>OHIK01000405.1_pt1 | contig 24767 bp, 19 predicted proteins | sample 1568241 | NCBI WGS metagenome assembly OHIK01 (sample SAMEA3879567, study PRJEB24766) | human gut metagenome | biome: human-associated habitat; feature: feces | place: USA | collected 1985/1987 | reverse complement strand
GGCAAGTGACCTGGCGGTGATGCACCATGCCGCGGATCATATTCAAGTGTCCGTATCTTAAGGGAGGCGCGAAAAGCGCCTCTCACCTGAACAACTATGTGCGCTATATGGCAACCAGAGAAGGCGCACAGCATCTCGCTCCAGACCTTGCACGGTGTCCTGTTACAGAACCGCAGAAGCGGTTGGTGGAGCGGCTCCTCCGGGATTTCCCGTTGAGCCGCGGGCTGTTCGAGTATGAGGACTATGTGGCAGCGCCCACCCAGGGCAACGCCAGTGAGTTCATCACCCGCACGCTGGAGGACAACGCTGACCAGATCTCCAAGCGGGAAAACTATGTGGACTACATCGCAAACCGCCCCCGTGTGGAGCGTATCGGCGAGCATGGTTTGTTTACGGATGCGGGTAAGCCAGTAGTGCTGGCAAAGGTGCAGGATGAGATGGCGGATCACAAAGGCCCGGTCTGGACGCACGTTATTTCCCTGCGCCGGGAGGATGCGGCCCGGTTCGGTTATGACAGCGCCGAACAGTGGATGGCGCTGCTGCGCTCCAAACGGGCAATACTCTGCAAGCATATGAAAATCGACAGTGCCAACCTGCGCTGGTATGCCGCGTTCCACAATGAGAGGCATCATCCCCATGTGCATCTGATGGTCTATTCAGCAAAGGACAACGATGGTTTTCTCACGGAGACGTCCATCGAGGCCATGCGTTCGGAACTGGCACACGATATCTTCCGGCAGGACTTTGCCAATATCTATGAGAAACAGAATCAGGCTCGTGCAGAACTAAAGGCCGGGGCTGGCGATGTCCTTCAGGAGCTTCTGGATGCACTGCGCTCCGACACGATGGCCAGCCCGTGGATTGCAGAGCAGATGGAGCTGCTGGCCAGCCGACTGCAAAACACCAGCGGCAAAAAAGTGTATGGCTACCTCAAACGGGATGTGAAGAATCTGGTGGACCAGATCGTAGATGAGCTGGCAAAGGACAGCCGGGTGGATGCGCTGTATCAGGCGTGGGGCAAGTGGCAGAATGAAATCCTGCTGACCTATCAGAAAACCGCGCCGCCTCTGCCGCCCCTATCCCAGCAGAAACAATTCAAGAGTATCAAAAACATGGTGATCGCTGAAGCAATGAAGCTGGTCGGTTACCATTTTACATTTGAGGATGAGGGAGCGCCGGAGCCGGAGAGCGCCGCTGATCCGGCCGAACCGGTGGAATCGACAGTGGCGGAGGATGAAGGAGCGCCGGAACCGGACTGGATGCCGTCTGAAAGGGAGTCCGTCCGATACGCTGGCGGCTCCGGCCGCAACACCATGTGGAGCGATTGCTATAAAAAAGCGCGGCTTTTCCTGTTCGGCGGTACGGATACCGAGCAGGACTTTAAACAGGCATTTGCCTTATTCCAGCAGGAGGCGGAATCCGGCAATCCATTGGCCATGCATGACCTCGGCAGGATGTATGCGGACGGTCTTGGCCGAGAGATTGACAACGCCGCCGCACAGGAATGGTACGCCAAGGCCCTCGCCGCTTTTCAATCTGCGGAGCGGACAGTCAAAGAGAAACAGCGCCCCTATCTGCAGTACCGTATCGGAAAGATGTATGCAGCCGGTCTTGGCACAGAGCAGGACTATGGGGAGGCGGCTCTGTGGTTTGGCAAGGCGGTTGTAGCGAACCACAGGTATGCGCAATATTCGCTGGCCGGATTGTACTACCGCGGTCAGGGGGTGGAACAGAGCTATGAGCAGGCGTTCCAGCTCTACGGCTGTTCCGCAGCGCAGAAAAATCCCTATGCCAGCTATGAACTGGCTAAGATGTACCGGGATGGGATCGGCACAGAGAAGAATATGGAAGCTGCTGATAAGCATTTCATAGATGCGTTCAATGGCTTTTTTCAATTGGAGAAAGACAGCCATGACGATAAGCTCCAATACCGCCTTGGCCAGATGCTCCACACAGGAACCGGCACGGAGCAGGACGATGCGGCGGCCGCCGACTATTGGGAACGCTCCGCCAAGCTGGGAAACGTAAACGCGCAGTATGCCTTGGGCAAGCTGTGGCTGGACAATGAAACCGGCAATCCGGAGCAGGCTGTGGCGTGGATCACCAAGGCGTCAGACGGCGGAAACGCGGCGGCGCAGTATGCGCTGGCTAAAATCTACCGTGACGGCAAGTATGTCCAGCAGGATATCAGCAAAGCGGTGGAGCTGTTCCAACGGTCTGCTGGTCAGGAGAATCAATACGCACAGTACCAACTCGGAAAGCTGTATCTGTCTGGGGAGCATCTGCCAAAGGATGTGGAAGCGGCAATCCGCTGGCTTGAAAAATCAGCGATGCAGGAAAATCAGTTTGCACAATACGCTCTCGGCAAGCTGTACCTCTGTGGCCACGATGTTCCCCGCGACAAAGAAAAGGCGGTTCCGTTGCTGGAGGCGTCTGCCATACAGGGAAATATCTATGCGCAGTTTTTACTGGATCACATAGACTCCTTCCGCGATCCCTCACCGTTCCTTGCCGCCACAAGACTGCTCCGCCGGCTGGAGAACCTGTTCCGTGAGGATGTTCGTAAGGCCGCGGGCGGCACGGCATACCACATCGACCGCAAGCGCAGACGCAGGCTGGCGGAGAAAAAACAGGCGCAGGGCCACAAACGGGATGACCGGGAGCCTGTGCAGCAGCAGACCTATTGATTAGGAGGTGTCTTTTTATGGGCTATGTTTATTTTACAGATGACCAGAAGCAGCGGGCCAACGCTGTGAATCTGGAGGACTTTCTCACTCGGCAGGGCGAGAAGCTACTCCGGTCCGGCAGGGAGAAACGGCTGGCCAGCGACCACAGCATCACGGTGCGCGGCAACGAATGGTACGACCATGCCGCTGAGAAAGGCGGCTGCGCCATCGACTTCGTGCAGAGGTTCTACGGCAGGAGCTTTCCGGATGCGGTAACGATGCTGTTAAACGGCGAACAGGGGCAGGCGTACCGCTCCAGTGAACAGCGGAAGCCGGAACTTCCCAGACCATTCGTGCTGCCAGAAGCAAACCATGATATGCGGCGTGTGTATGCGTACCTTACCAAAACACGCTGCCTTGACCGGGACATTGTTTCCACATTTGCCAGAGCGAAGATGCTTTATGAGGATGCCAAATATCACAATGTCGTGTTCGTTGGATTTGACAAGGAGGGCGTTGCCCGCCATGCGCACAAGCGTGGAACCTACACACAGGGAGAACCATTCAAGGGAAATGTGGATGGATGTGATCCACGGTTCAGTTTCCATTACACTGGCCAGAGCGATACGGTGTATGTGTTCGAGGCACCCATTGATATGCTGTCCTTTCTTTCTCTTTATCAGCAGGACTGGCAGCGGCACAGCTATGTGTCCCTCTGCGGTGTGTCTGAACACGCTCTGCTTCAACTCTTGGTTGAAAACCCGCAGGTAAAGAAAATCGGCCTGTGCCTCGACAACGACAAGGCCGGACTGAAAGCGCGGGAGAGGCTCACTGGAATCCTTGAGGAAAAGGGATATTGTGAGGTGTTTTCCCTCCTGCCGCGGCAAAAAGACTGGAACGAGGATCTGCAGACGAAAAAAAGCATGATTACACAAACATCTTCGACCGGGCAGGTAATGCAGATGGCTTGAAAGGAGGAAAAACTTGCAGACACATCAGATTGTTTTACTCATCTGCGTCGGTCTTGGGATGTTTGCCGTTATCGGCGGCCTGTCCCTGCTGGCGCATTACTACACGCTGAACGGCATCAAATCCAAGACAGTCGGCGATGGTCAGCATGGTACGGCGCGGTTCGCCACCGAGAAAGAAATCAGGGATACCTACGCGCAGGTGGCCTACGAGCCAGAACGTTGGCGGCGCGGCAAAGCCCTGCCGGGAGAGCAGGGGCTGGTGGTCGGCTACAAGAAGCACGGCTCTGCCATTACAGCGCTGGTGGACAGCGGCGACATCCACTGTCTGATGATCGGCGCGGCAGGCGTCGGCAAGACCGCCAATTTTCTTTATCCAAACATTGAGTACGCCTGCGCCTCCGGCATGAGCTGGCTCTGCACCGACACCAAAGGAGATCTGTTCCGCAACTACGCGGGGATAGCCAAGGACTGCTACGGTTACCAGATTTCTGTGCTTGATCTGCGTAACCCCACCCGCTCGGACGGCGATAACATCCTGACACTGGTCAACAAGTATATGGACGAATTTCTGGCGCACCCGAAGAATCTGGCGGCAAAGGCCAAAGCAGAGAAATACGCCAAGATTACCGCAAAGACCATCATCTGTTCGGATGGAGCGGAGGCCAGCAGCTATGGTCAAAATGCCTTTTTCTACGATGCCGCCGAGGGACTGCTGGCATCGGTCATCCTGCTGATTGCGGAGTTCTGCGAACCGGAGAAACGGCACATCATTTCTGTGTTTAAGCTGATTCAAGACCTGCTGGTCCCCTCCCCTGTCAAGAACCGCAGCCTGTTCCAGCTCCTCATGGATAAGCTGCCGCCTACACACAAGGCCAAGTGGTTCGCAGGCGCGGCGCTCAACAGTGCGGATCAGGCGATGGCATCGGTGCTGTCCACGGCCATGTCCCGGCTGAATGCATTCCTCGACTCCGAGATGGAGCAGATACTGTGCTTCGACAGCGCACTGGACACGGAAACCTTCTGCACCAGCAAGTCAGCCATCTTCATTGTGCTGCCGGAGGAAGATAATACAAAGTATTTTATGGTCAGTCTGTTCCTCCAGCAGCTCTACCGGGAGATGCTGACCATTGCTGATGAACATGGTGGTAAGTTGCCGAACCGTGTGATGGTATTTGCTGATGAGATTGGTACGATTCCCAAAATTGAGTCAATGGAGATGATGTTCAGTGCCGGACGTTCCCGCCGGATTTCGATGGTACCCATCATCCAAAGTTTTGCGCAGCTCCAGAAAAATTACGGCAAGGAAGGTTCCAGCATCATCATCGACAACTGTCAGGATATCCTGTTCGGCGGTTTTGCTCCCAATTCCGAAAGTGCTGACATTCTTTCCAAGGCGCTGGGCAACCGGACGGTGCTGTCCGGCTCCATCAGCCGGGGAAAAAACGATCCCAGCCAGAGCCTGCAGATGATGAGCCGACCGCTGATGTCCCCGGATGAACTGAAAACGCTGCCTAAAGGCCACTTCATTCTTGCAAAGACCGGGTGCTGTCCCATGCAGACACAGCTTCCGCTGTTCCTCAAATGGGGCATCCGCTTCGGCGACGCCTACGAGGTGGCGGAGCAGGCCGCAAGGCCTGTGGCTTATGCTGACCGCTTCGAGCTGGAGCAGGAGATCCTCCGACGCAGAGATGACTGCGATGCCGAGGAAGATACGGAGGAACCGCCGCTGCCGTCTACAGGCGCGGCAACCGGGTCAGGTCAGCTTCATACTCCGGCCCCGGCTCTGGAACGCAAAGAGCATCGCGGTGCAGCCCGCCGTCCACCGCTTCGCACGGATTAGGGGGTGCCTATGGGATATTTCTCTGCAATCTATGCCGAGGATCTGCCGCACCGCGCCAAGACAGTCTATATGTACCTGAAAGACCGCTGTAACCATCAGGGGCAGTGTTATCCCGCCATCGGAACCATTGCAAGAGAGCTGCAGCTCTCCCGCAGAACCGTGGAACGGGCCATTGCCGATCTGGTTCAGGCGGGCCTGCTGACAAAGGAGCAGCGCTGGCGCGAGAACGGCGGTAAGAGCAGCCTGCTCTATACGCTGAAGGAGATAACTCCGTAAAAAAAAACGCCGCTAGGGGGCAGCTCTGCGCTTTTGACGGCGTATGGTATATGCCATGATGACGTATGCATTGAAGGAATCACTTGAAGAAATACTTAATGGCAGAGAAAAAACAAGAATCACCTTCCGAAGAAGGTGGTTCCGTTCATTCAGCCTCTAACATCTGCTTGACTGTGGCTAACAGGACTTTTTATCGCTGCTGTTCAGCAAGCGGATTAAGCGTATTAACTATTCGGATTCACTGCTGTCTGTATCTCTATCCGAAAAGACAATGGTATCTGCAGAGAGGTTGAGCGCCCGAAGAATACGGTTTAATGTCTCCAGACCAATCCCCTTTTTCTCATTTTCAATGGCTTGGAGATATCGGGCAGTTTTTCCAACCCGTTCACCAAGTTCTTTCTGTGTCATTTTTGCAGCAATGCGGGCCTGCTTTAAAATAGACCCCATGTATGAAAGATTTAGTTTTTCCACCAATAGTTCACCATTGTACAGTTCAGGTGATGGTTCGTGAATGTACCGACATTACATGAAAAACAGGAATATAATCTGATTCTATTCGTTGAATACTATAACAGGAAAAGAAAACTTCACGTTACCATGTAGTGCTCAAATATGTATGGGTTCAAAGTGACATTGTCAGATTCTAAACGGGAATCAAGCATAAGCTCGATTCCCGCAGTAGCTGATTAAATGCCAATTCTACTTACCTGCCTGGATCAAAGAATTATCCCTGGTATGCGTTTTCAGTAGTGTAATCCTCCACCACCCGGTAGCCAGGATCAGGAACTGTAGTGTTATACTGTTCTAACCAGACACCGTCATCATCTACCCAATAGTAGGTGTTGTTGACTGCAGATTTAATGTAGCATTCAACAAACAGATAACCATCCATGCCAAAGCAATAGTCTTTTCCAGCAATTGTTTTCCAAACGCTAATGGGGAAAGCATACCCCTTTTCCACATACCACCATCTGTTGTTATCATTGTAGTCCTTTACCCAGCCCTGTACATAATCGCCGCTGATCCAGCCATCGGCGATATGGAACCAGGGATCGCCATTAATCAAAATGCGGCCAGTGGCCTGAACGCTTGCACCTGTGTTGAGTTTCCTCACGATAGTAGCACTGGTATTCGGACTGGTTCTTACATTTACATTCGTACCCTGGACGGTCAACTGGGCGCTGACAGGGATTTCATTAGACGGGGCGGGAGTGCCATTCAAAAACATTGCTTTTTCCGCAGCGCGCCTTCTTACCAAACCCGGCTGGATTACATGATTATCATAAATCCATACATCAAACTGATTGGCGGCACCATTAATATCCCCCTGATTCAACAATCTCAGCAATGTGCTGTTGCTAAATGCCGTAGGTCCGATATTAAAAGTGAGTGAAACAAGCGCATCAAACATATTTTGCGTAATGCTGTAGGTTACCTTGCTGTTTACAGTGTTTTCTGCACCTTTGACATCCTGTCTGAGAAATTCTACCGCCTGTGCCTGAGTAATGACCATACCCGGATAAACTCCGGCGGTATGTCCATAACCAATTGTCCATACGCCTCCTGTGTCCTGGTACGCAGTTAATTCGCACCCCTCAAAAGAGGTAATTAAATCAATTCCTGCCTGTGAAGTTGTAAATGCCATATCTGTTCCTCCATTCAAATTTTATTTTGTACATGTACATCTGGTAATAAGGATTAAATGAAGGATTTGTAAACTGATTTCATGAAATCAGCAAAGTTTATTGTACTGTATACTCATACTAAATAGTAACTCAAACTTCCCACACCGTTTGGTGTACCGCACCTGGTGAGTATTCTATTTTAGTATGCGAAGTTTGAGTGATTAAATGGAATTCATTAGGGATTCAGAATAGTTGTGAAGTATTAAGACTAAGCAGGAATCACGTTATTCCGTGATTCCTGCAATTGAAAAAATCAAGTGTAGAAAAAAATCTAAAGCGCCATAGATTCCAAATTCGGCACAATATCTTTTATGTCGATATCTACTCCGATAGGAACATTAAGATTCATGTATACACCATCATTGAGCCATAGATAATATTTATAGTCCTCATCTGAAGCGTAATAATACTCATATCCGTCTGCTTGCTCGTTAGTAAAGGTATTGGTATTTGTGGAAGTAATGCTCTTCAAAGCGGAAGCGCCATCTTCATACCGATTGGTTATTACGCAAATCCCATCGTTATAGATACAATTAAAATAAGATTCCTTAACCTCAATCTTTGCCAGAGATAATCCCAGGTTATTACCATCAGTAAGGTAATAGACCTTTTCTTCTGCAGACTCTGAAATAGTGCGGGTATTGGAAGCTGTGGCTATGTTATATGCCTGCATCAGCTCTTCCAAAGAACCATATGTGTCTACCGCAGAGTAAGGCGCAGCAGCCTGCTCAACAGTCCCTGGTGAGACTGGTTCCGCCGAATTGGCATTTGCTTTGCACCCGGTAATTAAAGCTGCTAACACTATAAATCCAATTAATTTCTTATACATTGTTATCCCTCCTGATTTAATGGTTATCTCTTTTAAAAGTTTCCTTACAGTGCTCACACCAAATGTCATCTGTAGACAGTGGCATATTGTCAAAGCCACCATTCATGATGCAAGGAGCATCTTTAGTACACTTTCCATCATCTAATCCAAACATGTGTCCCATCTCATGTTGAATAATACGTGTATGGACATTTTTTGTAGAAGATGGAAGTACTGTTATATAACTATATGAGTCGTTGGAAAATGTTACCCCTAATATATTGGTTGCATGTTTATCCCACCACCCACATAATGGGGTCATTGTCATTGCAAATTTTAAATCTGCAGAAAAGTCAGGTGTGTTTTCTTTGAAAAAATTCAAATTTTTAATGGCGTTCCGATGGTGATACTGTGTAACTGTAGAGTTTTTGCAATCAGAATCAGGTACTTCGTTACAGTGATTGTTAACTCCGCTTTTACATAAAGTATTGGGAAATTTCGTGTCTTGGAAGGTATAGCCTGTATCAAATTCAAAATTCCATACATATTTATAAGGTGTTTGAATTTGACTTAACAGGGAATTTGCGTAAGCCTCACCGTATTCATCATCAAAAAGAGTATCAATGTATCCTTTTACAGTAAAATTCTTTGCCGTTTTAGGCTGTTCTATTATCATTCTCCCGTCTTCAGCAAAATAATACTTTACGCCATCAATGGTCAGCCAAACCTTGGAGACCATAACACCATGAGCATCCATATAGTACCAGTTTCCGCTTGCCTGTACCCAGTAAATCATCATATAGCCTTCTGTGTCATGTAAATAATACCATTTCTTGTCCACATCCTGGAACCAACCGGTCTGCATCCAACCGCTACTGTCAAAATGATACCACCTGTCTCCAATTTGTTCCCAGGCATTTGTGGTGTAGCTTCCATCTGTATGGCGGTACCACCATTTGCCTGAAGAACTGTCCTGAATCCATTCCCCGGTGGTTGCTTTTGGCTGGGTCAGCATACTAGCGTTGCTTTCAGTCAGCTCAATAACGGACAGAGGGGGTAATGTTCCAAACGTCCCCTCCTTTTTTTCGGCGGCAAAAACCGTTGACAGCATTAACATGGATATGCAAATACTGATTATAGCAGTAAAAAACTTCTTTTTATTCATTTTATTAATCCTCCTCAAATTATTTGATTTATAACCGGTTATACCAAATAATAAGGATAGGAAAGTCCATGTTGTAAACGATATAATATAATTATTTAACGGTTAATGATAGTCTTAGTGTCCGCACTAAACCGCAGTTGGAATCTGTCTATGGGAGCTGTTAAGCTCAGGAAATTCTTTTTTATTGTATGATGTATTTGGATTGGTTGACAAACTCATATTTAATTAGAATGATTATATTCTAAATTGATTCTTTCCTCCAGTAACAAAATAATGTCACTTATATGTTATATAACTATTATTAATAGTTAATATTAGCATGTGTTTGTTGATTTATCAATTAATCTTATCTATTTTACAACTTAATTTCCTCGATATTGGTAAAATAATATTACATAGTCTTTTATATTTGCAAATTCACCTAGTTTATAAAATTACTCAAACTTCTCACACCGTTTGGTGTACCGAACGAAGGGACAGCGCAAGAAGCAATTGTTGAATCAGAAACGGGGGGTGCAGAGCAAAAGAGAGAAAGCGTCACGATAGAAACAGCATCAGTGACTCAGGATGATATTATTTTATATGGATCCATCAAAACGATAGACGGTTTTCAGATGGTTGACGGTACTGACGTCCCGGTACAGGTATCATTTAATGTAACGGATGTTCAGGAAGGAGAATCCGGTTCTATTGCGGTAGAGGAAGAATGGAAAACTTCATCAAGGAAGGAAAAAGTGGTTTTGATTTTGCTTTGGTCAGCAGTTCCTCAAAGGTAGTAAATGCAAACCGCCTGCAGGTTCATGTGCTGGCATATAACTTATTCAATTGGTTCAGACGGCTGGCACTGGCTGCCGGAATGCGGAAACAGCGAATAGATACCATCCGTTTAAAACTGCTGAAGATTGCTGCAAAAGTGGTAAAATCAGCAAGAAATAAATATTTCAAGCTGTGCAGCAGTTGTCCCTACAAGAAGGAATTCTATGAGACACTGGAACATATCCGGAATCTGCATCCACAGTTGGAATAGCAATTGTTAGCGAACCTTGACCTCCTCCCAGATGCTCCCATTTTCTGCAATAGGGAAAGTCTGCCCTTTTTTAGCTGTAATTCTGCCAAATGAGGTATTGTAGGTGAGTTCAAGGCAGTGGCAGCATGTTAAATATCAAAAACGTACCGCTGTGAATAATTCAGGATTAACTTTTTTAAACCCTAAAAGTATAATCTTTTTTGCATCATTCATGCCCCAGTTTATTGTTAAAGAGAATTCATATATTACAAATCATAATATTGGGTACAACATATTTAATGATAGGTTTAATTAATGATTTCACATATAGTTTCTGTGCAGACAAAATAGCTGGTTTTTTAGGGAAGCATTCCAAACGATGGATTGGACGAATTGGCGGTGTGGCGATGATTTGTACAGCATTGACAATATTGGTAAAGAGTATTGGTGTATAGCATCCGGCGATATGGAAATGGTTCCGTTTATAATTATTATGGTGTGGTTAAAGAAAATCTGGGATATTACAGCTCTGTTGGCGGCGTTAATATCGGGATTTAAGAAGACCTTGAATTTACATACTGCTTGAATGATTTTTACAACCGTATTCTACGATATATGATTAATTCATGAATGATGATGGTACAGGCCCGCTCCACACGGCGTTATTTTGCCTGGTAGCGGGCCGCCTTTGTTATTGTTATCTTCTATAATGTATGGTGTCTGTGGCCGGAAGATATAACTTAGATAGATGCTATAGTCTTGATACTAATGTAGCCATTACAAAAATTGTACATGCCTAACTCAGTACAAATTGATAAATTTATAAATATATGTTATTATATTACTATAAGTAATAGATATACAACAAGTTTTGTCACTGTTTTGTCACTGGAAGAAAGGAATAATTTAGAATATAATCATAGTTACAATTAAAAATATGGTGGTTCTTTTCAGACGTTGAATTTGCTATATAAAGGGAGATTAGATGAATAGAGAATTTATGAGAAGAAAAATACTGATAGCTGGTGTTTGTGCAACTTACTTAATAGCAGGCTGTTCGCAAAATAAAGTGAATAACGATTCAGATACAGCACAGCCTCCCATAAATTCGGATATGGACACACCATCAACCTTATCCGAAGAAAAGAATTTAGCAGACATTGAAACCATGCTAACCTCTTCACCTCAAGATGCAGTGGAACCAGGACATGCAGAAGAGAGTATTACCGATGGTTATTCTTCCAATAATGGGCTTACAGAATTAATATTGCTCCCCGAACACCCTGTCTTAAGCAAAGTACCGTTCTTTGCTGTGAGCTTAGGTGATGTATTATCTGGAGATTCGTATACGGAATCATACTCGGCAAAATCAGAACATGGATATCTGCATTTTTTCGAGGACACAGGAATTACTTATATTACGGGGGAGCCAAGCGGCACCATGGATAATAGTGTAAAAAGAATTCGTGGTGTTATTATCACCGATGAAACATACAAATTTTCTTGTGGCTTAAAAGTTGGAATGACTGTTTCAGAACTAATGGATATGCCGGTTTTATTTAATGATAGTTCATTAGTAACTATGATGAATTATTCTTATCTTCCTTTAGTAAAAGATAAGATGGATTGTGATAATATTTATATAACGTCCATCGTTATGGAAAGAGGAAAAGATTATACCTATCAGGGGCTTGTCTACTCATATATAAAGTGTCAACTTCTGGCTTTTGTTAAAGATAGCAGAGTGATTGCTGTTTCTGTTGATGATGCAGTAGGCAACCTACATGATTTTTCAATCACAGAACTTTTTGTCCCTGAACACCCTCTTTTTAATGACAAGTTCTTCCAATTTGTTTCAATGAAAGAACTTGAAGAGGAGTTTCCTGATTTTCAATATAGGGGGACGCACGAAGGGACAAATGCCACAACTACTTACTATTATACGCCTGGAATGGAGTATGCAACACTTGGGGGGATGGACGGGGGTGTGACTGCAATTTTAATTACGGATGGAACATACTCCCTGGGGTGCGGTTTGCAGGTGGGGAGTGATGAATCTGAAATACAGAAATTATGTTATCCTGACGTTGAAGAGTGGTTTCCAGGTGGTGATTCCATGTCGGTCGTAGATATCTGGAATGCCGAGGAGGTAAACAGTATTTTCCATAGTATAGACTATGATAAAATATATGCCATATCCATGTTAAACTTTAATCCCTTTGAATTTAGAAAGCAATATAGAGATTTGGGCTATGAAAAACAGGCAGAATTATTTAGCGGTGGTCAAAGTTCGATGTTGATTTATGTGAAAGGTGGGAAAATAGTGGCGCTTGGTACCAGTTTTTAATAAGAAAATATTTTGATTTTGTTTCTATTTTTTGGATTATTGCCTTATTTCAAGATACAAGCGCTTGAAAAAATAATCCGAAGGAGGAAACAATATGAGTTTTCAGAGTGATTTAAAATCCCGAATAGAGGAGTACACAGAATTTAGTGTTTACGGCGAAAAAATTCAGCTTCCCTATTTCATTTCCAACACGCAGGTAGTCCCACCGGTATATGGCGGTAAAAACACACCTGCACTGATTCGATCCTATATTATGGCTGGGCTGCCGGCTGGTTCTACAAAGGCCCAAATTGAGACATTTGTTAATGATAGCAACAATAAGCCCAAAACAGGAATAGACTGCTCCGGTTTTGCTTACTATACGGTTAATGAGGCATCTGGAGGAGCGCTTATGGCCGTCTTTGGGAGCAGTTACGCAAATGGAGTAAAGGCTTCCACTCTGACTAATACAGCATATGGTACTAAGTGCACAAAAGCGGCTGATATAGTACCAGGGTGCCTTATGAGTTCAGATAGTAGCGGCCATGTCCTGGTGATTTACGGAGTATCTTATGGCTCTGATGGGCGGGTAAATCGAATTGATTATGCTCATTCAAATGGCTCAAAGGGACCACACCTTGGATATATCATTATCGGTGATCCAAATGCGGACTTGAAAGCAAGTTCTCAGACTTGGTATGATATTGCATACACCGATGTACAGGCCAGAAGTTTATACGATTATACCATTCGTTTGGACTGCCTTTCCGGTGGTGTGGAACCTATTGATGAAATTCCGGTAAGCGCCAATTTGACGGTTCAGGGAACGGACGTAAACGTAAGGACTAACCCCAGTACCAGTGCTTCAATTGTAACGAAACTGAGCACCGGTGAGTCTATTCAGGCTACCGGACGAGTTCTGATTGATGGGGAGCCCTGGTTCCATATCTCCACTGGTTGGATTAGCGGAGCATATGTTCAGGGCTGGGTGAAAGATTATAACGATAACAACCGGTGGTGGTACGTGCAGAGAGGTTATTCCTACCCAGTCAGCACATGGATGACCGTTGGAGGAAAGGATTACTGTTTTGGAAAAGACGGTTATCTGTTTGTTGAGTGCTACATCAAATCCGAGGATAAGGAAAAATACTACTGGGTAGATGATGATGGCGTCTATTTACAGCAGTATGATGCCGATGTTCCTGATGCTGGGTATAGAGTGGTTTACAATTACAAAACGGAAAATGCTTATCAGGGATAAAAACTATAAGCAGTTTTAGCAGTTCAATAACCTTAAAAGCGGCCTGGAAAGTACAGGCCGCCTTTGGTTATAATGTTAGAAACAGCACTTGGACAGACAGCCTAAGGATTTTAAGCGAAAAGGATTTACAACCGCACTATTCATGGAGGGAAAGCAGAAGGTTATTATTTGCCATGTCTTACAGTATTAGATGCTGTAATGATGTTATAAGTTTGAGTAGAGAGGTGAAAGAATATGATAATTGTAAATGAGAAGGTTACTAAAATAATACTGATAATTACAGCTTTTTTTGTTCTTATAATGAATATACTGGGTCAGCTGTTTTGGGAAAATATTATTATTTCTAAAGAGCTGCTTTTGTTTTTTTCCATAACTACACTGATTAGTCAACTTGCGTTATTAATTTTAATGGGGAACAAGCTGCTGTTGAAAATAGGATTTTATTACTGGATATATGTTTTAATAATGAATGTGGCAATGACGGTATATTTTTTTTACTTTTCTGTCAGTATCATCAAAACAATTTCTGGTTTTTTTCTTGTTTTTCGTAAATATACATATTGGCTGTTTTCTACTACTGATCTTCTTTACCTTCCAGGTTTAAATACACAGGGTGGAATATTGTCAAGTAAAAACCTGCTCTCATATTCAGTTATTATCGTTTTATATAGAATAAAAATTAGAAAAGCTGCTACTGATAAATAATCTGTGGTAGCTTTTTCGGTTAAATTAATTCTGCAGTGAGTCCAGAGCCTGTAGCTACAGAATCATAACGGAGGTTTCCCACTAAAACTAAAAAATAGCAGAAGATAATAACTAAAAAATACATAAAATCGAACCACAATACAATTATGTGGCTCTTATATAGTAGATGCATCATAAAAAATGGAAAGGAATCAAATAATGGAGGCTAAGACAAGAATTTTGGTTGAGCGCATGACCAGAGACGATGAAGAAGCATTCGATGAATTATATCAATCTTATTCTGTCAAATTGTTCCGTATGGCGTATTTTATTACAGGTAATCGAAGTGACAGTGAAGATATTCTGCAGGAGACATTTATAAAATGTTATCTTCATAGAAAGAAATTGAAGCAACCAGAGTACTTTGAATCCTGGCTATATCAGATTATGGTAAGAACCGCTTGGAGAGCCAATCGTAAGAAAAAAGGAAAAATGAAAGAATTCTCTTTTGAGGAAATTCTAAATGATGACAGTAATATTCGATTTGCAGAATCAATTCAGAAAGGGGATGCGATTGGTCCACTAGAAAAGATACTGGAAAACGAAATTGCTACTGAATTACATCGGGCCGTTAATTGTCTGGACTGGAAGTATCGAACCGTAATTCTTTTGTATTATTACAATGACTTAAGTATCAAGGAGATTGCATGTGTAACAGGTACGCTAGAGGGAACGGTAAAATCTCGTCTTCACAGTGCGAGAGTTCTCCTGCGGAAACAGCTTGATTCAGATTATAGAAAGTCAGAGAAAGGTAGTATGTGCCATGAGTGAAAATTGGGATAGAGAATTAAAGAAACTTATTCGAAACGATGTCGAAGGCATAGATCTTGAAGAACTTACTCAAAATAAGTTACTCGAAAAAATTCATAGTCGCATAGAAGTAAGGAAAAAAATTATGAAAATATCAAATAAAAGAGTGATTATTGCAATGGTGACAGCAGCAATGATGATAGGAACTTTTACAGTAATGGCAGCGGGGAATATCGTTGGTTTAATTAGTCAGACCGACAGGAAAAATGATATTCTTACTGTTGAAAAGCTTGAAAAGATTGCAGAGGAGCGTTTAGAAAAAGACTTGATAATTCCTGAAAGTCTTACGGATGGAAGTGCATTTGCAAATGGGCAGGTTAGTGATATGCAGGGGGTCGATGAAAAGAAAAATGTTATGGTTTCCTATCCAGAAGTCTATATTATATATGGTGATGAGGGAGATGGCGGTATTACCCTAAGTATTAGTAAATTTTTAGAGCAATTCCCTGAAGGTGCAATTAGCTACGATTTGGAAGAAGAATATAGAGGTATAAATCTTCAAGTAAAAGTAGAACAATATTTGTTTCTTCCACCAAATAAAGAGCCAAGTGAATCTGATAAGGCTTTATCAGCGGAAGGTAAACTTTTTATAGGTTTTGGCAGTTCTGAAGAAGAGCGTAAGGTATTTAAGAACGTGTCCTGGATAAAAGATGACCTTCAATATAAATTATTTACCTATAGTAATAAAAGTCTGGAGGAAATGGTTTCTCTTGCTAAAGGTATCGTTGATGGAGACTAAAAACTAATGTAGAAAAACAGGCAAGATTTGTGCTTTCGTCTATGGCATATATAGTGATGGCACAAAATTGGCATTTTTTTGTCACTTTAATCTGTTAATGATTTGATGTAATATAAAAGCATCATAAGAGATACTTGATGCATGTTTTTATTCAATAAAAAATATGAGGAATCCCCCCACCTCTACAGGTGGAGGGAGGAATCGCTAGTAACAAGCTTAACAGTAGAAGTCGATCCCCCACCGACATGAGGTCAAGACTATCCGGCAAACGGATAAGATGTTACAAAGCGGCATGTTATTTTGAGCGATATAAGAGCTTCGAATTTGAAGGAAATAAAAGTAAAAAAGCCACTTGTATTTTCTCAAAGATACTTTATAAATTATGAAAGGAAAAAGTAATGGAAGAATATCGTAAAACTATTGAAAAAGTGAAATCTAATGGCAATTGGTTCAGGCAAGGTAAAACGTTTCGGACAAGTCAATATTTCTATTTTTTGGATACTGGAACTGGTAAGGTATATAAAGTGAACGAAAATGTATTTCGTGTTTTAGATTGTCTGTTTAAAACAAACTCTTTTGATAATTTGTATAGTATCAATATGCCAAAGAAAGATATTAAAAATGCTCTTGAGGAGATTTGCAGTGGCATCGACAAGCAGAATCTATTTTCGGCACCATTACTTACATTTAATAACATTGCCGGGCAGAATCTTGCGTTGGAAGACAATCTGACAAAGGATATGAATTCGATTACTCTTGAATTAACTGAAAGATGTAATTTAAGATGTAAATATTGTGTATATAGTGAAACAAATAATGATTACCGAACCTTTGGTATAAAAGACATGACTTTCGAGACTGCTCAAAAGGCAATTGACTTCCTTATGGAACATTCTTCTGAAGATAAGAGAGTTTTCATTGGATTATATGGTGGAGAGCCTTTATTACGCTTTCCTTTAGTAAAACAGGTTATTGCGTATGTTCAGAAAAGATATTCTCAACGTGATGTTTATTATTCTATGACAAGTAATATGACATTAATGACAGAGGAGATAGCAAATTTCCTGGTTAGCATAAAAAATATGTCTGTTGTAGCGAGTATCGATGGTCCAGAAGAAATACATGATATGCAAAGAACTTATTTAAATGGAGCTGGTTCTTTTTCCGATGCGATAAGAGGTCTTAATACTTATATTAGAATAAAGCAGTCCTCACCGAATAAGGATATCCCAATTGCATTTAGTGTTGTTGTACAAGCACCCTACACTAAAGAAAAATTTGAAAAGATAAATAGCTTTTTCAAACCATTAAAGCTGCAATATCCATGCAGTGTTTTAATTTCTTATGTATCGACTACATCGACACCAGAAGAGTATGTACCGATTAATAAACGACCTGAAAATATCTGGACAGATGACGTAGAACCAGATTATGCCTACGATCCTATAGATGTGTGGACATTGCATAATCTGGACACAAAAAATTTCTCGTTTGACTATTTTAGACGGAATGCGTTATTAGAGATACATAAGAGAACTATCTGTGATTTGCCTATTAATACTTATCCGTTAAATGGCTGTTGTGTTCCGGGGGCCCGGCGGTTGTATGTAACAACTACCGGAGATTTTCTTCCATGTGAGCGAGTAGGTACTCAATTACCATTAGGTAATGTTAATGAAGGTTTGAATATTGATTACATAAAAAAGCATTACATTGATGAGTTTATACGACTTTACAACTTTTTAAGAAAAAAATATCGTACAGGACACTTTGGTGTATAATTAGTTTGCCAACAAAATATACAAAGGAAAGTGACCCTGTACGATAAACTCATTATACAACGAAAAGAACCTGATTGGTAGACTTCATCAATATTTTTCCATCTATTTTAAAACGTTTTCTTCCCCTACCGCGGAGACTTTATTCCTACTGGCTTTATCCATACTTGCCATGGAGTCGGCGGATTCCATCCGTTCCCTCTACCGACATTTTTTGTCTGGCATCACCCAAAAGTCACTGACTGCTTTTTATTATGCCTGTTCCTACTCCAAAGCAGACTATTCCAGATTCATGAATGTAACGGCATCCCTGGCTTTAAAACTCATTCCTGACTCCCTGAAGTCACAGCCGGTTTTCTTCTGCATTGATGATACCATGATTTCTAAATTTGGAAGGAAATTTGAAGATGTTTCAAAACTTTTTGACCATGCAGCACACAATGGCTCCAACTATCTGAACGGCCATTGCTTTGTCAGCCTCATGCTTTGTATCCCCATATGGAGCAACCGCCGGATTGCTTATCTGGCGGTCCCTCTCGGTTACCGCATGCGGCAGAAAAAACAATCGAAACTGGAGCTTGCCGCAGCCATGGTGCGTCAGGTCATGCCCTCTTTTGCTTCTCAGAAGAATGTCATAATCCTTTGTGACAGCTGGTACGCCAAGAAAAATCTCGCCTGTATTGTTGACGAATATCCAAATCTGGATTTGATCTGTAATGCCAGGACTGACTCTGTTATTTATGACCTTGCCCCACAGCCAACCGGCAGAAGAGGCAGGCCCGCAAAGCATGGGGAACGCCTTTCTATTAAAGAGGACTTCACTCTTTCTGCTGAAAAGATAGGGGATTATTACATGGGTGTACGCCGGGTCCTTACCAATATCTTCGGGCAAAGGGAGGTTCTCGCCTATGTAACTTCTACAGAGAAAACCGGCGGCTCCAGACGCCTGTTTTTCAGTACGATTTTTCCAGAGCAGATGCAGATATTCTGCGCATGGCAGGAAAAGGCGCCGCTAAACCAGACCGGGAGTGAGCGTATGCAGTTCATCCCATTATTGTGTTACACATTTCGCTGGAATATCGAGGTGAGTTATTATGAACAGAAAACGTTCTGGTCGTTATGCAGCTATATGTTACGCAGTCGGAAGGGAATCGAAATGTTGGTTAACCTGATCAACATCTCGTATTGTGCCATGAAGATACTGCCATATCAGGAAGAATCATTTTCAAAGTACCGTACAGAAAGTGTGCAGGAATTTCGGTTTGCCCTTAGTGAGCAAATCCGGCAGCAGGTATTTTATGCCGCTTTCGTGAGAAATATCGAAACCAGCATAAAATCCAGTGTTGTTATGAAAGCTTTAAAACAGTTAATTCGGCAACAATGCTGGCATTTATAAAAGTTGTAAAGTCGTGATGAGTTTATTAAACAGGAAATTAAATATTGTGGAGAGTGCTGGGCAATTAATGTATGTAACAACTGTTATATGAATTGCTTTGGCGCAGAGGGCATGGACTTTTCTCATAGGCATAGAATGTGTAGAAATACTAGAAAACGATTATCAGAAAGTCTCTCTATATATCATGAGGTTATGACACTCCATCCCGAAATTATTAATGATTTAAATGCCGTGGTAATTGAATAAAAAGATTAGGAGGAACATATATGGAATTAATCAATCCGTTTGGAAGAAACCTTAATGATTCAATACAGCCTCGCGCATGCTATTGTGCGTCTGATGGTGGTAGTGCAGCCGACAATTTTGTTGATGGGAAAGGTAGTGATAGCTGCGCTAATTGTGGTTGCTATTGCGATACACTTTTAGGTAAACCATATAACACCGCTTCATATAAGTCAGTTGCAACTGGTACAGATCGTATATCTGAATTATAAGATATTACGAATTATTGAGAGATTATCTGATATGTTTTTAAAACCATAATACGGTAATAATTTCGGGATGCATAACCTTATGAGATGTTATTTTCTTATAATTTATAAAAACTTAGTAAATATTATATAATGATTTAATGCTCTTTTGAACAGAAACATTAAATAAGGGTATAAATTTTATGGTAAGCAAATTCAAAAACATTTTCAAATATATAAAAGATTATATTTCAGTTATTGCTTGGTGCCTCCCATTTTCATGGAATGCATCTCATTTTTATACTATTTTACGTATAAGTGGCGCAGTAATTCTACCATTACTTACAGTAATAACAACTTTTATCGGAAAATGCATTATTGATATACTTGCTATTTCAACAAAAGAAGCAACTATTGGCAAATCATTATTAACTCTTCTTCTTACTCTTTTGACGGTAACAATATTACGTAAAGTTATTCAAAGTGTAGTACAGTATAGTCAGTCAATGCATGGTGAGTTAATCAATGGAAATATTTCATTAATGATTATGGATAGGTCTTTAAATGCTGATCTTGAATATTTTGATAACCCTCAATTTAATGATAAATTATTATCTGTAAATCAGGATTCCTATGTCATTCCCAATATTTTGTGGAATGTCATTTCTGCTATAAGTGCAACCATATCTTTTATATGCGTATTCATAGTTTTATGTCAAGCTAATATAGTCTATGGTGTAATATTAATTGCATCTGCAGTACCATCTTCATTAGTAGCTGCCAAATATACTAGATTATTGTATAATTTAAGCTTGGAACAAATCAATGGTACACGACAAATGAGTTATGCACAAAGCATAGCAACTGATAAAAATTATGCGCAAGATATTCGATTGTTCAATTTCGGCAATTGGCTAAAAACGCGTTACAGAAATATTTGGCATGTATTTCTAATGGAAAGACGTAATATGAACCGCAAACGATCCTTTGTAACTGGACTATTAGAATGCCTACCAGAAATAATTATTACGTTAATTAGCATAGATATTGCATTTAAAATACTTAATGGAAAAGCAACTATTGGAGATTATGCATTATACACTGGATTAATGGGGCAATTATGGAATGCTATAAACTCATTATCATCTTCAGCAGTAGAAATATATGGAAATAGATTAAAAATAGAAAATATGAAATCATTAGATAAATTTAAAAACAAAATTATTGATAGTGGTACATATAGGTTACATGAAGTACGTTCTATCAACTTCAAGGAGGTTAGCTTTTCATATCCTGGCACCAATCGTCTCGCCTTAAATGCAGTAAGTTTTGAAATATACAAAGAAGAAAAAGTCGCATTTGTTGGCGTGAATGGATCAGGTAAGTCAACTCTAATTAAATTACTATTGCGTATGTATGAACCAGATAGTGGCACTATCTACATTAATGGTCTAAATATTCAACAATATAAAATTACCGAGCTACGAGCTAATTTTAGTGTATATTTTCAGGAAATGTTAAATTATGGATTCTCATTAAGAGAGAACTTTATAATTACAGATACTGGTCAAATACCATCGGATGCCAACATAAAATCAGCTTTGAAAAATGCTTCTTTTGAAGATCTGGCTGAACGCTCTTCCAAACATCTTGATGCTACTCTTATGCGTTTTTTTGATACAGATGGTATTGAACTCTCTGGTGGCCAATTTCAGAAATTAGCTTTAGCCCGAGTTTTATATCGTAGAAATACGGTATTTATACTGGACGAACCATCATCAAACCTAGATCCAATTGCTGAAAAAAATATATTTAAATCACTAGAAACAATAACAGCAAATAAAATGACTATATTCACTTCGCATCAATTATCAAATGTATATTTAGCAAGCCGAATTATTGTATTAGAAAACGGGGAAGTCATTGAAGATGGGACGCATGCAGACCTTTTGAAAAACAATCAACGTTACGCTGAACTATTCCATTATAAACAAGAAAGGTATAATTCAGCAAATTAACTGCAAAAGACTTTGAAACTAATTTATATATAATCGGGAGCATGTTATAATGTTGTCAGTAAAGATACGATAGGGGGGGCATATATTGAAAAAGGAATATTCTTTGTTGCATAATTTATTGTTATATTCTGTCTTGATTTTTTATGTGATTATTTTGTTCTTGCTACTGTTTATGAAGAGATATTCATTTCGTTCAATAAACATGATTCCATTTCATACCATAAATAGCTACTTACTTGATGATGATATAATTCGCCATAGTTTTTCATTTATCAATATAGCAGGGAATATCGTTTTATTCATACCATTAGGTGGATACATTACCTTATTTAATCATGATAAAAGACTTTATAAAAACCTTTTGTTTGTTATCATATTCAGTGTTATTGTTGAAATCATACAATATGCTTTTAGAGTAGGTGTATCTGATATTGATGATGTGATTTTAAATGGCCTGGGTGGATTAATCGGTATACTAATATATAAAGGATTACTGCTGATATTGAAGGATAAAAGGAAGGTTAGACATACTGTTGCAGTATTTGCTCCTATAGTTGCAATTGTATTCTTTGTTACGTTATTCATCTTCAACGCTTAATTAGATTTATAAATTAAGAAGCAAAGGGACACAAGAATTTTATTACAGGCTCCTTATTAAAATGTCAATGTAATGACTAATCCCAATGATGATAGCATGGTACATGAGTCTACAGATTGTATGTGGTTTAGTATTAAATAGTCCACTATAATAATATGGTAACGAAGATAATGTCACTCGCCTTTTTCAGGGAGTGGCATTATTGAAATAGATGGGAGAATATATGGAATATATTATACAGGTCAAAGGGCTAAAAAAAGTGTATAGGCAGGGAGATATAAAGTAAACGCTCAATAGCCTGTACCTTGCAAATCACAAGGTCGCTGTTATTTGCGCCCCTGTGATTCCTGTGGTGCGCCTTGCGGCGCACGTTTCTAACGGGTGAAAGTCGTGTGTTCTGCAAGCTGTTATCAGCTTGCCAGTGAAAGTCTGGTCAAGGTAATCGCCAGTGAGCCTTGTAGCAAGCCTCCAATGCTTTTGGGTGACCGATTGTGTTGAAGCAAGGTATGCCTGTGAGAAACAGGTGCAAAATAGCAGTCCGTAACATAAAGTGAATCCTGTAGCATCGTTACGTTAACCCTGCAAAGGGACAAAAGGGAGTCGAGTCACTGACTTTCTGACGAAGACCATGGAAGATGTGCAGATACTGGAATACAGCATTGAAGAACCCTTCGGTGTAGAGGGAGCGGAATGTTATGAAAGTTGATAACGGAACAGAAGAGATTTCATACCATCATATAACCACAAGTATGTAATCGGAGATATAAGCAGGCATGCGAAGTTCTTCGAAATGTGGTATGAGAAGTCGGAGGAGCCCATAGTATCTATGAACTATTGGCAAGAGAAACAATAGGAGAAAAGGGGCTCTGCTTTAATCAGGATTAACGGGAAGGTAAGGGATAGTGCATGCCAAATATTGGACAACAACACTCAATAGAAAAGTCACGACAACTTCAACGTAATCTATACCTGGCAGCCAAAAAGGATAAGCAACGCAGATTCCATGCGTTGTATGACCGTATCTTTCGCCTGGATATTTTGTGGCGGGCATGGAAAGAAGTACGAGAAAACAAGGGGAGTGCTGGAATTGACGGCGTTACCTTTGAAATGATTGAGGAATACGGAGTAGAAGAATACCTGTTAGATATTCAAGAAGATTTGCAGAATAAGAAATACAGACCTAAGCCGGCAAAAAGAGTATACATTCCAAAACCGGATGGGAAGCAAAGACCGTTGGGAATACCGACTATTAGAGACAGGATTGTGCAACAAGCCTGTAAGATAGTAATAGAACCCATCTTTGAAGCAAACTTTCTAGATAGTTCTTATGGATTTCGCCCCAAAAGAGATGCAAAGCAGGCTACAGAAAAAGTGAAAAAAGAATTGTATAAAAACTGGTATGCAGTAGATGCAGACATACAGGGATACTTCGATAACATCAATCATGAAATACTACTGGGACTATTAAATCGTCGCATCAGTGATAGAAGAGTCATTAAGTTATGCAGACAGTGGTTACAAGCAGGAGTCATTGAAAATGGGAAATATTATTCAACGGAAAAAGGCTCGCCGCAAGGAGGAGTCATTAGTCCGTTGTTAGCAAATATCCATCTTCATGTATTGGACTCCTACTGGGAAAATCATAAGGAACTGGGCATCATAGTCAGATATGCAGATGATGCAGTGATTGTGTGCAGAACAAGAAAGGATGCAGAATTAGCATTTGAGCATCTGAAAAGAATAATGACTAAGTTGAAACTGACGTTGAATCCGCAGAAAACAAAGATTGTAAATATGAATAAAGAGAGCTTTGATTTTCTTGGATTCCGTTACCAGAAGTTTGGTAAAACCAAAAGTGGACGGAAGTTGCCTTATATGATGCCTAGTAAAAAAGCGATGAAAAAGGTAAAGGATGCAATCAGAGTAATTACTTGCAGAAAATCATCCTATGAGGGTTTGGAGCAAAAAGTGGAGAAATTAAATCCGCTCATAAGAGGATGGAGAAATTACTTTCAGCATGGTAACTCAACAAAACGGTTTAAACAGCTTGATGAATACGTGTGGATGAAGCTATGGAGACGGGTGTATTACAGGCGAAAACAGAAGAAATATAGAGAGCATGTGCTGTATGGATTTCGAAAGTGGTATGCAACCAGTGGAATAGAGTACTTTTATTATCCAAATAAGAAAAGATATGTGACAGTCTTTTG
>OHIK01000400.1_pt1 | contig 24923 bp, 45 predicted proteins | sample 1568241 | NCBI WGS metagenome assembly OHIK01 (sample SAMEA3879567, study PRJEB24766) | human gut metagenome | biome: human-associated habitat; feature: feces | place: USA | collected 1985/1987 | reverse complement strand
AGGTGAGCTGATGAATGAAATGCCTACTAAATTCAAGCATTGGAAAAAGACAGCTAAAGACAACCGAGAAAAAGCCCTTGTTGAATACGTAGATGCATTACATTTTCAAATGTCGTTATTTAATTATTATGAATTAGGAATTCATGAAAGAAATCATGATTATAACAATATGCTAGTAAGAAGTACAGATATAATCATCTGCTTATCAAATTCAACAAATCATTGTGATAATATATTAGGTCTATCATATTTGTTTGATTTAGGCTACATTCTAGGCTTCACGTGGAGTGAAATATATGAAACATATAAAGCTAAGAACGCAGTTAATTATGAAAGGCTAAAAAATGGGTATTAATTATGATTTTATCAATTGATCCAGGGAATGAGTATTCAGCTTATTCCCTTCTAGATAAAAATTTAAAGCCTGTTAAATTTGGAAAAGTATTAAACCATGATTTATTAATAATCTTGGAAGAATTATTTTTAATCGAGTGTATAACTGATGTTGCTATTGAAATGATTGCATCATATGGCATGGCAGTAGGTAAAACAGTGTTTGATACTTGTGTTTGGATTGGTAGATTTTATCAGCTTATTAGTGAACGATCAAATATAAAACCTACATTCATATATCGTAAAGATGAAAAAATGTGTATTTGCGGAAATATGAAAGCGAAAGATTCTAACATTAGGCAAGCGCTAATAGATCGATTTGCAAATCATGATTTTAAGAATGGAAAAGGAAATAAAAAAAATCCTGATTGGTTTTATGGATTTAAAGCCGATGTTTGGGCTGCATATGCGGTTGGAGTAACATATCATGAACTAAAAAAAGAAACTTAAATTTTAGCTTGTAAGAGGTTTTTAATTAAATAGGTATAAATTATCGAAAAGTTAAAAATCTCTTAACAGGCTTTAAATAAATGAAGAATAGAGGTGTTTAGATGGTTTTAATTGTGATACTGATTGCAATTATAGTTATTTTGCTGCTAGCGATAGATAAATTGATTAGTGATAGAAACTACTGGAAGCAAGTAGCTTATGAAAAGCAGCAAATAATGAATAAATGGTGGTATGAAGATAACTGAAAAAGATTTAGCAATGTATAAAGAAGCACAGGAAATCAAAACCGCTACGTGTAATGTAACGCAGGTAAGGTTAAGACAAACAAAATACGGCTATTATCGCTGGAAAGCTTCAGGTCTTAGCGTTTCAAAGTATCTTTACATTGCAGATAATGAAGAAAAATTATTTAAAAATGATTTAGAAAGAAGAAAAAAAGATGAATACAGTGAATTTGATAGGAAGGCTTACAAAAGCCCCCGAACTTAGAAGAACAAAGCAGGGTACAGCAGTAACAGCATTTAACCTTGCAATAAATAGAAATTTTCAAGGCGCAGATGGACAGGATGCGGACTTTGTACCGTGTGTAACCTGGAATAAACTAGCTGAAAACGTTGAAAAATACTGTTTTAAAGGCAGTAAGGTAGGAATTACAGGAGCTTTAAGAAGTAGAAGTTATGATAATCAACACGGGCAAAAAGTCTTTGTTTTAGAAGTCCTCTGCAATAATGTTCAATTCCTCGATACAAAGAAAGATGCAAACAGTCAACCCGCATCACAAAATTACAATCAATCGCAAGCTGATAACAATTTCAGTTCATACAATCAAAACAGTTTTGAAAATGATAATAGCGGTTTTGATATAACACCCGATGATCTACCGTTTTAGAGGTGAATGGTTAAATGGCTGATGTAAAATGGATAAAAATCGTTACAGATATATTTGATGATGAAAAAATATTGTTGATTGAGAGCTTGCCTGAAGCTGATAGCATTATAGTAATTTGGTTTAAATTATTATGCCTTTCAGGAAAAAATAATAACAGGGGTGTATTTATCATGAATGATAGAATCCCCTATACTGACGAAATGTTAGCTACTATATTTAGAAGACCGATTAATACTGTTAGATTAGCATTAGATACATTCGATAAATTTGGAATGATTGAACTTATCAATGATGTAATTACTATTCCAAATTGGTCAAAACATCAAAATCTCGATCAATTGGAAGAAAAGAAAAATTACATGAAAGATTATATGAGAAAGTACAGAGAAAAACAGAAACAGTTAGCAAATAACGATTGTAAAACTAACAGTAAAACTAACAGTAAAGTTAATGTTAGCTCACTAGATATAGATAAAGAAGAAGATAAAGAAGAAGATAAAGAAATAAAAGATATATATGAGCCAACACCTACCGAACCATCTGTTATTACTATAACGTTAAATGATAAATCAGAATATCCAATCTATCAAAGTATGGTTGATGAATGGAATGAACTATATCCAAATGTTGATGTACTTCAAGAGCTTAGAAAAATGAAAGGCTGGTCAAATGCTAATCCTGCAAAAAGAAAGACTAAAAAAGGAATTCAAAGATTTATTAATGCATGGCTCGCAAGAGAGCAGGACAAACCTAGAAAAATCCAACAACAAACTACAAAAGACTTGGCATCAAATTTAGATTTCAATGAGTTCTACTAATGACACCAAATGAATTTACTAAAGCTATGACATTTCTAGGTTTGAATTATAATAAAGGTTTTACAACCGAACATATACAAATGCTGTATCCGAGATTTGCTAGTTACAGTTATGAGCAAATCAAGGAAGCAATACGTAAATGTATCGATAATGAGAAGTACATAAACAATATAGCATATGACTTAGGGCAGTATTTGCCTTCTGTGGAGCAAAAAATGAATAAAGCGTTGGAATATGCCAATGACTTCAAAACGTGCCCTAGAACTGAAAAAATATGCCCACTTGATCCAGTATGGATATGGGCAGTAACTAACTTTGATTAAAAAGAAGGGGATAGGAATGCTGAATATAATATTAACCATATTGTTGGTAATGGCTTTATTTACATTAGGTTGTTTTATTATATTGAATTCTCTTGAAGAAAGATATAGGGAATTGGAGGATGAAGAGAATGCTAAAGATAGAAAAGATTAAAGACGAGATTAAAAATTTTTATGACGAAAATAATACCTTACGGTGTTATTTAGCTCAGATTACAACAAATCAGAATTACGATGATACCTGTTATAGAATAGGTATAGATTGCTCAGAATGCTTGAGATTATCATTATTGGAATTATTAGAAGAATATAAAGAACCAATTAAACTTACTCGATTTGAGTATGAATATTTAAAAGTTGCTAAGGAAAATGAATACAACTTTATTGCAAGAGATAAAGATAATAGATTGTATGGAACTAGCGAAAAACCTAAAAAGTATAATATAACGTGGGCTAGTAGTGGTGCTTATATAGTCATGTTCAAGTCAATGTTTAAATTTGTTAAATGGGAAGATGAAGAACCATGGAATATTGATAATATTCTAGATAATTGCGAGGTAATGCAAGATGAAAAAAGTTAATCCAGCGGACATATTAATTAGTCCAGTTGGAATGGAAAATTTATTAGTTATTGATCAATTTAATGATGAAGTAATTAAAAATAATGAACTACTTTTGGATAAACCGTATTTTTCTTTAGAAGAGGTGTTAGACGGTTTAAATAAAGACGGACATTATTTAATTATTGTCGAGGGTCCGTTACACGGTGAAATTTATCGATATAACAATTATGGTGGACAAGAAGTGTATTTGATTGGAAAAACGTGCGGATACGCATGAAAGGAGAGAAAACAATGACAGTAACAGTTGAAACAACTTCTTTAGTAGAAGAAATAGTTTTTAGAGATATTGTAAGAATTGAAGATAAGGAAGAATGGATTGTTTTAAATGATAAAAATGGTCGGTGTTTACCAATGCCAAAACAAAGCATTGAAAACATAAAAGTTTTAGATATTTTAACAAATAAGGAGGGTTAAATAATGCCTAAATATAGAAAGAAACCTGTAGTTGTGGAAGCATGTAGATATATGATTGATATTTATATGCCTGATTGGTTTATGGATAAAGTGAAAGACAATACAATCATAATTTACGCAGATGGCACATGTGATATAAAAACCTTAGAGGGAACAATGAAAGCTGGTTATGGTGATTACATAATAAAAGGAGTGCAAGGAGAATTATACCCTTGCAAACCCGATATTTTTCTTAAGACTTATGAGGAGGTAATTGAAGATGAGAATTTGGATTAGAAGTCAAGATAAAAAATCATTATTGTTGTGCAAATCATTTGATGTAGATTGCAATAACGATAATTATATTATTTTGGCTAATTATGAATTAAAAAATAATGAAAAACTTTACTCCCCAATAGGTTATTATTCGTCAGTAGAAAAAGCAGTTAAGGTATTAGACATGATACAAGACCATATTGTAAACAATGACAATATATTTAGAAATATTGCTAGCGAACAAAATTGGGTAGGAGAAATTATAACACATAACAATAATGTGTTTCAAATGCCACAAGATATTATAATAATCGATGACGATGAGGTTTAAATAATGAGATTTTTAACAATGTTAGCAACAAAATGTAAAGTGTGTAAAAAACGAAGCACTTGTAATTATAAAAGAATGGTAGCTTGTGCATTAGCTGAATTACCACTACAACATCATGCGGATTATGCTATGGATATGAAAGCAGATTGTGTTGCACCAATGATTAGAAAAAGAGATTCAAAATATCAAGAAGCTTTAGATAGGTTATTAAATGATGATTACGATTTTTCACATGATTTTTATGAAGATGATAAAGCTACTGCAATGGAACGTGATATTGATACTTTACAAGAATTGGTTGATAAAGCTGTACCTAAGAAACCGTTTTATGAGGCAGATGGATATGATGAAAATGGTGAACTGATTTATGACACTTGGATTTGTCCTAACTGCAATCATTATTATGAGGTAGATTATGATGATTATGATTATTGCCCAAATTGTGGTCAACCAATAGATTGGAGTGATAAATAATGATAGATAAAAATAAGTTAATTACTGAGTTAGATAAATTGGATTGTATAAGTAAAATAAATTACTACACTAACAATTGCAATTCCCATGATGATATTGTAAATACGATTCAAGATTATATTGAACGATTAGAGCAAGCGTTAATTAATAAAATCGAATGGAAGTCGGCTAAACAAGTCTTACCGCAAGAATGGGATTGCGATACTCATACAATAAGCGATGATGTATTATGTTACTCAACTACAAAGGATGAATATTGGATAGACTATGTAGCTAATGGTAAATGGAGTTGTCATGACTATAATGACAAAGACGAATTATATTGGTTACCATTATGCGGATTATTCGATGGAAATAAAGATAATTGTTAAGGAGTGGATTTGATGGAAAATAAATTAAGACTGCAAATTACAGAAAAATATAGAAGAAATGTATTTATAAATGTAGTTGTTCCAGAAGGCAGATTATATGAATTTGATTGTATTTTAGATAAATATGAAAATTCATATAATGATTACCAAACATTGATTGAAGAATTATCTGATGAAGGTTTTAAAGTATTATTTGTTGATGATAACGAAATATTTGAATTTGAAGAAACACACGATATTGACTACTCATTTATCAATGAAGAGGTAAAAGAAGATGAATAAAGTACATATTAAAAATGAATTTCTAATTAATATTGCAATAGCCCAACGTATGTTTGATAAATTTAAAGACGAATTACAAAGAAGCGATAATTATGAAGTAAACGGAAAAGTATCACGGGAAACACGTAAATCAAGATTAAATATGTATCGAAAGATAATCAATGATGAATTATTAGAAATAGAGCGCAATTATGGTGGGGGAAAATATAATTTTGAAATGGCTGAGGTAATGCAAGATGACATCTAAACAGACGGCATTAGTATTTTTTTTGATAATGCTTACTGCGTTTATTTTGTCTCTTGTTTTGGGAATTAGATATCTATTTAAGGAATGGAGGAAACAGCATGGAATTTAACACAAACCAAATTAACATAATGCTTGATGCTCTGGAACATTACGGGAACGGTCCTCAGGTCGATATGGCCATAGAGGAAATGAGCGAACTTACAAAGGAGCTGCTTAAAGACCGCAGAGGTAAAGAGAATAGAAGTGATATAGCTATGGAAATGGCAGATGTCTACATAATGCTTGAACAGCTTAAATTTATTTTCGGTATCGATGAAACTGAACTAAAGGTCAATGCTGAATTAAAGATACAGAGATTAAAAAACAGGATCGGTGGTAATGATGGAGACTAAAGTTAGACAAAGCAATTACATAACAGTTTTAGGATGGATGGTCTCAGATTTAAAGTTAAGAGGCAACGCACTGCTTATTTATGCAGTCATTTACGGCTTTTCACAAAATGGCGATGATTCGTATACCGGGAGCAGACAGTATTTAGCTGATTGGACTAATTCTACAGTTCAGAATGTTTCAAGATGCTTAAAAAAATTAGTAGAAGATGGATTTATAATAAAAACTGAAAATGTTATAAATGGAGTAAGGTTTTGTGAATATAAGGCTGTTGTTCCTGAATTGCTACCAGGAACAAAATGTTCTGGGGGTAGGAACAAAATGTTCCACAATAATATAGAATATAATACTAGTAATATATATAGTGCAAAATTTGATAAAAATGATGCATTTAAAAGATTCTGGAGTGTATATCCAAGACATACGAACAAGAAAAAAGCATTTGATGTTTTTGTTAAAAAATGTACCGATGAAACTGTACTGCAAAAGATGTTAAGCGCAGTTGTTGATTATAAAGAGACAGAACAGTGGCAGAATGAAAGATTTATCCCTCATGCTTCTACATGGCTTAACGGCGAAAGATGGGAAGATGAAATCAGTACAGTTTCTAAAAACAATACAAATGATGATAATGGATGGATGAGCGGATATGAATAATTATCAAGACGATCTAATCGGTATGTTTCTTGTTAAACCGCAGCTTCTGGATTTAACTATTCTAAAATCGTCATATTTTGATAAAAAGCATCGCGATATATTTACTGCTATAAAAAAGTCGTATAAGGAAAATAAAACTATTATTTTAGAGGATATCCTAGCAGTAAAGGGAATTGATGTTGATCTTGTTATTGCCTGTTCTACAAGTACTGCAACAACTGCTCTATTTGAACAGTATCAGGATTATGCAGTTAAGGAATACAAGAAAAAAGCTCTATTAGCAACTGCTAAAAAAATGCAGATCGGTGAGATTGATATCGATGAATTTTATAAGGATACAAACAATTTTGCATCTTTAGGGTCTTATTCATCGACGAGGCTTACTAAAGAACTGCTCAAAGGTTCGATTACCAAGCATAAGAACAATATCAAATTTACAAGGTTTAGTAATTTAGAAAAGAAGCTTAATTTAAAGGAAAATGACTTTGTTATACTTGCCGGTGCTACCGGAGTAGGTAAATCAGGTATAGCTATAAATTTGATGGATGATCTATCTCGCAATTATCCTTGTGTATATTTCAATTTCGAAATGGTAGAAGAGGAGCTGTATCAAAGGCTCATTTCTATCAATTCAAAATTAAATCAAAAAATGCTAGAGAGTTATGAAACATTGCCACAAAAAAATATGAATGTTGTTAATTCTGCAATTGATGATATTTCAAAAAGACATATTGATATTATCAATCATTCATCGACGTTGGATAAATTAAGATCATTTATTATGAGCTACAAAAGCGATAAGCATTTTATAGTGTTTGTGGACCATGTAGGGCTTATTGGTGTACGGGCTAAAAACAGTTATGAAAAAATGACAGAAGTAGCCAAGGAGCTAAGAAAAATGAGCTTGGATAACAACTGTACGATTATTGGACTTTGTCAATTAAACAGAGAAGCAACTAAAAATGCAAAACAGCCTAATTTATCGATGTTAAGAGATTCGGGTGAGTTAGAACAAAGTGCAAGCAAGGTTATATTTGTCTGGAAGAACGAAAAAGACTGCGCAGAAGATTATTATCTAGTTATCGAGAAAAACAGAAGCGGTCCTAAATCAATCATTCCAATAGGCTACAACAAAGAAAATCAGATTGCTTATGAATTAAGCAATAAAAGAGATTTAAGGACATAGGAGGATTTAGAAAATGAACAAAAGCGAAAAGCATTATAAAGTTGAACTTATAGACAAAGAAGATGTTTTAAAAGAACTCATTACTCATGATTATAAATCATCGTTATTTGCGGTTTTATTAGATGATAGTACAATGATTAAAGACCTTGAATATCAAGTTATGGATGATATTAGATCAATGATTAAAAATGACGATTATACATTTATAAAAAGGACAGAAATTTAATAAAAACTATTTTGATTAAAAAATCTCTCTAATTCCTTGGTAGATAAGGGATTAGAGAGAAGATATAAATGCAATATAACATCTTGGATATATTGCGCGGTTAAAGGAGCAGAATAATGGAAAATCTAAACAGTGCTGAAAAAATTTCGAAAGGAATTGAGTTGGTGGGTGAAGGAGTATTAGAAACATTTCAAAACGCAATTAACCTTTTTTGTGATGCTCTTTCTAATTTTGTTGATTGTGTTAATATGATAAATAAAGTCAATCATAAGAAACCGAGATTACCGAGAAAAACAAAAAAGAAATACAAGAAATTAGGAATTTATGAAGATTGGAAATATGTAAATAAAAATAATAATTTGAGTAAATAGCATGAATGTAGATAAAGATGACTGAAATATCATTTTAGAGGAAAGAAGATAATAGCTATTATATAATGTTTTAAACAGCACGAGGAGGGAAGTAAATTGAATAATTATATTTCTGATAAAGAATTAGGAAAGTATATTGGAATGTATGAGAAAGCATTAAATCATTATTTTAAAGATTATCCTAAACAGCCATCAATTTACAGTCATGAACGACAGGAGTACAGTGGATTGGATATAAATACATATATCTATATTGCAGATAATTATTGTCACTTGAAAAAAAGACTGGAGGAGCGCAATGCAAGAAGCAAAATACCAAATAAAAAACTGGAAAAAATGGAAAGCAACAAAATATCTTCTCATTCAGACAAAGAATGAGCTAATGAATGATATAAAAGCTATTACATATACTGATGAACTTCCGGGAGGATCACATAAAAGTATTGCTGATAAGTATAATAAGTTAATAGAAGATGTAAAGATTTATGATGATTATATTAATGCATATGGTTTCTTTATAAACAGATTAGAAAACGCAATAGCAACAATGCTGAATGAAAATCAACGTAAGGCAGTTATAATTTATTCTAATAATCCATATAAAGGTGGTTATGAAAAAAGAATAGAGGAAGCCTTAAAAACAGGCTTCTCAAAAAGTTATTTTTATGATTTGTTAACTGAATCTTATGAAATACTTGGTAGTGTTTTAGATATAGAGTGCGATGAAAATAGAACCATAATTGAATCCGTGGACAAATCACGGACAAAAAACGCCTAAAAATGTGTTATTATGATATTGTGGAAGTTTTTTAAAGAACACCACATCAGCAGCCAATCAACACTTTGTCAGGAAGAAACTCGAAAGGGTTTCTTTTTGCTTTTGTGAAGAAGGAAAATATTTATGTATGAAAGCGAAGGTTAACAAATGGCAATTAAAAGATTAGATCGTGATGGGTCTCACCGTAAGCAGTTCGAAAGAAATAAAAAGAAAATATACGCAACTCAAACAGTGTGCGGAATATGCGGAAAGCCGGTAGATTTTAGTTATAAATATCCGCATCCTTTATCACCGTGTATCGATCACATCATACCGGTTGCAAAAGGAGGACATCCAAGTGACATTGATAATCTTCAACTGGCACACTGGACATGCAACAGACAAAAGAGTGACAAATTATTTTCAAGCAGTGGGATGCACAAGGCGAAGGTAGTAACAAACAGAGACCTTCCTCATACAATCAACTGGATTGCTTATAAATCGTCAAAATAAGCCATTTGAGAGGTGTTTTAAATATGGGGCATGATACCCCCTAAAATCTTTTTTCCTTACTTCACGGCGTACTGTGAATATTTTCTCACGGATAAATTAAGACGAAAGGAGTGAAAAAATGACGGCATATTTAGGAATGAAATATTTAAGAAATAAACTGATATCAAAAAGACCAAGAAATGAAGAAAAGTACATGTATTATGAAATGAAGAATACCATGAGGGATTTTAATATTACTATGCCTAAAGAATTCATATGGCTAAAAAGCTGTCTTGGATGGTCAGCGAAGGCAGTTGATTCAATTGCTGACAGGCTTTCATTTAGAGAATTTTCAAATGATAATTTCGGAATAAATGAAATATATCAGTTAAATAATCCTGATGTTCTTTTTGACAGTGCGATTATCTCAGCACTTATTACATCGTGCTCATTCATATATATTTCAAATGATATAAGCGGATTTCCCCGCATGCAGGTAATTGACGGTCGAAACGCCACAGGAATAATTGATCCTATTACTTACATGCTTAGCGAGGGTTATGCTGTTCTTGAAAGAAATATTCATGATGAACCGGTCAAGGAGGCTTATTTTATAAAAGAGGGTACATGGTTTTATGAAAAAGATAAAGCACCTTATTTTATTTCAAGCAAAGCCCCGTATCCACTGCTCGTTCCGGTTATTTTTAGACCTGATCCAAAAAGACCGTTTGGACATTCAAGAATATCCAGAGCCTGCATAGGTATTCAGCAGAGCGCAATGCGAACGCTCAAGCGTTCAGAAGTATCAGCAGAGTTTTATTCTTTCCCGCAAAAGTATGTACTAGGGTTAAGCCCAGATGCTGAGGCTCTGGACAAATGGCGCGCTACTGTCTCAACTATGCTTCAGCTCGATAAGGACGAGGATGGTGATTCACCAACAGTTGGACAGTTTGAACAGCAGTCTATGGCGCCGTATGTAGAACAAATGAAAATGTTTGCTAGTCTATTTGCAGGCGAGACAGGTCTTACCTTGGATGATCTGGGATTTTCAACTGATAACCCGTCAAGTGTTGAGGCTATAAAAGCGCAGCATGAAAATTTAAGGCTTATCGCTAGAAAAGCGCAAAAAACTTTCAGTGTAGGTTTTTTAAATGCCGGATATCTTGCTGCATGTTTAAGAGATAATTATGGATATGACAGATACCAGATTTATTTGTCAAAAGCTAAATGGGAACCGTTATTCGAGCCTGATTCGTCTACATTATCTGTTATAGGTGATGGTGCTATTAAAATTAATCAGGCGGTACCGGGATTCTTTGACAAGGATACTTTAAGAGATTTAACAGGTATCGATTATAGTGAAAATGCTGGAATCGGAAAAACTGCAGGAGAGATCGTACAGTAATGGAAGATATTGCACCTGAATTGTATGAGAGGATAAAAAGTACATACGAAAATGAAAAAGTATCAAGTAAAAAGCTGGATGCTTTTTTAGAAAAAGTAAAAAAGGGCAATGCCGCATATGAAGATGTCTATGATTATGCAGGTGAACTGGGCAGATGTCTGGAAAGTGCATTCAGTCACAATATAAGCGACGATGTGCTGCCCGACAGCAGGATGTATTACAATATAGCAAAAAGAATAATCGAGCCCATGCTTAAGAAAAGTCATGATGATATTGCAGCACAGTGCAGTGCTGTACAACATTCATTAAATAAAAAAGCCGGCATAGGATTAAATGCTGTTAAACCTGAGTATGATAAAGCCAGAACAGAGGCGATCATAAATTATGTATGCACACGTGAAAAATACAGCAGTGTAGAAAAAAGTTTTTTAGACGGATTAAGCAATAACTGTCGCAAGACTGTAGATGATTCTGTAAAGCAGAATGCTGATTTTCATTACAAAAGCGGGTTAAGTCCGCGAATAGTAAGAATTTGCAGAGGAAAAGCGTGCAAGTGGTGTCGTGAGGTCGAAGGCAGTTATAACTACAAGGATGTAAGGAATACCGGTAACAATGTATTTAGAAGACACGCCAACTGCACCTGTACAGTTTCATATGATCCTGGTGACGGATCAAAAAAAATTCAGGATGTATATTCGAAGAGATGGCAGAACCAGGATGCCTTTCAGGAAAGAAAAAGATTTTACCTGGAAAACAGAGTTGATAAAAAAAGATTGACAGATATGGAACAGTATGCGGTAAACAGTCATATATCATCTGATTTTTATATTATCAACGACTGTTTAAGAAATGGATATATATTAAATCAGGAGCAGAATACACTGGTGAAAAACCTAGATTCCGCATTGGAGAAACTAGACAGCTATAAAGGAAGGGTCAGCAGATCAGTTCAGTTTTACAGTTCATCAGATTTAGATAAGTTTTTATCTGATCATGAGCCGGGGCAAACTGTTACGTATAAAGATTTTACATCTTCCACTGCTTCAAAAGAATTGTATAATCCTGACGGACAGGTTCAGATGTTCTGGACTAGTCGTCGAGGCAGAAATCTGATAAAATACAATAAGAAAGAACAGGAAATATTATATAAAAGAAACAGCAGTTTTATAGTCTTGGAAAAGAGACATATTAAAGGTGTTTATTATATTTTCATGGAGGAACTGTAAAATGACCTTAAGTCTAGAAAAATGGAGAAAGCTGTCAGAAGAACAGAAAGGAATACGGTATAAGGAACTGAGCGATCATGATAAATTTATTGTTCGTACCAGTACTCCGCCGGCTTTTGAAGTTACCGGGCGCAAAGAGCTTAGTGAAGAAGAAAAAAAGCGCGCAAAAAAAGAATTTGATGAGTTTTTAGTATATTATGGAATAAAAAAATAGGAGGTTAAGGTATGGAGCCAAAAAGAATTGGCCGTCAGACTCCTACAACCTCGTTAGTGCTGCCTTATAAAAAAACAAAAGGCAAAGAAGCAGTTGAAATTTACAACAAAACCGGCAGAACTGCCCGGGAATGGCAGGAACTGCTAATTTACGATATTATGGCATATGATGATGAAGGCTTATGGGTTCATTCTACCTATGGATATGCGGTACCGCGTCGTAACGGTAAAACTGAAGATGTGATAATGCGTATTTTATGGGGACTTAAAAATGGTGAAAAAATCATTTATACCTCTCATCTTATCTCAACGTCTCATTCAGTCTGGGAAACAGTTACATATCTGTTAGACAGTATGGATATTAAATATGCTTCGGTAAAAGCCAAGGGGCAGGAAAATATCAGACTTTTAGATGAGAATTACAAGCCCTATAAACTTGATCATATGATTAATTTTAGAACCAGATCAAATAATGGCGGGCTGGGTGAAGGATATGACCTGTTAATTATCGATGAAGCACAGGAGTACACTATTGACCAGGAGTCAGCGTTGAAATACACTATTTCAGCGAGTTCCAATCCTCAAATTATTATGCTGGGTACTCCGCCAACAGCTATTTCGCATGGTACAGTATTCCAGAAAATAAGAGAAAAGGTATTAAGCGGTTTTTCGAAAAATACCGGATGGGCGGAATGGTCTGTTGATACGATGCAGGATCCAAAGAACAGAGAAGCATGGTATGAGACAAATCCCTCTTTAGGGCAAGGACTTACAGAAAGAGTTATTGAAAATGAAAATACGACTGATGATGTCGATTTTAATATTCAGAGGTTAGGTCACTGGCTGTCATATTCACAAAAATCCCTGTTTACTGAAAATGAATGGGATTCATTGAAAATAAGTAAAATACCGAATTTTAAAAACAAACTGTTTGTTGGAATAAAATTTGGAGCTGACGGACGACATGCTGCATTATCTATAGCAACCAAAACAGATGATAAGATATTTATAGAATCCATAGACTGTCAAAGTCAGAGAAACGGAAATCTGTGGATCATAAATTTTTTAAAAAATGCAGATATAGAAAAAATTGCAGTTGACGGAGCAGGAGCTCAGGACGTTTTAAAAAAGGACCTTAAGGAGTACGGTATAAAAATAAAAATTGTGCTTCCTAAAGTAAAAGACGTGATAGTAGCCAACAACATGTTTGAACAGAGCATAACTTCATTAAAAAATATATGCCATAATGGGCAGGAATCATTAAGACAGGTCGTTACAAACTGCATTAAGCGTGCTATTGGAACGAATGGCGGTTTTGGATATAAAGCCTTAATTGAAGAACATGAAATAGCACTGATGGACAGTGCTGTTCTTGCACACTGGCTATGTGCATCAGCTAAAGAAAAAAAGAAACAACGTGTTAATTATTAACGAAAGCATCTATTTTATGGATGCTTTTATTATTTTAAATTTACGTACACTAAACGGTTAATTAGGAGGTTATTAGAAATGTCAGAATTTAAAGCAATTACAACACAGGAAGAATTTGAAATGCGTTTAAAAGAGCGCCTTGAACAAAAAGAAAGAAATGTATTAAAAAAATTCGAGGGATATACTTCGCCGGAAGATTTGGAAACTATCAAAAGTGATTATCAAAGTAAGATTGATACATTAAATCAGTCAATCAGCGATAAAGACAGTCAGTATAGCAGTGAAATCGAGGGTTATATTCAAAAAATTGCTGATTATGAGACCGACTCAGTAAAAACGAGAGTGGCAATTGATATGGGTATTCCTTTGAAACTAAAGGACAGACTTAAAGGAACAACGGAAGATGAAATAAGAGCGGATGCGGAGCTTTTATCCGGTCTGTATTCCCCTGCTCCGCCTTTAGCATCGTCAGAACATACTATGACAGCAGAAGATGAAAAAAAATTAAAATTAGAAAACGGTTATAAAGAAATGGCCAAAAAATTAGGAGGTTATTAGAAATGTCAGAAGGAAAAATTTTAGAAGTTAAAAATTATAAAACAGTTTTTACACCAGAATTAGTAACTGATCTTTTTTCAAAGGTAAGAGGTCACTCATCATTAGCTAATCTTGCTAAAAAAGAGCCGCTTCCTTTCAACGGTAAAGAAATGATGATCTTTACAATGGATGATGAAGTGAATATCGTTGGTGAATCAGGAAAGAAAACAAGAGGATCAGCAGATATCAGCACTAAAACAATGGTTCCAATCAAAATCGAGTACGGTATCCGTATTTCAGATGAATTTATGTATGCTACTGAAGAAAAGAAAATTGATATTCTAAAAGCGTTCAATGAGGGATTTGCTAAAAAAGTTGCACGAGGATTAGATATTATGGCAATGCATGGAATCAATCCAAGAACAAAAGAAGCATCTAACTTGATTGGTGATAATCATTTCGATCATGGTTCGCTTACAGTTACAACAACTGCCGGTGAAGAAGATAAGGACATCAATAAGGCAATTGCCTTATTTGATGAATCAGACGATTTTGAAGTTTCGGGATTTGCAATAGCAAAAGCATTCAGAACTTCATTAAGTGAACTCGAGTATAAAAACGGAGCTGCCAAATTTCCAGAATTAGGATGGGGAAGTAATACTTCAGCATTACGCGGTTTAGCCGTAGATGTCAATTCAACAGTTGCATTTAATGATTCTAAGGATTTGGCAATTGTTGGAGATTTTGCAAACTATTTTAAATACGGTATTGCTAAAGAAATCCTAATGGATGTGATTCCTTATGGTGATCCTGATAATACAGGATTAGATTTAAAAGGAAATAATCAGATTTTTATCCGGTCAGAAGTTTATTTAGGTTGGGCAATCATGGACGAGAATGCTTTTGCCAGAATTTTAAAAACTGAAGGATAAGGAAGTGAAAGATGATGAAGCCTTTCGTTACATTAAAGGATATTTCGCTGTTGTTCAGAGATCTAAGTAGTTTAGAAGAACGCAAGGCCTCAGCACTTTTGGAGGTTGTTTCTGACTCTCTTCGCCAGGAAGCTAAAAAAGTCGGAAAGGACCTTGATGAAATGATAAAAAAAGGCGAAGTGTATGAAAATGTAGTTAAATCAGTTGCAGTTGACATTATCGCAAGAAATTTAATGACCTCAACTGACAGCGAACCTATGGAACAGTTTTCACAGTCGGCATTGGGATATACCGCTTCAGGAACATATCTTGTACCCGGTGGAGGGCTGTTTATTAAAAAAAGTGAATTATCAAGACTGGGACTTAGAAGACAGAGGATAGGAGTACTGGACATATGGGGATCAAAGGAATAAATGTAATCTTAGTTGAAAAGATTGAAACTGGTAAAGACAGTTTTAATGAGCCGGTGTATAAAGAAATCGAGAAGTGCATAAAAAATGTTCTTGTTGCCCCGTCAACTTCTGATGATATTGTCACTGCTCAGGATCTGACTGGAAAAAAAGCCGTGTACACTTTAGCAATTCCAAAATGTGATAACAGTGTTTGGGAAGATAAAGATGTTATATTTTTCGGCAAGAGATGGCATGTACTCGGTTTCACTATTGAAGGAATAGAGGAAAATATTCCGCTTTGCTGGAATAAAAAGGTAATGGTGGAAAGATATGGCTAAAACCAGAATTGTTTTAAACAGAAAAGGGGTAGGAAGTCTACTGAAATCAAAAGAGATGATGGCAGTGTGCCTTGAACATGCTAATGCAACATGTCAAAGTGCAGGCGGTGTGGGTTACGAAGTAACAACATTTACCGGAAAATCGCGTGTGAATGCCTCTGTAAGAGCAAATACCAGAAAAACAATCAGTGATAACTACAAAAACAACACACTGCTTAAAAGTCTGAGGTGAAATCTGTGATTGAAGAAACTGTATTAAATTATCTAAATAAAAAATTAACTGTTCCTGTCTTTTTAGAAAACAGGGATATCGAAGAATATGTCGTAATAGGAAAAACAGGAAGTGGAAGAGTGAATTTTGCTAACTCAGCCACTTTTTTTCTACAGTCGTATGCATCTACCAGATATAAAGCTGCATTGTTAAATGAGCAGGTAAAAAAAGCAATGGACGACTTGGCTGAACTCAAAGAAATATCATATTCCCGGTTAAATACCGATTATGATTTTACAGATACAGCCAAAAAGAAATACCGGTATCAGGCAGTATATGATATCGGTTTTTATTAACTTGTGAAGGAGGAAAAATAAATGTCAAGTGATGCAAGTAATGTAACATCTTCAAAACCATCTGTTGGCGGTGCTGCTTGGGTGGCACCGTTAAAAACAGAAATTCCAACCGATGCAAAAACACCTTTAAATGAAGCTTTTAAATCATTGGGGTACTGTTCTGATGACGGATTAACTAACTCAAACAGTCCGGAAACTGATAATCAGAAAGCATGGGGCGGTGATGTAGTACTGGTTTTACAAACAAGCAAAGAGGATACATTTCAGTTTAAATTGATTGAATCGCTTAATACAGATGTTCTAAAGACAGTGTACGGCAGTAAAAATGTAACCGGCACCCTTGAATCTGGATTAAAAATAGCTGCAAAAAACGATGAGCCTGAGCAGTTCGAATGGGTGTTTGAAATGATTTTAAAAGGCGGGATTTTAAAAAGAATTGTAGTTCCGTGCGCATCGGTAACTGAAATTGGTGATATTGTTTATAAAGATGATGAATCAGTCGGTTATGAATGTACTGTTGCAGCCGTTCCGGATCAAAACGGTGCAACACATTATGAATACTTAGTAAAAAATACTGAATAAGGAGAATGCTAGATGATTAAAGGTGAATCAAAAACAGGGTTTAAGTTTAATATCAATGAAAAATTTATTGACTGGGAACTTCTTGAAATGATGGCAGAAGTAGATAAAAATCCGATTTTAATGATTAGTATTGCTAAAAGACTGTTAGGGATTAAACAGTATAATCGTTTAAAAGATCACTGCAGGACTAAGGATGGAAGAGTTCCTCTTGAAAGAATGGAAGAGGAGATTTTTTCGATTATTGATTCAAGCAAAGAAACAAAAAACTAATTATCCTCGCCGACATGATAAATACTGATGAATCAGCAGTTATTTGTGATCTGGCTGAAACATACAGTATATTTGATTATAAGTCGCTTCCGGTATTAACGGTCGCGACTTTTTGTGTTGGTCTGAGGGAAAATTCAAGAATAAAAATGAAAAAAAACAGGCTTGCTGTTCCTTTTGAAACTGTACTTCTTGGTGTGATTGCGGACAGCCTTAAATTATTAGTCTGGACAAAGTCTAAAGATGCTCAGAAAGGATTTAACAGGCCTAAATCGATTGTTAAGTCACTGTTTGAAAACGAAGCTAAAGAAAATATATCTTTTTCAAGCGGTGAAGAATTTGAAAAAGCAAAATTGAAAATTTTAGGGAAGGAGGCAGATGTATGGCAAGCGGAACAGAATTAGCAAAAGCATATGTACAGATTGTACCTTCGGCAAACGGCATTAAGGGTTCGTTAGAAAATGCGATGGGAAATGAAGCGGATCAGGCTGGAGAAAAGGCCGGAAATTCAATCGCATCTAAAATTAAAGGGATAATCGTTGCTGCTGGAATCGGGAAAGTTCTTGCATCGTCATTCACGGAAGGTGCAGCGCTTGAACAGTCCATAGGTGGTATTGAAACACTTTATAAGGGAAGTGCAGAAAAAATGAAGGCTTATGCCAGTGAGGCGTATAAGACTTCTGGAGTAAGTGCTAATGCCTACATGGAAAATGTAACGTCATTTTCTGCTTCTTTGATTTCAAGCCTTAAAGGTGACACCGAAAAAGCTGCCGCTGCTGCTGACCGTGCAATGCGTGATATGTCGGACAATTCCAATAAATTCGGTACAAATATTCAGGATATCCAAAATGCATATCAAGGTTTTGCAAAGCAAAATTATACTATGCTTGATAACCTGAAATTAGGATATGGCGGAACAAAAGAAGAAATGCAGCGGCTGTTGTCTGATGCTCAGAAATTGAGCGGACAAAAATATGATATAAGTAATCTCGCGGATGTCTACACTGCAATAGGGGTTATCCAGGACAATCTAGGAATCACTGGAACCACTGCTAAGGAGGCTGCAAGTACTTTCAGCGGATCGTTTGCTTCTATGAAAGCAGCTGCACAGGATTTCTTAGGCAATGTTGCTATTGGCGGTGATGTTACCGGTACTCTGTCAAATCTTCTATCAACTGCATCAACTTTTTTGTTTGATAATGCAATTCCAATGGCTTTTAATATTGTTTCGGGATTTGGAACTGCTCTTGTTGCCGCAGTTCCTCAGCTGGCTCAAAAGGGATACGAATTGCTTAGCGGGCTTGTTGATGGATTTGTAAAAAATATACCTGTGGTGCTTCCACGGATTTTACAGTTTGTTCAAAATTTTGGTGTCGGTTTAGCTCAAAAAGCACCTGAATTTATTAATATGGGCTTTGACCTGTTAAGCCGGCTGGTAAGTGGAATAGTGAGTGCTGTACCTATTTTAATACAGTACGTTCCTACTATAATTTCTACTTTTGCAAATATAATCAATGAAAATTTTCCAACTATATTAGCCAAAGGGGCAGAAATATTATGGCAGCTGATTACCGGGCTGTTAAGTGCGATTCCTACTTTAGTTGCTAATATACCGCAGATTATACAGGCAATCTGGGATACTTTTATGGCTTTTCAGTGGCTAAATCTAGGTGGGCAGATAATGACATTTTTAGGTGATGGTATTTCTGCTATGTTTGGATTTTTAGGTGAAAAAGGACTTGGTGCGGTTCAGAGTATTGTAAATACGATACTTTCTCTTCCTGGTAAGCTGTTTACATTAGGGAAAAATGCTATTTCTCAAATGGGAAGCGGTATTTCAGGAATGGGATCATGGCTAAAGACAACTGCTGGAAAAATTGTAACATGGGTAGTAAACGGTGTTAAATCACTTCCATCGAAAATGATAGACGTCGGTAAAAATTTAGTTAAAGGATTATGGGAAGGAATCAAGAACGTTAAAGACTGGATACTAGATAAAATAAGCGGATTCGTTGACGGTATTGTAGGAGGAATAAAGAAATTTTTTGGTATACATTCTCCATCAAGAGTAATGGCCGATGAGGTTGGTAAGTATCTCCCTAAAGGAATGGCAGTAGGTATCGAAGCAAGTGCTGATGAAGTTTACGATGAAATAGATAAGCTGTCTAGAAATACACTAGATATCGCAGCTGATGGGTTAGAATTCAGTAACATTAATATGAGTGAAAACAGCAGCGAGCTTAGCGGTATGCTTCAAATAATCATTAAACTGTTGAAATTAATCTTAAACAAAGAAGATACAACTGTTTTGAATTTCAACAATAGAGAAGTTGCCCGTGCTTTGCGTGAACTGGGGGTTGTTTTTGAATGACGGTAAAATATATAAATTCAAAAAATGAGGTACTGGAGTTTATTGGTGCCGATATACTTCCAACAAGCGGTTATTTGCACCAGAGAAAATGGAATACAAACAAGGAAAATGATATTACAGTTATTGATAAGGGTGACTGTACTTATACTATAACCCTTACATTGAAAGGCAGTTTGGAACAGAGAAAAAACATGCTTAATAAAATATGCGATATATTTGAGTATGATTGTATAGTTAAGACACCAGGAACGCTTCATTACGGGGATTATAAAATAAAATGCTATGTAATATCTTCTAATACAAGTGTTGCGGGTATTCAGACAAGAACAAATATTGAATTAGGAATATACTGTCCAAAACAGCACTGGATTAAAGAAAAAACATATAATCTGGTAATGTACAGTGATTCGAAGAATGACACAGGTATAAAGCAGTACAGCTATTGTTATCCGTATGTATATTCATCTTTAAAAGGTGCAGTTCAAATAATCAATGATTCCCCGGCAGACAGTGATTTTATCATAAGAGTTTACGGGCCATGCAGTAATCCGTTTATTAAAATAGGAGAAATACTTTATCAGGTGAATACTACATTAAGTGCTGGTGAGTACATGGAAATAAACTCAGAGGAAAATACAATATATGCCTTTTCAGATTACGGTGAAAAAAGGAATCTTTTTAATTTCAGAGATAAATCGCGAGGCGATTTTTTTACAAAAATTCCATCCGGTCTTAGTATCGCAACATGGAATGGAACATTTAAAGCTGAAATAGTTATATTTGATAAGCGTGGTGAACCAAGATGGATATAATGAAATTTATATATACGGATTCCAACTATACGGAGCTCGGTGTTTTGAAAAATACGTCTATTGATTTTGAAGTTGGAAAATTCAAAACTGCGACTAATGATTATTCTTTAGAAATTTCGATAAATGCATGGGATAAAGCATTTAATAAAGGTTCTATATTTTACTCATCGGAAAGTGAATTCGGTGGAATTATTGACAGTAAAAAGGTCGATACATCAAAAAATGTAATTGTCTTTACTGGAAAAACATTTAGAGGAATGTTGGAAAAAGAGTACATACAGCCCCCGGAAGGTCAGGCGTATTTTGTAGCAAAAGGCGAGGCCAACAGTGTGATAAATGAGCTTATTGGAGACAACTTCGATAGTCTTTTTACTGTAGATAATGTTGGCTTAAGTGATATAAATGTTAATTATCAAATTAGAGATCTGAATCTTTTAGATGCGCTTGAAAAAATGCTTTATAAAGCAGATATTCCATCAAGACTTGATATTGTGTTTCATGATGGAAAAGTGCATATTCAGGCTATTCCAATTGTTGATTTATCTGAACTGCTTCAATATGATAAATCGTATGGTATAACAATGATCGCACAGACTCCTGAAAGCAGTTATAACCATATCATCGCTTTAGGAAAAGGTGAATTGACAGAGCGGTTAAGGGTTAATCTGTACCTTCAAAGTGATAAAACGTGGTCATCATCAAAAAATGATGATTATAAAGGGCTTTGCAGAAAAACATATCTGTATGACAATTCGAGTGAAGATGATGAAACTTCACTTATTGAAGGGGCTGTAGAGGCAGTGGAAAAAGAAAATGGAAGCAGTACCGTTCAAGCTGTATTTTCAAGCGATGATGCTTCATTGTTTGATATTGTAGGTGCAAAAGAGGAAATTACAGAGCTTTCATTTAAAGAACAGATTACTAAAAAAATACTAAAAGTAACTGTTAATGATATTGCAGCAAACTGTAAATTTGAATACAAGGTGGGTGAATAAATGTTAGAAAGTATAACACTGAACGGATTTAATGTTCAGGCTTCGGTAGATGCTTATCTTCATCACTGCTGGTTTGGCTATGAAGGAGTATTTAAATATGGAGAAGAAATAAGATGCGAAACTGTAAGCAACAACATTTTAAAGTTGTACGATGGACTTTTTGTCAATCAGGGCAGATTTTATCGTATTGTTCCCGGATCATATGAAGAAGTAAACATTTCAAACGGTATAGTTGGTCAAAAAAGATATGATCTGATAGTTTCACATTTTGAGACTAATGGAGTAACAGAAACACATGATATTAGAGTTTTAAAAGGCGGAAATGATGGGAAAATACCCGAACATACTGTGAGTGATACATTTAACGGTGGAACGGTGAATGAATTTCCTCTTTATCTGGTTGAAATTGATGGAATAAACATTACTAAAGTAACCAGGCAGTTTAAGTATATTATTTCATTTCATGAAGCTTTAGAAGCTATAATTAACCTTTTTAATGCAGCGGTATATACCGGCGATATAAATATTAAAGATTTAATTAGAAAATTAGATGTAAACAGAGAATAAAGAAAGGAAAATTTAAATGAGTTTAAAAACAGTACAGGTAATTATTAACGGTGTCTCAACGACACTGAATTTAAACAGCCAGACTGGTAAATATGAAGCGACAGTAACAGCGCCGAATACTTCCAGTTTTAATCAACCAAACGGGTATTACAATGTAACAGTAAAAGCTACTGATAATGCAAATAATATTACTACAGTAGATGCTGATGATCCGACTTTGGGAACAAAACTTCGTCTTGTGGTTAAGGAAAGAACTGCACCTGTAATTACTCCAACCTATCCTAGTGCTAGTGCTACATTAATAAACAACAAGCCTACGATAACATGGAAAGTTACTGATGCAGACAGTGGGGTTAATCCGGATTCTATTAGTATTATTATTGACAGCAGTTCTAAGATTACATCCGGAATAACTAAAAATAAAGTAAGCGGAGGCTATGAGTGTTCTTATACTCCAGGAACTGCCTTAAATGATGGAAGTCATACAATTAAATTTGATGCGAGTGATAACGACGGCAATGCAGCAGTTCAAAAATCTGTATCGTTCAAGGTTGATACAGTACCGCCTACATTAAATATTGCAAGCCCTGCTGCGGGATTAATTACAAACAATCCTAAAGTGACATTAAGCGGTACTACAAATGATGCTACATCAAGTCCGGTAACAGTAACGGTCAAATTGAATTCTGGAAGCGCTGCAAATGTTACTGTAGAAAGCAATGGTTCTTTTACTAAGGAATTAACCTTGGTCGAAGGTACAAACACTATTGTTATTACCGCACGCGACAGTGCCGGCAAAGAAACAGTCATTTCAAGAACAGTTACCCTTGATACAAAAGCACCCGTAATTACTGATGTAGTAATTACTCCTAACCCTGTTGACGGCGGTAAGACATTTACCATCACTGTAACGGTTACAGATGCTTAAATATGGCTGTAGAAAGAGTAATTGGAAAAACAGACAGTTTTGAAGTGATTTTTGACAGATTGAATGATAATAACTGGACGGTCAATGTGCCGTCCAATATTATCGGTGAATATGTAATGGATCTGTATGCATATGATGAAGCTGGAAATCTTGGATTTTTAGCAACTGCGATGTTTACGGTTGATACATCAAATCTGTGCTTTCATCTTTCAATCATCAAATACCGCTCTGAAATCTGTTTTGAAAGTGACTATATATGCACAGTCAAGGAGGTACTTCCATGTGTGATGCAATAGCTATGCTGAAAGGCGAAAAAAGAAAAATAAGACTTTATGTGCACAGCAGAAAAAATGATGTCTTTGTAATAAGAAATGCATATGTAGAGATATTGCAATATGGTGAATTAATAAAGACAATAGAATGTACCATTGATGAACATGATCTTACATTTATGCTTGCACTTGATGAAGCAGGAAGCTACAGCATGAGAGCAGTATATGAAATTGCTGATGAAATAATTAAAAATAAATTTAAAATTGAGGTGAAGTAAATGGCAAAGTACCGTATATATGATGTAACACTTTCTAAAAAAACTGTCGGTCCTGGCGAAAGATTAGTTGTTCAGGTTGATATAATCACATGGGACTGGATTAAGAAAAATTTAACCTGGGGAAGTCTTAAGGAACGTTTCAAATGGGGTGATTTGATTGGCAGTTAGTATTCCTGCAAAGATTACAGTACCGCCTGATATCGATATGAGCGATCCTGGTGATATTCAGGAGGTATGGAGTAAAATTCAGATTACAATACAGTATATTAACGAGCTTATCGATGTACTTAATAATCACAAAGACACGCTCGGATTAGCAGTATACTATGAGGAATAGGAGGAAATTTATGAATAAACGATTTATCAGGAGTGTGAAACGCCAGGCAGGGTTGAACACACACACACACACACACACACACACGCTACAGCGTGTATTTATATTATTAAGAGGTACTTGCAAAAGTGCCTTTTTATTTTTGACAAGACTGGTGGTGACAAGCATTTAGACTTGTCACGTGGTTTTAATGCCTAAACTAATTGATAAAAATGGTAATGAGTTGTTTAAAGATGCTTTGCTATGGAGCGGAAGTCGTAACGGATATGAACATGCTGTCACTTTGAAAGAGGACGCGTTAAAATTTAAAGAATTAATTGTTGTATTGAATGATAAAGCGGTTATAATGCCGGTTTCTGATGGGAAAATAATGAGTAGTGGTGTTCCAATCGATTATAGAGTTATCGCATGCAATTTTACTTCATATATTCAAGAAACTAAATATTTGACGATTATGACTGCATTATGGAGCGGTGCTAGTGTAAATAGTACAACAACTTTAACAGCTGTTTATGGAAGGTATTAAACTA
>OHIK01000382.1_pt1 | contig 25865 bp, 21 predicted proteins | sample 1568241 | NCBI WGS metagenome assembly OHIK01 (sample SAMEA3879567, study PRJEB24766) | human gut metagenome | biome: human-associated habitat; feature: feces | place: USA | collected 1985/1987 | reverse complement strand
CCCATCGTTATTAGCAGTATCTGCGGTACATCATCATTTGATCGAGACAAAGAAGAGTACATCTGTAAGCATTATCTTAGAGAGTGGTGAACCAAGAGAAGTACATCATTTCGCAACATTGTTAGGTTACGGTGCATGTGCGATCAATCCATATCTGGCACAGTTTAGTATTAAGAAGCTGATTCAGGATGGCTTATTAAAGAAAGATTACTATGCAGCAGTAAATGATTATAATAACGCTGTTCTTCATGGTATCGTAAAGATTGCATCTAAGATGGGTATTTCCACTCTGCAGTCTTATCAGGGTTCTCAGATTTTTGAGGCAGTTGGTATCAGCAAGAAAGTGATTGATGAATACTTTACGAATACAGTAAGCCGCGTAGAAGGAATTACATTAGAGGATATCGCAGAAGACGTAGATTTCCATCATTCAAAAGCATTTGATATGTTAGGTCTGAAAAACGATCTGAGTCTTGATAGTGAAGGAGATCATAAATATAGAAGCGGTAAAGAAGAACATCTTTATAATCCACTTACGATCCATACATTACAGACAGCAGCATGGACAAATAATTATGACCTGTTCAAACAATATACTTCCATGATTAATAAAGAAACTTCTCCAGTAAGCCTTCGTGGATTAATGGATTTTAATTATCCATCCAAAGGAGTTCCTATCGAAGAGGTTGAATCTGTAGATTCTATTGTGAAACGATTTAAGACAGGTGCTATGAGTTACGGTTCTATTTCCAAAGAAGCACATGAGACTCTGGCAATTGCGATGAACATGATTCATGGTAAATCAAACACTGGTGAAGGTGGAGAGGATTTAGAACGTCTGACGGTTGGACCGGATGGACTGAATAAATGTTCCGCAATTAAGCAGGTAGCTTCTGGACGTTTTGGTGTAACAAGCCGTTACTTAGTAAGCGCACAGGAAATCCAGATTAAGATGGCACAGGGAGCAAAACCTGGTGAAGGTGGACATTTGCCAGCAGGAAAAGTATATCCTTGGATTGCAAAGACAAGACATTCAACACCTGGTGTAGGACTTATTTCACCACCACCTCATCACGATATTTACAGTATCGAAGATTTAGCACAGTTAATTTATGACTTGAAAAATGCGAACAGGGATGCTCGTATTTCTGTAAAACTGGTATCCGAAGCAGGTGTCGGAACAGTCGCAGCCGGTGTAGCAAAAGCTGGTGCACAGGTAATCCTTATTTCCGGACATGATGGAGGTACAGGTGCAGCACCTCGTAATTCTTCCATTCATAATGCCGGACTTCCTTGGGAGCTTGGACTTGCGGAAACACACCAGACCTTAATTAAAAATGACCTTCGTAATAAAGTAATTATCGAGACAGACGGTAAGCTTATGAGTGGTCGTGACGTAGCAATGGCGGCAGCGCTTGGAGCAGAAGAATTCGGATTTGCAACTGGTCCGCTGATCACAATGGGCTGTGTTATGATGAGAGTTTGTAACTTAGATACCTGTCCAGTAGGTATTGCAACACAGAATCCAGAACTTAGAAAGCGTTTCAAAGGTAAACCGGAATATGTTGTAAACTATATGAAATTCATCGCACAGGAAATGCGTGAATATATGGCTAAGCTTGGTGTTCGTACAGTAGATGAACTGGTAGGACGTACAGATCTTCTGAAAGTAAAAGACGTTCCGACATCAGAGCGTGCCGCAACACTGGATCTGTCACAGATTCTGTACAATCCATATGCGAAAGAGAAGAAAGGTGTTATCTTTAATCCAAAGAAAGTCTATGATTTTGAACTTAACAAGACATTAGATGAAAAAGTGCTATTGAAACAGCTTCTCCCAGCCCTTGAAAGAGGAGAAAAGAGAGGACTTGAAGTAGATGTTACAAATACAGACCGTACTTTCGGAACAATTTTCGGATCTGAGATCACAAGAAGATATCCGGAAGGACTGGAAGAAGACAGCTATGTGATCCAGTGTAAAGGTGCCGGCGGTCAGAGCTTTGGAGCATTTATCCCAAGAGGACTGACACTGGAACTGACAGGAGACAGTAATGACTATTTTGGAAAAGGACTTTCCGGTGGAAAACTGGTTGTTTGCCAGCCGAAAGGTGTGAAATTCAAATCAGATGAGAATATTATCATCGGAAATGTTGCTCTTTACGGAGCTACAAGTGGTAAAGTATTTGTAGGAGGTGTTGCCGGAGAACGTTTTGCGGTAAGAAACTCTGGTGCACGCGCAGTTGTAGAAGGTGTCGGAGATCACGGATGTGAATATATGACAGGTGGATGCGTTGTTGTACTTGGACAGGTTGGAAAGAACTTTGCAGCCGGAATGAGCGGCGGTATTGCCTATGTGATCGATCTCGATAACAGCCTGTATCGTAAAGTAAATAAAGCAATGGTCAACATTGAACGTGTCACAGATAAGTATGATGTACAGGAATTAAAAGGAATGATCCAGGAGCATGTTGCTTATACAAACTCTGAGGTAGGTAAGAAGATTCTTGATAATTTCAAAGAATATCTGCCAAAATTCAAGAAGATCATTCCGGAAGACTATGAGAGAATGATGTCCACGATCATCCAGATGGAAGAAAAAGGACTTAGTAGAGAAAAAGCAAAAATCGAAGCATTTAATATGATCAAGAACGGAAGATAGGAGGCATAGAGATGGGAAAACCGACAGGATTTATGGATTATGAAAGACAGGATAAACCGGCAGAGAGCCCATTGGAACGCATCAAACATTTCAATGAGTTCCATACGCCTCTTAGCAAAGAAGAACAGGAGCTTCAGGGCGCACGCTGTATGGCGTGCGGAGTTCCGTTCTGTCAGTCTGGAAAGCCGCTTGCAGGAATGGCCAGTGGATGTCCACTGCACAACCTTGTGCCAGAGTGGAATGACTTGATCTACAATGGAAATTGGAAGGAAGCTTATTTACGTCTGAAAAAGACAAACAATTTTCCGGAATTTACTTCCCGTGTATGTCCGGCATTGTGTGAAAATGCATGTACCTGTGGACTGAATCAGGAAGCAGTTGCATCAAAAAGTAATGAATATGCAATTATTGAAAATGCATATGAGATGGGATATGCAAAGGCAAATCCACCGAAAGTGCGTACAGGAAAGAAAGTCGCAGTGATCGGTTCCGGTCCGTCCGGACTTGCGGCAGCAGATCTTCTGAACAGAAGAGGTCATCAGGTAACTGTTTTTGAACGTGAGGACAAACCGGGTGGATTGCTCCGCTACGGAATTCCGAATATGAAGCTGGAGAAACAGATTATCGACCGTAAGATTGCGATTATGGAAGAAGAGGGAATTATCTTCCAGACTGGATGTAATGTCGGAAAAGACGTGAAGGCGGCAGATATCCTGAAAGAATATGACCGCGTGATCCTTGCATGTGGAGCATCAAATCCAAGAGATATCAAAGCACCGGGAAGAGATGCACAGGGAATTTATTTTGCAGTAGATTTCCTGAAATCAACAACGAAAGCACTATGGGCAAATGACATGAAGCTTAAAACAGGAAGCTACATTTCTGCAAAAGGAAAAAATGTAATTGTAATCGGAGGCGGAGATACAGGAAATGACTGTGTCGGAACATCTATCCGTCATGGAGCAAAGAGCGTTCTCCAGCTGGAGATGATGCCGAAAGCACCGGACGAGAGGACACCGCTGAACCCATGGCCGGAGTGGCCAAGAGTCTGCAAGACAGATTATGGCCAGCAGGAAGCAATCGCTGTGTTTGGTTCTGATCCTCGCGTTTACACAACGACAGTGAAAGAATTCATAAAAGACAAGAAAGGAAATCTCTGTAAGGCAGTTCTTATCAAGCTTGAGAGTAAGACAGATGAGAAGACCGGACGGAAAATGATGGTTCCGGTAGAAGGAAGCGAGTATACCGTAGATGCAGATCTTGTTCTGATCGCAGCTGGATTCCTTGGAAGTCAGGATTATGTAACAAAAGCATTTGGTGTAGAAGTGAATGAACGCACAAATGTAAAGACAGAGGCAGGAAAATATTCTACAAATGTGAAGGATGTATTCACAGCCGGGGATATGCACAGAGGACAGTCTCTTGTTGTATGGGCTATCCGTGAAGGTCGTGAAGTGGCAAGAGAAGTGGATGAAAGCCTGATGGGATATACAAACTTATATATTCAGTAGAAAATAAAAGATCATACAGTGAAACAGGAATCTGGAAAGTTTATCTAAGAATAAAGAGAACTTTCCAGATTTTTTTGTTACAAAAATGTTACGAAAAAATGAAAAAAGTAAGGAAAACTATTGAAAATATTACATAAATACGCTATAATGTTGAGCGTAGAATGTAAATAAAATACCCTCTTGTTACGAGAAATATGTTGAAAAAACACAATAGATGTTGTATTATAACATATGAGTATGTGGAATTATAATGTAACTATTTACAACGAGTTATGATACGAAAATTATAATGCATCACATGGGGGACTAGATAAAAATAAGGATAGGTGGAAAGATGAAGTTAAAAAAAGTAAGCAGTATGATTCTTGCAGTAACACTTGCATGTACAATGACTGTTACACCGGTACTTGCCGACGAAGTCAGTGATCTGAAGCAGAAGAAGCAGGAGACACAGAATCAGGTAAGCGATCTTCAGACACAGCTGAATTCACTTATGACCAAGATCTCTGATCTTGAGAATGATCTGATCGAAACAGGTGAGGAAATCTCTCAGACGGAGGAAGATCTGAAGACAGCGCAGGAGGAACAGGAACAGCAGTATGCAGCTATGAAGCTTCGTATTAAGTATATGTATGAAGAAGGAACAGGAACTGCTACAGTAGAGAAGGTACTGACATCCGGAGATATTTCCAGTGTACTGACACAGGCAGAATATTCCCAGCAGGTACATTCTTATGACAGAGATAAGCTCGAAGAGTATGTTGCGACAGTTCAGAAAGTAGAAGATCTTAAGACAACGCTTGAGACAAAGATGGCTGATCTGCAGGAGACACAGACGGAGTATGATGCACAGAAGGATGAACTGAATACAACAATCACAGAGAAGAGTAGTGAAATCGCAAATCTCGATGTTAAGATTGATGAAGCTGTAAAGAAAGCAGCGGAAGAAGCAGCGAAGAAAGCAGCGGAAGAGGCAGCGAAGAAAGCAGCAGAAGAAGCAGCAGCGAAGAAAGCAGCTGAGGAAGCAGCTAAGAAGAATAACTCAAGCAGTAGTTCATCTAATAGAAATAACTCAAGCAATAGTTCTTCCAGTAGTTCAAACTCCAGTAGTTCGAACTCCAGCAGCTCAAGTTCAGGAAGCTCAAGCAGTTCAAGCTCCAGTAGCTCAAGCAGTAGTTCTTCCAACAGTTCAAGCAGCTCAAGTTCTTCCTCATCAAGCCCAAGTTATAGTGCTAATAAGGGAAGCATTATTGTAAATGCAGCTTATTCACAGATCGGAGTTCCATATGTATGGGGCGGAACTACACCGGGAGTTGGACTTGACTGTTCAGGACTTGTACAGTATTGTTACAGACAGGCTGGAATTTCAATTCCAAGAACAAGTGGAGCTATTCTTGCAGCAGGAACAATTGTAAGCAATCCTCAGCCGGGAGATATCTGTTGGACATCGGGGCATGTAGCAATTTACATTGGCGGAGGACAGATGATCGAAGCACAGCAGACAGGAGTGCCGGTTAAGGTAAGTTCTGTACGTGTTACATATTATGTAAGATATTAGAATCAAAAAAAGGAATCAGTGATGCTGATTCCTTTTTTAAAAAACTATAACCCAAAAAAAATTTTTAACAAAAAAGCTCGAAAATGTACATAATAAAAAGGAATCAGATTATGATTCCTTTTTATTTTACACTTTAAAATTAAAATAGTCGCTTCTTGCGTCTTCGTCCCTTACAATAAGGACAGCTTTCACGATGACGTTTCTTGTATAAAATCTTTTCAGAAACACTTAATTCATAGACGTGATCAGGATTACGCTTGCAAATCCACCAGACGTTAGTTGAATATTTTTCTGTAATCTCATCAGGATCAACAAATACATAATTGTTAATCCAATTCCATTCATTCATTAGATCGGGATGAAGTGCCGCGAAGGATGTTTTGCCAGGGATAGCTTTTCGACCTGAACAATACAATACGGACAGTCGGCATTACCATTAACCATATCAATGATTTCAGCATTGTAATCGTTATGGCAAGTAGGGCAAGTCCAAGCACCAGATCTGTGATTGGGTCGGACTTCATCCGCAGTTAATTCATTTTGGTCACTCCATAAAGTAGCAATGTCAGGGTATTTAGCAAAAGAATTCATGCTGTATGCTATTGGAAGAAATATAAATAAATATCATCGTTTTTTATACGAAAAACTGAGAAAATTTGAAGGAAAAACTGCCTAGAAAAAAATGCGGCTGAAAAAATCCAAACAAGGATTTTTTACGGCCAAAAACAGAAAGTATTTATCAAAATAAAAATATCCTGAACAAGTTGCAGAGCCAGAAAGCTCTGTAACTGTCAGGATATTTTTGTTTGGTGCTGTCAGCTCTAAAAAACGTTATTTACCGACAGCTCCCTGTTTTGTTTTAATGATATTTATGCATCCGTACATAATAGCTGATGCATAAGATCACAGTGGCTCCGCTCCATGCTGCAATCTCTGCAAAGAAAATACCGTCCTGTCCGATAAAATGGGGAAGGATCAGTGCAGCACTGATACGCATGACAAATTCAGCCATACCACTTACCATAGGCATTAAGGTATCTCCCAGCCCCTGAAGTACAGATCTGTACACGTACAGGAAGTACAAAACCCAGAGCATGGCAGCCATAATAGAAAGGTATTTAAAAGCAATTGCCAATACCTGCTGTGTCTGCTGCGGTTCACCTGAGATGAAAAGTGAGAGAATATTTTTTCCAAATAAAAACATGGCAGCAGAAATGATCAGTGAGGTAAGCAGGGAAAGCAGCATACTGCTGCGGACGCCTTTTCTGATCCTGTCAATCTTTCCGGCTCCCAGATTCTGACCCACATAGGTAACGATGGCATATCCATAGGAAATAGCAGCCATTTCCAGCAGACCATAAAGCTTGTTTGTAGCTGTAAATCCTGCTACAAAAAGGAAACCGTAGCCATTGATCACATACTGGACTACCAGACCGCCCACACCGATGATGATATTCTGAAATACAACAGGAATACCAAGCTTCATTAGGCGGGCATTCATGCCGGAAGCAGGCATAAAATCTGCTCTGGTCAGATGAACGATATCAATTCTGCGTAAAATCAGGAAACAGTAAACAGCGGAGAAGCTCTGTGCAATCACAGTTGCGATTGCTGCTCCTGCCACACCCCATCCGAAGCCTGCCACAAAAAGGATGTCCAGTGAGACATTCAGCACAGATGCGATGATCATTGAGGTCAGCGGTGTTTTACTGTTTCCCATAGCCCTTAGAGCAGAGGCAAACATATTATAGGCTGCTGTGGCGGGGATTCCACAGAAAATGATGCGCAGATATAACAGAGACATTCCGATAATATTGGAAGGTGTATGCAGCCCTGTTAATACCAGCGAAGCAAATGACTGGCTGAGAATCAATACTCCGGCTGCGATGAATGCGGTCAGCCGGTAACTGTGAGCCAGAGATTTACGCAGATTTTCGAAATCCTTTGCCCCATAATACTGGGAGAGTTGAATAGAAAATCCCTGAGTGAGTCCTGTGGATATTCCTGTGACAACCCACATCAGAAAGTCAACAGCACCCAGTGCGGCAAGAGCCTCCACACCTGCAACCTGGCCAACAACCATGGTATCCACCATTGTATAAAGCTGCTGACAGATATTTCCCAGCATCAGGGGAATTGCAAAAAGAATGATCAACCGTCCCGGTGAACCGGAGGTCATATCCTGAATCTTGGTTTTCATTGGTATAAAAGTTCCTTTCCAAAGCATATTTGAAAAAGTTTAGAAATGATTATTCGAATATGCCCTGATATTTACATTGATAATTTTACATCATTAACGTGAAAAATAAAATATAATATTTCATCAGAATGATATAAATTTATCAATACCTGCTATAAACAGCATGTTGTTGAAATTATTATGCATAGCGCCTGAGAGGGGTTTTTGATTGCTATTTTTTAAAATACAGATATATAATAGAATCTGGATTTGCCTTTATAGTTGTTGAAGTGCCTGTATCCATCATGTAATTACAATCTTTTGACTTGCTGATATCAAAAGAACTTAAATCTAAGTATTTCAAACTAGAACAATTACTAAACATACATCTCATATCTGTAACATTACTTGTTTCAAAATATTTTAGATTTATTTCTTTCAATGAAGAACAGTTATAAAACATAAAGTACATATCTTCACATTTATCTGTATACAGATTTTCAATATTTTTCACTTCTACTAAATTTGTAAAACCATAAAACCAATTTCTACACGATATAGGTCTTATTTTTTCTGCAAATTTGACACTCTTTACTAACTTTGAATCAAATGAACCATCTCTTGCTAATCCATTACTACGAACATTTACTGATTTTTCTTTTAAAAGTGCATCAGTTGGTGCTGTTATTTTATTCTTAGATATTACAAGTTCATTATTTTTATTAATATAAATCCAAACATACAGATCTACTGTTGTTGGTGGTTTTGGACGTCCTGTTGTTGCCACATATACTTCATCACTTCCTAATTTGGTAATCTTCTGGAATGGCAGTTCAATTTGCCCCCCGAAGTAACGCAGCTGCCCCGATCATGATCGCGATCACAATAGAAACAACAACGATCTTGCCGTATTCTTCCAACATTGATTTCATAAATAAATTCTCCTTTCAACTATCAACTTGCTACCATTTCCAATCTAATTATTTTGTTCTATCTCTGATCATTGTATCTATCCTAACTTTCGCATTATATTCCTTATATTAATATGGAAGATAATCGAACAAGAAAAAGAGTATGTTGTAGGATTTGATATTTCTGAAAAGATTACATTTTTTTGCAAAGAGAATGGACATACAAGACAAATACAAATTGGTACATTACTTATATTGATATCAAAATAGTAGGGGAGATTATCATGACTAGCGGAATTAGCAATCCCGTTGCAATGGAAGATGTCGCTATTGAAAAAAATCAATCAGTCGGGTCATTAAAGAAAATTCACAATTAGATAAGTTTTGTTTGAAAGGGATATGATAATGTACATTTCATTTAACAACATGACTGGAATAATAATGTACATTATGAAATGGTATACAGACAGTATATGAGAAGAGGAATGTCTTGAAATGTACATATCCCATATCAATATTAAATGTACATTTGTCTGTTATGTACATCTGTAGAAAATGTACATAATAGGCGGAATCTCTTGAATTATAAGGGATAAAGGCATCTTGCCAATTATGTACATTTATTTTTAGTTTTTAAAACTTTTTTTATTTGCCCGGTACAATTTCCAGCCAATATCCGTCAGGATCTTCAATAAAATAAATTCCCATAGATGGATTTTCGAAGCAGATACATCCCATCTCTTTATGTTTTTTGTAAGCAGCATCGAAATCATCGACAGCAAATGCGAGATGGATCTCATTATCTCCCAGTTCATATGGTCGATCCATATCACGCAGCCAGGTGAGCTCTAAAAGATGCGGGGTCACACCGTCTGTGAGATATACAAGCTTAAAACTTTCGTCATCAGCAAGTTTTTCACGTTCTACTTTTAAATTCAGAGCCTTCTGGTAAAAATCCAGTGATTTTTCAAGATCATATACATTCAGGTTATTGTGTGCAAATGTAAAATTCATTTTAGTACCTCCATAGAATCATAAGGTTTTTATTCACAGTCAAGTGGAATGATGACTGGAATCTACTTTCTAAGGATATCACAGGAGGGGAAGAAAAATCAATAATGCATAGATAAAACCTGATGGGATAGAGTGATAACACAGAATACAGTGAAAAATGAATGAAAAACATTTTTGAAATGCAAAACATGTGGAAATAAAGCTGAAAAAAACAAAAAAATAAAAAAGAATGCAAGAACCCATTGACGAAACGTCAAAAATTATATACAATAACAAAAGTGAAAAAATAAAGAAAGTGGAGGATTCCTGCAATGACTGCATATAAAGATTTGAGCAAAGAAGAGTTATTGGAATTAAAGAGTGGCCTGGAGGCGCAGTTTGAAGAAGTGAAGGCAAAAGGTCTGAAACTGGATATGTCCAGAGGAAAACCGTCAGCAGACCAGCTGAATCTGTCAATGGGGATGATGGATACACTGACAAGTGGTGTTGATCTGACTTGTGAAGATGGTGTTGACTGCCGTAACTATGGTGGACTTGATGGAATTGATGAAGCAAAACAGCTTCTTGCAGATATGATGGAAGTTCCGAAAGATAACGTGATCATTTTCGGAAACTCAAGTCTGAATGTGATGTATGATACGGTAGCACGTGCAATGACACATGGTATCATGGGAAGTACTCCATGGTGTAAGCTTGATAAGGTAAAATTCTTATGTCCGGTTCCGGGATATGACAGACATTTCGCGATTACAGAGCATTTCGGAATTGAGATGATCAATGTACCGATGACATCAACAGGACCGGATATGGATATGGTTGAGAAACTTGTAAGCAGTGATCCGGCAATCAAAGGAATCTGGTGTGTACCGAAGTACTCTAACCCACAGGGAATCACATATTCTGATGAGACAGTGTTCCGTTTTGCGAACTTGAAGCCGGCAGCAGAAGATTTCCGTATCTTCTGGGATAATGCTTACTGTGTACATCATTTATATGAAGATAAGCAGGATTATCTGATTGAGATTCTGATGGAGTGTAAGAAGGCCGGTAACCCGGATATGGTTTACAAGTTTTCTTCTACATCCAAGATCAGTTTCCCAGGATCAGGAATTGCAGCAATGGCAGCATCTGATGCGAACCTGGAGGATATCAGAAGCACAATGCGTGTGCAGACGATCGGACATGATAAGGTAAATCAGCTGCGTCATGTAAGATTCTTCGGAGATATTCACGGAATTGTAGAACATATGAAGAAACATGCAGATATCCTGCGTCCGAAGTTTGAGACTGTTCTTGAAGTTCTTGAAAGAGAACTTGGCGGACTTGAGATTGGATCATGGATCGCGCCACGCGGAGGATATTTCATCTCCTTTGATGCGCTGGATGGATGTGCGAAAGCGATTGTTGCGAAGGCGAAAGAAGCTGGCGTTGTTATGACAGGAGCGGGAGCAACATTCCCTTATGGAAAAGATCCACATGACAGCAATATCCGTATCGCACCGTCTTATCCAACACCGGAAGAACTTGCAGTTGCCGCTGAAGTATTTGTGTTGAGTGTAAAACTGGCAAGTGTTGATAAGATCCTTGAGACAAAATAAATAACAGCATTTTATAAAGACCTTTTGCAAGTGGTTGATCTGCTGGCAGAAGGTCTTTTTCTGATGGTTGACAGTTACTGTTTACTCCCGTGTCAATCACTCCGCTGATTGACACGGAGGATGCGTGTTTTGATTTGAATGCATCTCGCCCCATCGCCAAAGGCGATTTAAAATGGCGAGATGCGTTGCTGGTCGCACATCGTGTGAACAGTAACGGTTGACATGCGTTTCCAGGGAGATTATAATGTAGTGCATAGCAGAAAAGAGGAATGACATGATAAAAGGTGTAATATTTGACGTAGATGGTGTCCTTCTCAATTCCATGCCTGTCTGGGAGAATCTTGGAGAATTGTATCTGGATCATTTGGGAATTGAGGCCGAGAAGAACCTGGGGGAGACGTTATTTGAGATGAGCCTGGAGGAGGCAGCAGATTATCTGATCTCACATTATAACCTGGAGAAGACAGTGGAAGAGGTTGTACAGGGACTGAATAAGGAAGTGGAAGATTATTATGCAAAACGAGTTCCATTGAAAGAAGGGGTTCGTCAGTATCTGGAGGAATTCAGAGAGCGGAAGATTCCTATGGTGATCGCAACAACCGGTGACCGGAAGAATGCAGAAGCAGCTCTGAGCAGATTGAAGGTATTACCTTATTTTCAAGGAGTTTTTACAGCATCTGAGATTGGAAGTGGTAAGGATCAGCCGGATATTTATTTTGCAGCACTTTTGCAGCTGGATACGGAGCCGGAACAGACCTGGGTGTTTGAAGATACTTACCAGGCTTTGAGAACGGCAAAGCATGCGGGATTTAAGACAGTAGCAGTTTATGATAAGGCAAATGACAAGAATCTGGCGCAGATCTGGAATACGGCAGATATCTATTTGCCGGAATTTGATGATTTTAATGTTTTTTGGAACAGGGTGTCTGAGGAAGAGAAAGAACAGTTGCTGATTGTAGAATAAGAGGAGAATGAAAAAGCAGATTCGGATTCAAAGGAGAGATGCTCCGGTAGAATTCGAATCTGCTTTTTATCATATAATTGGCTGGTCTGTCTTGTGTTTAGAGAAGGTGAATGCCGGCATCAGCAGCAGCTTCAACTACATTTTCAGGCCAGAGGGAAGACTGTACTTCACCGATATGAGCCTTTCTTAAGTAATACATACAGATACGGGACTGTCCAATACCGCCGCCGACTGTATATGGAAGCTCGCCATTCAGCAGTGCCTTCTGGAATGGAAGTTCTGCACGATCTTCACATCCGGCTTCTTTTAGCTGTGCCTTTAATGAGTCTTCGTCAACACGGATTCCCATAGAAGAGAGTTCAAGACCGATGTCAAGAACCGGATAGTAAACGATAATGTCACCGTTCAGCTCCCAGTCATCATAGTCCGGAGCACGACCGTCATGTCTTTCGCCGGAAGCAAGTACGCCACCAATCTTGGAGATAAACACTGCGCCTTTTTCCTTCGCAATCGCTTTTTCACGTTCTTTGGTAGTAAGATCCGGATAAAGGTCTTCCAGCTCCTGTGTAGTGATGAAAAAGATATCATCAGGAAGAAGAGGATCAATATAGTTGTAACGTCTGGAAATGTATTCTTCGGTATCTTTCAGAGCCCGGTAGACTTTGCGGACAGTGTACTGAAGTGTCTCTGTGTTACGTTCTTCCTTAGAAATTACTTTTTCCCAGTCCCACTGGTCAACATACAGAGAATGGATGTTGTCTGTATCTTCATCACGACGTATCGCACTCATATCTGTGTAAAGCCCTTCGCCGGAATGGAAATTATAATTCTTCAATGCATATCTCTTCCATTTTGCAAGAGAATGAACGATCTCTGCAACAGAACCATCCTGTTCTTTGATGTCAAAGGAAACCGGACGTTCCACACCGTTTAAGTTATCATTCAGACCGGATTCCGGACGGACAAACAGTGGTGCTGACACTCGTGTCAGGTGGAGATTCTTTGCAAGAGCACGCTCGAAGTGGTCTTTCACTTCTTTGATGGCTACTTCTGTCTCACGAATTGTAAGAGGGGAATGATAGCCAGCAGGTATTCTTAACTGTTCCATAATAAACTCCTTTATGTTAGCATTTTATTGCTGTTCACAGTATTATGCGGTCAGCAATAGCATTTCTCTTCTATTTTAAGTGGAGAAGAATAAGAAGTCAATGGAAAGGTGAAATGAACACTTGTAATCAGTAAAAAAAATTGCTAAAATGAGCAGTAGTGAGTAATAAATAGTAAGGGACGAAGGTGTAAATAATGAATGTAAATGATATGATTGATACAATTCTGAATTTTGACCTGGATGTTGTTCTGGCGGGACTTAATGAAAGCAGTCATCATTTGAGTCAGATGGAATTTATTTCTCTGATCGTTATAACGGTCGGAGCAGTACTGTTATGTCTGACGGGGCTGAAACTGGTACGTTTCTGGTCAGTGATTGCAGGATTGTCAGCAGGATGTGCAGCTGGAATTGCAGTCGGAGCGATTGCAGGTCTGGATCAGACAATCGCATTGGCAGCAGGAGCGGGTGTGGGACTTGTATTGGCGGTGCTTGGTGCATGGAAGAAGCAGATTGGTGGATTTGTGACAGTAGCGGTACTTGTCTTTGTTGTCAGTGTACATCTGATGAAACCACAGGATCTTATTATGTATGGAATCTGTGCGGGTATCGGTCTTGTGTGTGCATTGCTTTCTATTAAGTTTCATAACTTTATGCTGATTGCTTCTTCTTCTGTGTTTGGAGCAATGGCAGCGGGCAGCAGTATCTTTTATCTGCAGCCGTATAAAAACGGAATGATCCATGTGGCACTTTGTGTTGCAATTGGTGCACTTAGTATCTGGATCCAGCTTCTTCTGGAATCCGGAAAACGTAAGAAAAAGAATTTACTTAAAGCCGCAGAGATCCGTGAAGAACATTCTACAGAAAATGAAGTCGAGAAGGCAAGGGCACTGGTCGAGAATCTGGATGATTTTGATGAGCTGGATGAGATTATAGAGAGTCTTCCGGAAAATGTCCTGAAAGAAGACAAGGGCACAACAGTTGTCAGCATGGATGAATTTGATGATCTTGAAGATGATCTGGAAGAAGATGAAGTGGAGAACTTTAAAGAAGAGAAGTTTGATGTAGACGAGGAAGAAGTCGAAATTGAAGTAACTGCTGATGAGGCAGATGCGACAGAGGATTATGATTTTGATGAAGATCCGGATGACTTAGATGACTTGAATGATCTGGAAAATCTGGATGACTTAGATGATTTGGATGATTTAGATTATCTTGATGACGATGATGATATCGAGTTTCTGGATGAAGATGAGTAGATAAAAAAAGCTATCGATTACAATAACTTAACACATATCTGTGTTGTTATCGTAGTCGATAGCTTTTGTATTATCTTACTGCTGTAAATACTCCGCGGAGATCATGGATTACATGTCTTGGACATTTTACAGAGCACATTCCACAGCTTAAGCAGATGTCTTCCTGGATTACTGCGCAATTATCTTCTACATGAATTGCACCTGCAGTACATGTTTTTTCACAAATACCGCATCCAATACAACTGACTTCACACTGTTTACGTGCAACAGCTCCTTTTTCTTTGTTAGAGCATTTTACTACAATGTAGTTTGCACATTCGTGAATCTTGATCAGGTTCTGTGGACAGACTTTTGCACACTGTCCACAGGCAATACATTTTTCTTCGTCTACTTCGGCAACGCCATATTCATTCATGGAAATCGCGCCGAATTTACATTTTTCTATACAGGCTCCACATCCGATGCAGCCATCTTTGCATCCACCGTCTTCAGAGCCGGCTGCGCGGCAGCCACCGTTACAGGCAACCAGAGCTGCCCGGTAAGGAAATCTCTTTTTAATTGCCATGGTTATTTCTTCCTTTCGTATGGTGTGTTAGAAAGAGGAAGGCTGTAGCGTCTTTCTCCGTCAAATCTGCAATATGCATCCGCGATTGCAGGAGCAGTAGGGATGGATGTGATCTCTCCGATACCGATTGCTCCACAGGCAACATCCAGACCAGGTTTATCAATAACGATTGCTTCAATCTCAGGAACTTCGTGAGAACGGAAAAGTCCTAAGGAACCATATTTGTCAATTGGTTTACAGTTTTCATCGATTGGATACTGCTCTCTGAGTGCATATCCCATTGACATTACAACACCGCCTTCAATCTGACCTTCGCAGGAGAGAGGGTTGACAGCTTTACCAACATCATGTGCGGCAATCATTTTCTCAATCTTACCTGTCTTAGGATCAAGGATGCAGACCTGAGTTGCATATCCATAAGCAACGTGAGATATCGGATTAGGCACATCTGCACCAAGTGGATGAGTCTTAGCGAGATACTCTCCGTAGAAAGTTTCTCCAATCATATCTTTCATGGACTTACCGCTGTTTTTTGCTTCCATGAATTTTTCACATGCTCTGCGGCACGCTTCACCAGTTACAAGTGTCTGACGAGAACCGGAAGTTGTACCGGAATCAGGTGAAATCCATGTGTTGCTTCGCTCATAGACGATGTCATCATGGGAAAGATCTGTATTTGTAACGATCATCTGTACAAGTACAGTACCAAGTCCCTGACCGATACAGGAAGCACCAGTGAAGATGTGAAGTTTTTCATCTTCTTCAACAATTAATTTTACACGTCCTGTATCCGGGATGCCAACACCAACGCCGGCATTCTTCATAGCACAACCAAGGCCAACAGCCTTACCGGCCGCAAGTGCAGCATCATACTCTTCTTTGACAGCTTCCAGTGTCTCTACAAGACCTGTAGAGTTATCTACAATCTGTCCGTTCGGAAGTACTTCGCCTGGGCGGATCGCATTGCGGTAATGAATCTCCCAAGGCGTAATGCCTACCTTGTCAGCCATCATGTTCAGAAGTGTCTCTGTTGCGAAACAAGTCTGTGTAACACCAAATCCGCGGAATGCTCCGGCAGGTGGGTTATTTGTATAGTAAGCAGTTCCTTCAATTTCAAAGTTTTCATAATGATAAGGTCCTGCTGCATGTGTACATGCACGTTCAAGAACCGGGCCACCAAGAGAAGCGAATGCACCTGTGTCAGATTTAACAATCGCTTTTACACCCTGGATCACTCCATTCTCATCGCATCCCATTGTCATATCCATGTAGAATGGGTGACGTTTCGGATGAACAAGCAAGGATTCCGCTCTGGATAGTTTCATCTTGATCGGTTTCTTTGTTACGTAAGTAAGCAATGCACTTAAATGCTGAACAGTCATGTCCTCTTTACCACCGAAACCACCGCCGACTAATGCGTTCTGAACTTTTACTTTATCTGTTCCAAGCATAAGTGTAACTTCGTGTAGTGTCTGGTGAGCGGACTGGTCTGTTGAATATACGAAAATGTCACCGTCTTCATCATAGAAAGAAACAGCACATTCCGGTTCAAGGAAAGCATGCTCAGTCCAAGGTGTCTCAAAGTGATGTGAGATCACGTACTTGGAATTCTTGATTGCTTCTTCCGCATTTCCGCGGCTGATGTGCTTATAAGCACATACGTTAGTCTCTTCTTCATCATAAACAAGAGGTGCATCCGGAGCGGCAGCTTCTTCCACTGTATGCACATGAGGAAGTACTTCATATTCAACTTTAATAAGTTTTTTTGCTTTTTCTACAGTTGCCATGTCAGTTGCAGCTACAAGGGCAATTGCATCTCCGAGATAATGAGTCAGTCCACCAACCGGAATCAGTGAATACTGGTCATGTTTTAAGTGTCCGATCTTATTCTCCCCAGGAATATCATCGGCTGTTACAACCGCTTCTACGCCAGGCAGAGCCTCGGCAGCAGAGGTATCAATAGAAAGTACGCGAGCTCGTGGATATTTACTACGAAGAGCAGCGCCATAGAGCATTCCTTCCGGATAATAGTCATCCGGATATTTACCTGTTCCAAGCACTTTTTCTTCAACATCTATACGAGAAACACGGGAACCAAGAGTCCAGCTAGGATCTCCGTCATCTGGTAAAACTCCTTCTTTCAGAATCTTAGCTGCCAGACGCACCGCGTCCATGATCTTGACATATCCTGTACAGCGGCAATAGTTGTTGCGCAGCGCATAGCGAATCTCATCATCGGTTGGTTCCGGATTTACATCCAAAAGTGCTTTTGTGCACATAACCATACCAGGAATACAGAATCCGCACTGTACAGCGCCTGCCTTCCCGTAAGCATAAGTGTAAACTTTCTGTTCCCAATCAGAAAGCCCCTCGACTGTGATGACATTCTTTCCGGCCAATGAATCTGTGTCAGGTACGCAGGATTTGCAAGTCTGTCCATCAATGATAACAGTACAGGCTCCACAAGCGCCTTCACTGCAACCATCCTTTGCAGAGGTAATGTGCAGTTCATCACGCAGGAACCGTAACAGTTTCTGATTCTTTGAAGGTGAGACTTCCTGACCATTTACTATAAATGATGCCATGTCAGTTACTCCTTTCTTTGTGACAAAATCCCCAAAGAAAAATCTTTGAGGAGTATGTGCTTGTTGTGTATTTTTAATTATATAAAGATACCTATGGTTACATTTTATCACATATTCAACAAAAAGCAACAACTATTCTAAAAAAGTTTTTTGACATCTAAAAATATTTTAGATATATGATATAAAAAATGCATATCAGGACAAAAAAAGGGAAGTACCGCAAAATGATACTCCCTTGTAATTATCTTATATAAATTGTTATTAGAAACCAAAAAGATTTACAACGCAATTCTAATTATCGTGTTCTTCTTCAAATGGATCGTCGTAATCATCTTCATCATCGTAATCATCTCCACCACGGGAAGCAATTGCGAGAATCAGTGAAATAACAGCAAGTACACCACTTACACCGGCTAAAATCAGAAGCTCGAATTCATCTCCATGTTTCAGGAAAGCAAAAACAGCACTACCGATATAGACAATCATCGGGATAAGGAATGCAAAAAGTGTATCACGGTTATTCATGATGAAGTATAACAGTGCAGTGACAAGCATGCAAAGAGCAACAATGACATAATTCATGCCAGGGGCAGAAGTCACGTTAGCTCCTGATGTGCTGAGTCCTGTTACGAATCCTTTATAAATACAGAAACCAAATGCAAGCAGGGAAATGATTCCAAGGATGATGCGTCCAGGTCTGAAACGTGGATATTCGTCTACATATTCATATTCATCATCATCTTCATCATCAGAGGATTTCTCATCATCATAGTCATCCATTTTTCTGGATTTTACATCTTCTTTTGCTTTCGCAGTTTCGGCTTCCTCTTTCTTTTTCTTCTTGGCAGCTTTACTGTCAGGGTCAGTTGCAAGCATATCTTCGTATCCCTTGCGAACTGCTTTTTCACGCTTATCACGGATTTCTTCCGCTGGAATGTTCCCATATTTCTGCTCTTCGGAATTATCAGTGGCAGTGGCATCAGTGGCAGCTTTCTGTGCAGCGGCTTTGCGGGCTCTGGCTCTTTCCTTAAGAATACGTTCAGCTTCTTCTTCTGAAATCCCTTTGTCAGTAGCAAGGCGGGCAATCGCTTCTTTGCGGGCGCGGGCTTTTGCTTCTCTGCGGGCAGCTCGTTTCTCTTCAGCGGCACGGGCGGCAGCCTCAGCTTTCGCTTTTTCTTCAGCGGCACGAGCCTCAGCTTTTGCTTTCTCTTCTGCGGCTTTCTTGGCAGCGATCTTCTTTTCACGTTGTTTATCAAGGTTCCATTGCTTTTTACAGCTATGGCAGATTGCATATTCATTAAAGATTGGATCCCCGTTTTCGCTGGTGCCAATCTGCTTATTCTGCAAATCCAGGTCTTTTCCACATATTGGGCACTTCATATTAATCATGTACTCCTCTCTTTTGTATCAAAATATTTATAACAGATTTATTATAGCATCTTAAAAGAGGAAGAACAACGAAAAAAGTGTGTTTTACATAAAATGTTTTAGAAAAAAATCAAAATTGCGCAAGAATTTAGTTTAAATTCATAAGAAATGGTGGACTTTAAAAATTTAATGTGTTAAAATCAAAAAGTGGCCTGAGAAGGCAAAAGGTATTGTTATGGTTTGTGGTATGCCGTAAGCCATCATATAATTAGCCGGTTGAGAAGGAGATTGTTTCGTATGAGTAAGAAGATCAGAACCGAGGCAGTAGATTATCTGTTTCAGGCAATCTTAAGCCTTGAGAATAAAGAAGAGTGTTATACATTTTTTGAAGACATCTGTACGATTAATGAGCTGCTTTCATTGTCACAGAGATTTGAAGTGGCAAGAATGCTCCGTGAACAGAAGACATATTTGGAGATCGCGGAGAAGACAGGAGCATCCACTGCGACAATCAGTCGTGTGAACCGTTCTCTTAATTACGGGAATGACGGATATGATATGGTTTTCAAACGTGTAGGGCTTGCTGAGGAAGAGAATGGAATGGAAGAATAACACTTAAGAATTAAGCTTACAATAAAATACCTTTTATCAATCAAAAGATACAGCTTGCGGAAGATCCTGATAAAGTCTTTCGCAGGCTGTATCTCGTTTTAAACAGAAATGTTTATTTCCCTTTCTTTTTCTCTTCGTTTTTTGAAGACTTGGAAGAGAGGTCATCAATGATCCGTTCAATGATCATTTTCTTGATATATACATCAAAACTCAAGCTGCATATAAATGCAAACTGCTGTAAGATCTCCTTATCTTCGCCATCAGCAAGATGAGTGAAAGTATCAGCAGATTTCTCATAAGTAGCAGTTACATTCTCTTTGATGGAATCCAGCTGTTCTTTTTCAATCTTGCAGACTTCTTTGTAAATATCCGCTAATTCAAAAGAGCTTCCATCCGGAAAATATTTCTCTGTGAGCGGTGCAAGAACTGTCTCAATATCTTTGATTGAAAGGATATTTTTAAAATAATAAATGAAGACCAGAAGGAGCAGGTGCTCTCTGGAATACTTCTTCTTCACCGGGGGTGGAAGAAGATTGTTCTTCGTATAATTATTGATCATGGTCTTTGTCAGGATCTTATCATCAGGGTAACGTTTGGTCGAAGCCAGCTGCTCATCCATAAAAGTAGTTACTTGATCCATGTAAAGATTAATATTCGGAACATCGCCGGGATGCACATAACTTAAAGAAGAAAGTTCTTCCAAAATGCTGTTTAACAGATTACTTGTGTCTATATTCATGTTATCACCTCAATATATTTATTATATAGTATTTAAAACTAGATAGCAAGCAAAAGATAAGAAGGCCGGAAAATGTAGTTGACAAACAGGAACGTGTGTTTGATAATGGGAATACATTTACAGATATCTTTATAACTTTAAAGGAGTGGAAAGATGAGCATTTATGATAAATTAAATGAACCACAGAGAGAGGCTGTTTACCACACGGACGGCCCTCTTCTGATCCTTGCCGGAGCTGGTTCAGGAAAAACAAGAGTTCTGACGCACAGGATTGCATATCTGATCGGAGAACGTGGCGTGAACCCATGGAATATTCTTGCAATCACATTTACGAACAAAGCGGCAGAAGAGATGCGCCAACGTGTGGATAATCTTGTCGGTTTTGGAGCAGAAAGTGTATGGGTGAGCACATTTCATTCTGCATGTGTGCGTATTTTGAGAAGATTTATTGACAGATTAGGGTATGAGAATCATTTTACTATATATGATACGGATGATCAGAAGACATTAATTAAGGAAGTCTGTCGGAAAGTAGATGTGGATACGAAAGTGTTTAAAGAAAGAAGTCTGCTTTCAGCAATTTCATCTGCCAAGAATGAGATGATCCTTCCGGATGAATTTGAACTGAATGCCGGAGGAGACTTTGCAAAGATGAAGATTGCTAAGGTTTACCGCGAGTATGAGGCGCAGATGAGAGCGAATAATGCACTGGATTTTGATGATCTGCTTGTAAAGACAGTACAGCTTTTGCAGACACATCCGGATGTGCTTGAGAGTTATCAGGAAAGATTCCGCTATATTATGGTAGATGAATATCAGGATACAAATACAGTCCAGTTTCAGCTGGTAAGCCTTCTTGCAGGAAAATATAAGAATCTTTGTGTCGTTGGAGATGATGACCAGTCAATCTACAAATTCCGTGGAGCGAATATCTGGAATATTCTTGACTTTGAGCATGAATTTCCGGATGCAAAGGTGATCAAACTGGAGCAGAACTACAGATCTACAGGGAATATTCTGAATGCAGCGAACAGTGTGATCGCGAATAACCGCGGAAGAAAGGAGAAATCACTTTGGACGGAGAACGGAGAAGGCGAACTGATTCGTCTGCGTCAGTTTGATACGGCGTTTGATGAGGCAGATTTCATTGGTGAAGATATCAAAAGTGCTGTCAGACAGGGAGGTTCCTATAATGACAGTGCAGTTCTTTATCGTACGAATGCACAATCCCGTCTGCTGGAAGAGAAATTTATTGCCATGAATATTCCTTATAAGATTGTCGGCGGTGTAAATTTCTATGCGAGAAGAGAGATCAAGGATCTTCTTGCTTATCTCAAGACGATCGACAATGGACGTGATGATGTTGCGGTTAGAAGAATTATTAATGTTCCAAAAAGGGGAATCGGTCTTACAACGATTAACCGGATTCAGGAGTCTGCAACAGAACGTGGAATTGGTTTTTATGAGGCATTACTGGCACCGGGGCTGATCGCAGGTGTGGGAAGAAGTGCAACAAAACTGGACTCTTTTGCGGCATTGATCGAGTATTTTAAGACGTTGGCAGAAGAGATGAACATCACAGATCTTTTACAGGAAGTGATTGAGAAGACAGGATATATAGAAAGCCTTGAAAATGAAGATAAAGAAGAGGCGAAAACAAGAAAAGAGAATATAGACGAGCTGATCAGTAAAGCGGCAACTTATGAGGAAAGTTGTCAGGATAAAGATGAAAAGGCAACATTGAGCGGATTCCTTGAAGAAGTTGCTTTGGTTGCGGATATTGACAGTCTGGATGAAGACCAGGAATATGTTGTTCTGATGACTTTACATAGCGCAAAGGGACTTGAATTTCCACGTGTTTATCTTGCAGGGATGGAAGATGGACTTTTCCCGGGATATATGAGTATTAATGCAGGAGACAGAGAAGAACTGGAAGAAGAGCGGAGACTTTGTTATGTTGGAATCACAAGGGCAGAGCAGGAACTGACTTTGACAAGTGCGCGCAGAAGAATGGTGCACGGTGAGACACAGTACAATCCGATGTCAAGATTTGTGAAAGAGATCCCGAGGGAACTGCTTGATACAGGAAACAAGAAGTTTACCCAGGAGACGGAGATGCCAGCACAGCAGAATACATATGCACGTGCCAGAGAAGCATTTCGGGCACAGGCATTCGCAGGAGCACTTGGCGGAATGACACCTGCAAAGAATCAGGGGGCGGGTAAGCCGCTTACAGGAAGTCAGGCACTGGCATCCCTGCAGAAGGGAAGTCAGCTGGCAGCAGGTGGGAATGGTCCACTTGGTTATGAGGTCGGAGACCGGGTACGTCATGTGAAGTTTGGGGAAGGAACAGTAACGGATATCAAAGAAGGCGGACGAGATCACGAGGTTACGATTGAATTTGACAGTGTCGGAACACGCAGGATGTTTGCAAAATTTGCCAAGCTTGTCAAGGTATGAGAAAGTTATAAAAAAATGATAAATCAGTAGTAATATGAATCGTCAGGTGTTATAATAAACACAGATTATCTGTCACCGCAAAAGGTGAAGAAAGGACGTGTTAATATGAACAAGAGAATAGAAGACATCATTGCAGAAACAAGATTGAACGAGATTCTTCATAAGAATGAGGCTGAGAAGCAGAAGAATACAGTAATCTGGACACTGGCTATCATCGGAGCAGTAGCAGCAGTAGCTGCAATCGCTTATGCAGTATATCGTTTCGTATCACCGGATTATCTTGATGATTTTGAAGATGATTTTGATGACGATTTTGATGATTACTTCAGCGAGGATGATCAGGTATAATTCTTGAGTGAATTGCAAAAGTGCAGACAGGGTGAGAGAAGAAACCATCCTGTCTGTTTTTCTGTTAAAATAGATTAGAATTGATAGGAGATTAGGATGAAAAAAGGTCAGATCTACGAGGGTATTATTGAACGTGTAGATTTCCCAAACAAGGGGATTGTATTTGTTCCGGAGGAAGAACAGTATGTTACTGTGAAAAATGGGATTCCGGGACAGAAGATCCGTTTTATGATAAATAAATTTAAAAGAGGAAATGCAGAAGGAAGACTTCTTGAAGTGTTGGAGAAATCTCCATTAGAGACAAGAGAGCCGGTCTGTAGTATCTTTCCTGCCTGTGGTGGCTGTATGTATCAGACGATGCCATACGAAGAACAGGTGAAGATGAAAGAAGGGCAGATCCGCAGGATTATGGATCCGGTAGTAAAGGGCGAGTATCTTTTTGAGGGTGTGAAGCACAGCCCGAAGGAATTTCATTACCGTAACAAGATGGAATTCTCTTTCGGAGACGAATTCAAAGACGGTCCGTTATCTCTCGGTCTTCATAAAAAAGGAAGTACTTATGATGTACTGACAGCAGGAGACTGTCAGCTTGTCCATGAAGATATGGATAAGATTCTTCTTTGTATGCTTAATTATTTCAAAGAAAGAAATGTAAGTTATTATAAGAAAATGCAGCATGTCGGTTATCTCCGCCATCTTCTTTTAAGACGAGGCGATACAACAGGCGAGATTCTTGTGAATCTTGTAACGACAACGCAGGAAGAATATGACTTAACTCCATTAGTAGAAGAACTTCTGGCATTAGAATTAGAAGGAAAGATTGTTGGAATCCTTCATATATTGAATGACTCCCTGTCTGATGTCGTGAAGAGTGATGAGACAAGAATTCTTTATGGACAGGACTTCTTTTATGAGAAGCTTTTCGGATTGGAATTCAAGATTACACCATTTTCCTTCTTCCAGCCAAATTCAAAAGGTGCAGAAGTGCTGTACGAGACTGTAAGAGAATACATTGGAGATATTGATAATCAGGTTGTATTCGATCTGTTCAGCGGAACAGGAACAATCGGTCAGGTGCTTGCTCCGGTTGCGAAGAAAGTGATCGGTGTCGAGATTATTGAAGAAGCAGTCGAGGCAGCAAAAGAAAATGCTGTCCGAAACGGACTTTCCAACTGCAGATTTATTGCCGGAGATGTGTTTAAGGTACTTGATGAGATTGAAGAGAAGCCGGATGTGATCGTACTGGATCCGCCGAGAGACGGAATTCATCCGAAGGCACTCCCGAAGATCTTGAATTATGGGGTGGATAAGATTGTATATATCTCCTGTAAGATGACCAGTCTGGCACGTGATCTGGAGATGATGCAGTTGGCGGGTTATCGTGTGGAGAAGATGACGGCGGTGGATCAATTCTGCGAGACGGTTCATGTGGAAGTCGTGTGTTGTCTACATCGGGTGAATTCGTAGAAGTCCTTAATTTCCGCGAAGACAATGAGGAGAGTTCCGAAGAAACAACTGGCTGTAAAGCCAGTGTTTATGCGGAATTTAACGAATGTACGCGATCTGAGAATTTCATAGAAATTCTCAGATTCAGGCACTTTACGAGGTATATGAGTTTTACACCAACAGACAAACAGGGCAAGAAAAACCGAAAGGACGCTTGTTTTCAGAACTTCTGGAAGATGAGTGTCCTTTTCTTTTATTCAAAGGCAAAGGAGAAAATAAAAAATGGCAATGAAGAAAGAAATGTGTTCATCAGAGAATCACGAGCCGGGTGCAGATGCTTCGCAAGGCAAATCCCGATATGGAGGAAACAGCCATTCCGGTTGAACTTGTGACCTGTTCCGGCAGCGGACTTGACCCGCACATTTCCCCTGCCGCCGCTGAATACCAGGTGCCACGCCTTGCGAAAGCAAACGGCATGACGGAGGACGAGGTGCATGCGATTGTGGAAAAATGCACAAAGGGCAGGTTTCTCGGTGTGCTCGGAGAAAAAACCGTCAACGTCCTAGAGGTCAACTTACGGCTGGACGGCATCTTGAAATAATGCGATCTTAAGGCCTATTGGGATAGCCTGTCTGGATTCCCTTATTTCCAGCAGGCTATTTCCTATCGTATGGAATGGAGAGGGCAAGCATGCAAAAAAAACGTATCGCATGGCAACGAGATATTTACTTTGGTGAAAAAATTCCTTGTGTCAACCGGGCCGCGGAGCTGGTACGCCTGCTTTATGCGGTAAGCGCTGAAGTTTCCATGAACCCACAGCTCTATGCCACGCGCGACAAAGTTCTCTGGGCCTATTTTGAACACAGCTGTTTTGAAGCAGAGGCCTTCTTAGAAGAATACGGCGTGGTTATGGCCCTTATTTCCCAGGGAAGTCCGATTTCCATCTATGGAAATGTACACGGCCTAGAGGGAGGCAGGCTCTCT
>OHIK01000381.1_pt1 | contig 25878 bp, 16 predicted proteins | sample 1568241 | NCBI WGS metagenome assembly OHIK01 (sample SAMEA3879567, study PRJEB24766) | human gut metagenome | biome: human-associated habitat; feature: feces | place: USA | collected 1985/1987 | reverse complement strand
GCGTAAATCGGTAACGCCATACTCGCTCCCTGCCCTTCCGCCAAGCGGTCGAAATGGATGGAACGGTCCTCGCCGCCTACCCAGCAGCCGGAAACCAAGCTTGGCGTAAATCCCATGAACCAACCGTCGGAGTTATTCTGGGTCGTTCCGGTCTTACCCCCCATCTCCGCCTTGATACCGTAGCGGAAACGTACACGTCCCCCGGTACCACCGTCGATTACGCTTTTCAGCATATGTAACATCTTATAAGAAGCATCTTCCGTCAGCACCTCACTCATCTGCGGGGTAAAGTTCGCGATTGTATTACCATAGGAATCTTCTATACGAGTCACGAATAATGGTTCCACCCGGATGCCTTTGTTAGCAAATACCGTATAGGCCCCGACCATCTCACCCACCGATACATCCGGAGTACCCAGACAGACCGAGATAACCGGATCGATATGATTCTTCAAGCCGAAAGAATGAAGCAGACGAACAAACGTATAAGGTGAAAGCTGGCTCATCAGGTAAGCGGTTACCCAGTTATCCGAGTTCTGCAATCCCCACTGAATCGTAACCATCTCGCCGATTCGCTTCGCGCTGGCGTTACGGGGAACCCACAAACGGCCGTTCTCGTCCATCAACTGCTGCTGCACATGTAGCATCTGGTCGCAAGGGCTGATCCCCTCGATCATCGCCAACGAATAAAGGAACGGTTTCATGGTAGAACCGATCTGACGGCGACCGCCATTCACCATATCATATTGAAAGTCATTATAGTCAATACCACCAACATATGCCTTGACCTGTCCGGTACGAGGGTCCATCGACATAAACGCCGTACGCAAGAAACTCTTATGATAACGAATCGAATCCAAGGGAGACATGATCGTATCGATCGGACCATCCCAACTAAACACACGCATATCGACAGGCTTCTCAAACTCCTTGCGCATATCGACCTCAGCCATTCCACTCTTTTTCATCGCCCGGTAACGATCTGTCTGGTGCATCGCACGCATCAACATCGTGTCTACTTGACCGACACTTACGTCTCTTGAGAACGGAGCATAGCTACGTCCCTTCTTTTCCCGGAAGAAAGCCGGTTGAAGATCTTTACTCATATGTTCACGGACAGCGTCTTCCGCATATTTCTGCATACGGGAATCGATGCTCGTATAGATTTTCAAGCCATCCGTATAAAGATTATAGTATTCTCCGTCGGCTTTTTTGTTTTTGTTACACCATCCATATAATGGATTCGTAGCCCAAGATAATGAGTCCTCACTGAATTTCTGAGATTGCCAAGAGGCGTAATCCTTACGCTCCGGTTTCTTCGCGGTCATTGTCAGACGAAGGTATTCACGGAAGTAAGGAGCCAAACCGTCTTTATGGTCCATACGGGTAAAATGTACGACCAAGGGTAGAGCCTTCAACGAATCACATTCCGCCTTGGTTATGTACCCGGCCTTTTCCATCTGCTCCAAAACCGTGTTACGACGACCGACGGTACGCTTGTTATGCCGAACCGGATTGAAATAAGAAGGATTCTTACACATGCCTACCAACGTGGCGGCTTCCTCGATCTTCAAGGTTTTAGGGGTCTTCCCGAAATACACACGAGACGCGGATTGGATTCCCACGGCATTATACAAGAAGTCGAACTTATTCAGGTACATATTTATAATCTCTTCCTTTGTATAATAACGTTCCAATTGGACGGCGATCACCCATTCGATCGGTTTCTGGAAGAGACGTTCCATCATATTATCGGCATTCGGCGAGAATAATTGCTTCGCCAACTGCTGGGTAATGGTACTACCGCCACCACCGCTTTTTTGCATCAAGATACCCCGCTTCACGATGGCACGAAACAGACCCTGCGCATCGATACCGCTATGTTCGGCGAACCGGATATCCTCGGTAGCGATCAAGGCTTTCACCAAATCCGGCGAGAGATCCTCGTAATTCACGTAAATACGATTGTCTTTGCTATGCGCGTAGGCTCCCAACGCCTTTCCGTCCGAGGAGATAACTTGGGAAGCATATTTATCAATCGGATTCTCCAATTGTTCCACCGGAGGCATATAACCAATTGAACCATTCGCTATCGCCATAAACACCATTACCACCGCCCCTAATATAGCGAAGTATACTATCCAACAAGAAATAAGGATACCTTTTGTAATCTTTGATGCCATCTTTTTATATTTCACGGTATGGATAAGAGACTCATCTTATCCACAACGACCTATTTAAGATCACAAAAATAGAGGAAAATACGATCTTATGCAAGTTGAGGCACATATTTCGCCAACAAATAACCACCAGCTAGTAACCAAACATATAAAATAGCGGCCAAAACAAAGGGCTTAGCGCCAGCTTTCTTAAATTTCTCGATACTAGTCTCCGTACCAAGAGCAGTCATGGCCATTGTCAGCATGAATGTATCTACCTGATTGATCCCATCTACAACCGCATGAGGAAGCAAGTCGAACGAATTGAAACCAATCACGGCCAAGAAACCAAACGCAAACCAAGGAATAGTGATCTTACCACGAGAAGGGGCAACGCCTCCGCCATTCCTCCCCCCGTTAACCACGGACTTCACGGCGGTTCGAGCCAACATGAAACTCATGACCACTAGCACAGGAGCTAACATCATCACACGAATCATTTTCACGATAATAGCCGCATCCGAAATTTCCTTTCCCATAGCGTTACCGGCTCCTACCACATGAGCTACCTCATGCAAGGTCGCACCCGTATAAAGTCCCATTTGCTCCGGGTCTAAATCAAGAATACCCGCACGGTACATCACCGGATAAATAAACATAGAAAGCGTACCGAAAATCACGACTGTCGATACGGCAACCGCCGTCTTATGAGCCTCGCACTTCACGACCGGTTCAGCGCCCAATACCGCGGCAGCCCCGCAAATAGCGCTACCCGTGGCGGTCAGTAAAGCAAGGTCTTTATCCATTTTCATCAATCGCCCCACCCAAACACCGATCAAGATGGTAAGCACCACGATCACCATATCGATCAGGATTGCCGGAAGGCCGATCGCAATCACGCTCTGGAAGGTCAGCTTAAACCCATATAGTACGATACCCGCACGAAGCACTTGCTTAGTACAAAACAGGATACCCGGAACCCACGTCTCCGGCAAATGGTTTCTCAGGCTGTTGGCGTACAACATACCTAAAATAATGCCGACAATCAGCGGACTGAATGACATTTGTTTAACAAACTGGAACTCCGCGATATAGAATGCGGAACAAGAGAAAAGGGCTATCAGCAAGACACCATGTAATACGTTACCTCGTTTTTCGCTAAACATAATTATTGATTTATTTAGTACAACATATCATTATTTGATTTCGTTCGCGAAAGTACATATTTTCATCCAATCCCTTACTTCACAAGTTTTTATAGCGAATAACCTAAAGTTATTGCCAATGTTGACTGGCAAAACGCATGAAACTTTCTTCCATACCGCTGTTCTGTCCCTGCGGCTCCACAAAGGAGAAAGTCCGTTCGGCCTTAAAGCCCTCAATATCTATCACTTTCAAACGTCCAGCCATCAGCTCACGTGTCACCGCCCGAATAGAAAGAATTCCCAAAGCATCGGAATTTTCCAAGAATAATTTGATACTCTCCGTACTACCTAGCTGCAATAATACGTTCAATTGCGACAGTTTGATCTGGTGTTTTGCTAAAGCCCCCTCCAAGACCTCAAGCGTACCGGAGCCGTTTTCACGAAGTACTACGGGCAAAGCACAAAGTTGTTCCAACGTCAGTTCATCATAAGCAGCCAACTTAGACCCTACATGAGTGACAACCACTAACTCATCCTTCATAAAAGGTATATAATGCATCGTATTTTGACGGGTAGTCCCTTCCACCAATCCTAACGTTATTTTTCCATCTCGCAAAGCCAACTCTATATCCCGGCTATTCCCATTCAATACAGATACATGTATATCCGGAAACATCTTAATGAATAAAGCAAGCACGGGCGGAAGAACATATTGGGATATTGTCGTACTGGCACCTAAATGTAAATCCCCCAGAAAATTATTTGTCAACAGATTCATCTCGAAATCCAATTGACGATACGAAGCCAATAAGGAATGGGTATGCGAAAACAACAACTCGCCCGCACGAGTTAAACGGATCTGGCTACCTGTTCGTTCAAAGAGAGGCGTCTTATATTGAACCTCCAACTCATGGATATGCTTGCTAATAGCGGGTTGGCTGATGAACAATTCCCGGGACGCTTTCGTAAAGCTTAAGTTACAAGCTACACTATGAAATACTTTTAATCGAAAATCCATGATATGCTACCTTTTACCGTTTTAATTTAACAAAGATAAAAATAATACTATATATTTGTGGATTGAAACATAAATATATGAGTGAATATGAAATATCTATATGTTTTATTGTTGACGTTGACCGTCAACGCATGCAGTGGTCAACGCAATCAAAAAACGGAAGAATCCAATGTAGCGCCGCCCACTTTTGAAATGGTCTCGGTCCCCACCCTAATCACGGACCCGGAGGAAAGGGCCGAATATTTAGTGAAACATTATTGGGATAAATTCGATTTCAAGGATACGACCTATATCCATACACCTCAAGTGACCGAGCAGGCATTATCCAACTACATAGATTTGATGAACTATGTCTCGCCCGCGGCTATGTCTTCTTCCGTAAAAGCGATGATGAAACAAGCGGAACAAAATAGTACTATGTTTCAATACTTTTCCGAGATGATGGAAAAATATCTTTACGATCCGAACTCCCCCCTAAGAAATGAGGAAATGTATATAGCGGTCTTGGAGTATCTTACCGAATCCTCGTCATTAAGCGATGTGGAAAAGATACGTCCCTCCCATTTGCTAGAGCTTGCTTTAAAAAACAGAATCGGGACGCCTGCGACCGATTTTACGTACACATTAGCGAACGGACAAACCGGGAAATTATACAATATAAAAGCGGATTATCTATTATTATTTTTCTATAATCCGGACTGCCATGCTTGTCAAGAGATAACCCGGCAAATGGAATCATCTTTCTTGATCAATGAATTTTCGAAAAGCAACAAGCTAAAGATCTTAGCCGTTTATCCGGACGAGGATCTGGACGCATGGAAAGAGCATGTTTCCGTCATGCCTAAAGATTGGATCAACTCATTCGACAAAAGTGTTTCGCTTAAAAACGACGAGATCTACGACTTAAAAGCGATACCCACATTATACCTATTGAACAAAGAGAAGAAAGTATTGTTGAAAGACGCTACTTTTCAACAGATCGAAAATTATTTATCACAAGCAACTAACTAATTTAAAACATGAAAAAAATCTTATTGTCCTTGGCTTTCTTAGCAGGAGTGAGCCTAACGGTTTCCGCCCAATTCAAGATTGGCAGCAAGACCATTAATACGAAAAAAGTGATTAATGCCGCGACTGATGTAGCGCATGCCGCTACTCTATCCGACGAGGATGTAGCCAAAATGGCAAAAGAGTACATCCAATGGATGGACACTCATAACGAGGTAGCGGGCCCGGATACGGAAATGGGACAACGCTTGGAACGCTTGACCGCCAATGTAAAAAAAGTTTCCGGCCTAGACTTAAACTTTAAAGTATATAATGTAGTAGATGTAAACGCTTTCGCCTGTGGAGACGGAAGTGTACGCGTATGTGGCGGGTTGATGAAAATCATGGACGATGACGAGGTATTCGCCGTTATCGGGCATGAGATCGGACACGTCGTTCATTCCGACTCTAAAGACGCCATGAAAAACGCTTACTTGACCTCCGCCGCTAAAAACGCCGCCGGAGCCGTAAGTGGAACCGTATCCAAACTGACCGACTCTCAACTGGGAGACATGGCACAGGCATTGGCCGGCGCTCAATATTCCCAGAAACAAGAGTATGAGGCGGACGAATTCGGTTTCCAATTTTGTGTAGATAACGGGCGAGATCCGTACGGAATGTCTAACTCATTAAATAAGTTGTTACAACTGAGTGAGTCGGAAGCTAAATCGTCCAAGTTTATGCAGATGTTCTCAAGCCATCCCGAGACTCAAAAACGTGCCGATCGGGTAAAAGAGAAGGCCGATGAGTACGTGAAAAGCAAGCAATAACTGTTAACCGTCCTTTAGCAGGACAGACAATCATTAAAATAATGCTAACGAATCAAGGATTTGCGCCACAGAACTATGCTGTACAACATAATATATCATATATTTGCACTGTGTTTTTCATGGTATTAGATTTAAGGTTAGCAATGAAGATTGGTCATCCGTGGCGGATGGCCATTTTTTTTGCTTTGATAATCAAAAAAACTTCTACCTTTGCGAAAGATCCATCTATTAAGAATCATGAGATACACACATAAATATTTAGTCCTTGCAATATCCACGTTTCTTGTTTCTTTGTTAACCTTAGGCTGCCAAGACAAAGAAGAAAAGAAGGTCGTACTTATCCATTCTTTTGAGCAGAAGAAAGATACTTACCCGATTTTTAATGAAGTGCTGAAACGAACATTCAATAAACAAAAAATAAACCCGGAGATTCATACATTCTATTTAGATTGCGAACAATATCTGGATAGCGCAGAAATATCCCGAATGTATAATTACATTGATTCAATCAAGGAGATTAAACCTGATATCATATTAGTAAACGATGATCAAGCTTGCTACTCTTTATTAGCTTGCGGGCACCCGTATCTAAAAGAAATACCAATTGTTTTCGCCGGCGTAAATTATCCGAATTGGTCGCTTTTAAAGAACTACCCCAATGTTACCGGACTACACGACAAACAAGACTTCATCAAGAATATAGAATTTATACATAAATTATTCGGAGTATTACAAATCCAGATTCCTTGTGACCGGACAGTCCTTGGAAGAAAATCCTTTAATGACTTTTGGCAACAAATACAAGGACACCCGGAAATAGAAATAGTCCGCCTTAAAATTCGGGGGCTAGAGTTAGATAAAATTGGAACAAATGACAGTCTATTTGTAAAGAGGCTCATAGACCTTACCCAAAATGGTACTCAGATGCGGTCGCTACCGGGAAAAAACTGTATCGCAAAAATAAACACCCTTCCATACAGAGCTTTACCGGGGTCTTCTTTGCTCTTCAATTTGTCCGGCACTCTGGATCAAAGCACTTATCTAGATATAAAATACGATCACACCTCCGAGGCTTTTTATCAATTAGTCAATTATCCCAGTTTCTCCGCTCATTACGAACCGATTCAATATCATCCGGCTAAAAGACGGAATCGATACATCGGAGGTTATTTCACATCCGTAGAAATACAAGCACGAGAACAGGCGGAAATGGCTTCGTCAGTGTTGAAAGGGACTCCTGTCGCGGAAATTCCGATCAAAGAAAGCAGTAAAGAATATATTCTCGTATGGCATACCATAAAAGCATGGGGAATACCTATCGAGAAGATCCCTTCCTATGCCCGTTTAGTCAATATTCCTTTTTATGAATTATACAAGAAAGAGCTGATCGCTTTCATTTGCGTAGCGTTCATCTTTATCAATATCGTTGCCACGGGCCTGTGGAAGCTATATTCCAGAGAACAGAAATATAAGAAATTAGCGCAAGCCAATTTGGTTAAACAGAACAAGGAACTCGAAGTAGCCTTGGAGAAGGCTAAAGAGTCCGACCTAATGAAATCGGCATTTTTAGCAAATATGAGCCATGAGATACGGACTCCATTGAACGCTATTGTCGGCTTCTCGAATCTTATGAATACAGACATCGAGCTCAGTAAGGAAGAACGGGAAAACTTCACCGAGTTAATCAATACGAACAGCGATTTGTTATTGAACCTTATCAATGACATCTTAGACCTTTCCCGTATCGAATCGGGCCGTATGTCATTCTCTTTCCAGCAATATTCTCTAAATGAATTAATAAGCACGATTTACCAGACTTTCCAAGTTTTAATGCCAAAGAACGTGGAACTGCGTATGCAAATACCGGAAAAAAGCATATCTGTTCTCACGGATAAGCTTCGGTTGACACAAGTGATTACTAACTTCCTCAGCAACGCTATTAAATTCACCCAAGAGGGATATATATTGATTGGTTATGAATACCGAGAGAAAGAAAGATGTGTACACATTTTCGTAAAAGATACCGGCATTGGTATTCCTAAAGAAAAGCAAGACGCCGTTTTCAATCGTTTTACGAAACTGGATGAATTCGCCAAAGGAACCGGTTTGGGACTATCCATTTGCAAAGTGATAGCCGAACGATTCGATGGATATATCGCCGTAGAGTCCGAAGTAGGAAAAGGAAGTCGTTTTTCCATTATCCTTCCCCTTAACCCCCAACACACAGAAAGTGATTAATCGCGTTTATTCGCGATAATCCCGAAAATAATATTACTTTTGCTTTTGTATACAATTTTAAATTTCAGATCTGTGAGTACAAGAATAAAATTAAGGGTCCAAGGGTTAGCGAACAGCCAAATTCAGTCCGGGGCCTATGCGTTAATTTTGGCAGAGGAAAATGGTCCACGGCGAATCCCAATCATCGTAGGAACCGCTGAAGCACAATCTATAGCGATCGCTTTGGAGCATATCGTACCTCCTCGTCCATTAACACACGACTTATTCGCCACTTTCGCGCAAGCCTTCAACGTCATTCTTAAAGAAGTCTATATATACAAATTCGAAGATGGTGTGTTTTACTCAGAATTAGAGTTTAGCGACGGTGAACGCTCGATAAAGCTGGACTCTCGTACTTCCGACGCGATTGCCATAGCGCTCCGGGTAAATTGCGACATCTTTACTTCCGAGGAGATTGTAAAGGAATGTGGTGTCGTACTGGAAGACACCCTGTCCATCCCCGCTGACGAACCGGAGGAAGATGACGATTTATTAGAATTAGAACCGGATGAGATTAAGGACGAAGCCCAGTTAAAGAAATGGTTAAGCCTATTGGATATCCAAGAAATAAACGAGCGATTGGAAGACGCTATAGCGGACGAGAATTACGAATACGCGAAAATGTATAAAGACGAGTTGCGCCGTCGAGAAGAAGAGGAGGACACAAACAAATGATTGGAGAACAAGGAGGATTCGGACTGGTCTCACTTTTAAGAGGTCTGCTTGGGATCATTACGATTTTAGGGATCGCCTATGCGATAAGTTATGACCGTAAACGGATCGATTGGAAATTAGTAGGTGGCGGTTTGTTCATGCAGATCGTATTCGCCTTGGCGGTTCTATATGTGCCGTTCGTCGGAAGTCTATTGGAAGGATGCGGTAAGATATTTGTCAAGTTGATGGACTTCACGGATGCCGGTCTTACTTTCTTATTAGGCCCGTACGCCTCTAAAGCGGCTGGATTCAGTTTCTTGCTTCATTCGCTACCGATTGTTATTTTCTTCTCCGCCTTGGTTTCCATGTTTTACCATTGGGGGATTATCCAGAAAGTAGTCGGTGCCTTTGCGTGGGTATTGCGTAAATTCATGAATATATCCGGCTCTGAGGGATTAGTGGCCGCCGGTAATATTTTTATGGGAATGACGGAATCTCCGGTGTTGATCAAAAATTACCTGCCGACGATGAATCGTTCGGAGATATTTTTGGTCATGGTATCCGGAATGGGTACGATCGCCGGTTCCGTAATGGGTACTTACATAGGTATGTTGGGAGGAACAGACCCGGCGGCGAAGGTTTTATTCGCCACTCACTTGCTCTCGGCTTCCGTAATGGCAGTACCGGGTTCAATCGTTTTAGCGAAAATGCTTTGTCCGCAGACGGAAGAAGCCACGGACCATGTAGCTATCTCCGGCAAGGAAAAAGAGAACTCGAATATTCTAGATGCCATCTCATCGGGTACGGTTACCGGCGTAAAGTTGATGACGAATATTGCCGCAATGTTATTGGTATTCATATCCCTTGTAGCGTTAGCGAATTATATTACGGAAGGTGTGATAGGGCGTTATACCGGACTGAATGACTGGATTGTAAAGATTACGGACGGTAAGGCGCAGGGCTTGACCTTCCAATTTATACTGGGCGTAATCACCTCTCCTTTCATGTGGTTGATCGGGGTTCCCAGCCAAGACATCATGTTAGTTGGTTCTTTATTGGGACAAAAGACCATATTGAACGAATTTGTCGCCTATTTCCAATTACAGCAATGGAAAGATGCCGGATTATTCATGTATGAGAAATCGATCTTGATGTCTACTTATATCCTTTGCGGATTCGCTAATATATCGTCTATCGGTATCTTATTAGGCGGATTGGGCGTATTAGCCCCGGAAAAACGAGGATTAATTTCACGTATCGGCGTACCGGCTATGATCGGCGGAGCCTTGGTCTCTGTGCTATCGGCTACTATAATTGGTATGATCCTTGGGTAATTGAAAATTGAGAATTGAAAATTAGATGGTCATGCAGATTTTTTATACACCAGATATAGCTATCAAGCCGGAATTACCGGAAGAAGAAGCAGGACATTGTATACGGGTACTTCGTCTAGGTGAAGGCGATGAGATAGTATTGACGGATGGGCAAGGCTCTTTTTATAAAGCGGCTATTAGCCGGGCGCATCCCAAACATTGTGAGGTGACCCTCTTAGAGAGTTGGAAACAACCCGATCTCTGGAACTTCAATCTCCATATAGCCATAGCTCCTACCAAAAACATGGACCGGATGGAGTGGTTCGTGGAGAAAGCGACGGAAATAGGGATCAATGCGATCACCTGTTTGAATTGTCGTTTCTCGGAGCGTAAAGAGATCAAGCCGATTCGATTGGAGAAGATATTGGTCAGTGCCATGAAGCAATCCCAGAAAGCGACTTTGCCGGCGTTAGAAGGAATGACAGATTTCAAGAAGTTTGTCGCCACTCCCTTTGATGGGCGTAAATTTATCGCCCATTGCGAGGAAGGCGAGAAGCCACTATTAAAACATACGTATCAGCCGGGAGAGAATGCCTTAATCCTCATCGGACCGGAAGGTGATTTTAGCCCGGAAGAAATCAAACTGGCTCAAGAGAATGGCTTCGAGCCGATCTCTTTAGGAGAGAGCCGGCTGCGTACGGAAACGGCCGCGCTAGTGGCTTGCCATACGATTCATGTGTTAAATCAATAGAATAATCCTATTTCCATTAAAAATACGTTAATCCTCATAAGGGTTATTAAGCAAATTGCTACATTTGTAATGATATTAACAAATCTAATCTAATAACAATTTAAGTAACATGAAAAAGTTGTTCAAATCATTCTTGATTCTTTCGGCCATAGCTATGGCTATCCCCTGTTTCGCTCAAGCTCCGAATACATTGACCAAGAAGGAAAAAAAAGCTGGCTGGGAATTATTATTCAACGGAAAAGACTTCTCTGGATGGCGCCAATGTAACGGTACCGCTATGCCTGCGAACTGGGTTATAGAAGACAATGCCATGAAAGTATTTACCGGCGAAGGCAAGAAACCGGGACAAGGCGCTAATGGCGATATCCTTTACCAGAACAAGAAATTCAAAAACTTCGAGCTCTCGGTAGACTGGAAAGCGAGCAAGATGGGAAACTCCGGTATCTTCTATTATGTACGCGAGGTACCCGGTAAACCTATTTATTATGCGGCTCCCGAAGTACAGGTGCTAGATAACGTGGACGCAACCGACAACAAATTAGCGAACCACTTAGCAGGTTCTCTATATGACATGCTTCCCGCAGATCCGAAAACAGTGAATCCTGCCGGTGAGTGGAATACGATCATAATCCGTGTAAAAGATGGAAAAGTAACGCATACCCAGAATGGCAAGAAAGTTGTTGAGTACACTTTATGGAGCAAAGAGTGGGATGATTTGGTAGCTAACAGTAAATTCAAGAACTTCCCGGGCTTTACCGAAGGTATCTCTAAAGAAGGTTATATAGGTCTGCAAGATCATGGTTATCCGATCTGGTTCCGTAATATCAAGATCCGTGAACTAAAATAGTTCTTCGAATCTATCGTATATAAATAAAAAGCCCGGGATTCTGATAAATCACCGGGCCTTTTTATATCTGCTTAATAAGTAAGCCTAATTACTCCCACTCAATTGTCGCATTCGGTTTCGGAGACATATCGTAGCATACACGGTTTACGTTCTTCACCTCTTTCAAGATACGATCCGTAATCTTCATCAAGATAGGCCAATCAACCGGTTCGATCGTAGCGGTCATGGCATCTACCGTATTGACGGCACGAATAATCACGGGCCATTCGAAAGAACGGGCGTTATCACGTACGCCAACCGACTTAAAGTCGGGTACTACCGTAAAGTATTGCCATACTTTTTTATCCAATCCAGCGTTCTTGAACTCCTCCCGTAAGATCGCATCCGACTCACGTACCGCTTCCAGTCTATCACGAGTGATAGCGCCCAAGCAACGTACGCCCAAACCCGGTCCGGGGAACGGCTGGCGATAAACCATGTCATAAGGCAAACCTAACTCTACGCCACAAGCACGAACCTCGTCCTTGAATAATTGACGCAAAGGCTCAACCAACTCAAACTGTAAATCATCCGGCAGACCACCTACGTTATGATGGGATTTCACCATCTTAGCCGTCTTCGTTCCACTCTCCACGATATCCGGATAGATAGTTCCTTGAGCTAAGAAATCGATTCCATCTAATTTGCGAGCTTCTTCCTCAAATACACGGATAAACTCACCACCGATAATCTTACGTTTTTGCTCCGGATCTTCCACGTCGGCCAGCTTATTCAAGAAACGATCGGTAGCATCTACATACACCAAATTGGCATTCAACTGGTTCTTGAAGACCTCAACGACATCCTCGGACTCGCCCTTACGCATCAAACCATGGTTCACATGCACGCAAACCAATTTATCGCCGATCGCTTTCAAAAGTAAAGCGGCTACTACAGAGCTATCGACACCTCCAGACAAGGCCAGCAGAACTTTCTTATCCCCTACCTGACGCTTTACCAATTCAATCTGGTCATTGACAAAATTCGTCATATTCCAGTTTGCCTCAGCCTTGCAAGTATCGAACACGAAAGACTTGACAGCGCCCTTGATCGCCTCGACATCATCCGTAAACTCCGGTAATTTAACCTCGCACAACGCCTTATCGTGACCTGCGGCCATTACAGGAGTGCCCATCTCGTAAATACCCGGATTCACGTCGATAGCTACACCGTCGATAACATTGTTTGGGCCACCATTGATAATGATACCTTTCACGTTTGGCAAGGCTTTTAATTCCTCAACCGTGATGTCATGCGGATAAATCTCACTATAAACGCCTAACGCACGAATAGCACGAGCCAACACCGTATTCTCATGACTACCTAAATCCAAGATAACAATCATATCTTGCTTCATGTGACTTTTAAATTTTATTGATTTTACACTTTGTTATACCTAAGACAAATGTCACTCCCACTCGATGGTTGCAGGCGGCTTCGAGCTGATGTCGTACACGACTCTATTTACGCCTTTCACCTTATTGATAATCTCGTTGGAAACTTTGGCGAGGAACTCGTACGGAAGCTGCGCCCAATCGGCGGTCATAGCGTCCGTGGAAGTGACCGCACGTAAAGCTACCGTATTCTCATAGGTACGCTCATCGCCCATTACACCTACGGATTGAATCGGAAGTAAGATTACCCCAGCTTGCCAAATCTTATCGTAAAGTCCCCACTCACGCATCAATGACATATAGATATCGTCAGCGTCTTGCAGGATACGTACCTTTTCCGGCGTGATATCACCCAAGATACGGATACCCAATCCCGGTCCCGGGAACGGATGGCGCTTGATCAAATGCGGTTGCATACCCAACTCCATACCGACACGGCGAACCTCATCCTTGAAAAGAAGACGAAGCGGCTCGACGAGTTTCAAGTTCATCGTATCCGGAAGTCCGCCCACATTATGATGGCTCTTGATAACCGTACCTGTGATAGAAAGCGACTCAATCACATCCGGATAAATCGTACCTTGCCCCAGCCACTTGATATCTTTCAGCTTATGCGCCTCCTCATCGAAGACATCAATAAATCCTTTGCCGATGATCTTACGTTTCTTCTCCGGTTCCGTAACGCCCGCTAGTTCTTTATAGAACTTATCTTTTGCGTTTACGCCGATCACGTTCAATCCTAAATGCTCATAATCCCTCATTACGTTCTCGAACTCATTCTTGCGCAGCAAACCATGATCCACGAAAATGCAAGTCAAGTTCTTACCGATCGCCTTATTCAGCAATACGGCCGTAACAGATGAATCCACACCGCCGGAAAGAGCCAAGATCACTTTATCATCTCCCAATTGCTCCTTCAACTCAGCTACGGTAGATTCGATAAAGGAAGCCGGTGTCCAATCCTTGGCGCATCCGCAAATATTCAAGAAGTTATCCAGCAACTTCGTACCGTCTGTCGAATGGAATACTTCCGGATGAAACTGAACGCCCCACGTTTTCTCACCTTCCACATGGTAAGCGGCAGCCCTCACGTCGTCCGTGCTGGCGATCACCTTGAATTTATCCGGCAATACGGTAATCGTATCTCCATGAGACATCCATATCTGCGAACCCACATGGATCCCTTTCAGTAATTCATCCTCACCATCAATGTGCGACAAATTAGCACGTCCATACTCACGTGAATTAGCCGGTTCCACATTACCTCCGGATGTATAAGCTAGAAACTGCGCTCCATAACAAATACCTAAGACGGGATACTTCCCCCGTATCTCGCTCAAGTCTGCCTTAAAGGCATTCTCATCGTATACGGAATAAGGACTTCCGGAAAGGATCACACCTTTCACGTCGGTAGCGTCATGCGGGAATTTGTTATAAGGAACGATCTCACAATACATATTCAACTCTCTGACCCTACGGCCGATAAGTTGGGTTGTTTGCGAGCCGAAATCAAGAATAATAAGTTTCTCGTGCATGCAATTATGATTATTTAATTGAGTGGCGCAAAGGTAGTAATAAATTCGGGAAGCATAAACACACCGGGCAAATATTCTTCTTTATCACAAAACAAAAAAACCTCGAAGCGTTCATTACAAACAACTTCGAGGCTTTCCTCCGAGGTTCCTGGCGGATTCGAACCGCCGTACATGGTTTTGCAGACCACTGACTAAGCCACTCATCCAAGGAACCGAATCAATCAAAAATATAATTTTCAATTCTCAATTCTGAATTTTCAATTATCAAGAGGTTCCTGGCGGATTCGAACCGCCGTACACGGTTTTGCAGACCGCTGACTAAGCCACTCATCCAAGGAACCATAATTTCAACACAAAACAACTGCTTTCGTTTTGCGAGTGCAAAGAAAGAGAATAATATTGGAATTTCCAAACTTTTCCTTTCTTTTTTATTTTTCCTTCCGAATATTATAGAAGTAGAGAAAATGAGCTTACCTTTGCCTATCAAATAGATAAATAACGAAAAAATGACTTATACAGAAACTGTAATACCGGGCGTATGGATCATTGAGCCAAAGGTATTGAAAGATGCGCGCGGATACTTTATGGAAGCTTTTAAGCAAGCGGAATTCGAGGAGCATATCGGAAAAATCCAGTTCGTGCAAGACAACGAATCTTGCTCCTCTAAAGGCGTATTACGAGGATTACACTATCAGCTAGCGCCCTATTCTCAATCTAAATTAGTCAGGGTGATCAAAGGACGGGTATTGGATGTAGCCGTAGATGTACGTGAAGGCTCGCCCACATTCGGCAAATATATAGCTGTAGAGTTATCGGACGAGAATAAACGCCAGTTATTTATTCCACAGGGATTCGCCCATGGATTCCATGTATTAAGTGACGAGGCTATCTTTACCTATAAAGTAGATAATCCATATACTCCGACGCATGAACGGGGAATCCGCTATGACGATCCTACGATCCATGTAGACTGGAGTATCACGGATCCGGAATCGATCAATCTATCCGAGAAAGACACCAAGGCTCCATCGCTGAAAGACGCTGAGCTTAATTTCAAATACTAAACACTGTACAGATATGAAAACTTACCTAGTTACCGGTGCCGCCGGTTTTATCGGTGCCAATTTCATCAAACATATGCTGGCGAAATATGACGATATCAAGATCGTTGTCCTAGACTTGCTGACTTACGCAGGTAATTTAGGCACCATCGCCGAGGATATCGATGGAGAGCGTTGCGAGTTCGTGAAAGGCGATATTTGCGACCGTGCCTTGGCCGACCAGCTATTCGAGAAATACAACTTCGATTATGTCGTGAACTTCGCCGCTGAAAGTCATGTGGACCGAAGCATCGAAAATCCCCAGCTATTCCTGCAAACCAACATCCTTGGTACACAAAACCTATTGGACGCCGCACGAAAAGCATGGGTTACCGGTAAGGCAGAGACAGGTTATCCGGTATGGCGTGAAGGCGTACGTTTCCATCAAGTCTCCACTGATGAGGTCTATGGAAGCCTAGGCGCCGAAGGGTATTTCCACGAGACCACGCCTTTAGATCCCCGAAGCCCGTACAGCGCCTCCAAGACAAGCGCGGACTTATTCGTAAAGGCTTATCACGAGACGTATAAGATGCCGGTATCTATTACCCGTTGTTCCAACAACTACGGACCTTACCATTTCCCGGAAAAATTGATTCCCTTAATCATAAAGAACATATTGGAAGGTAAATCCCTACCTGTATATGGTGACGGCACAAACGTACGCGACTGGTTATATGTAGAGGATCATTGCAAGGCGATCGACGCCGTCATCCACCACGGACGTGTGGGAGAGGTTTACAACGTAGGCGGTCATAACGAGAAGCAGAACATCGAGATCGTGAAACTCACGATCCGGACGATCCATCAACTAATGACCGAACAACCGGAATATCGCCAAGTATTAAAGAAAAAAGAGATCGGTGCCGATGGAGAAATCTCTATCGACTGGATCAACGACAGCTTGATTACATTCGTAAAAGACCGTCTGGGCCATGATCAACGATACGCCATCGACCCGACGAAGATCACCAACGAATTAGGCTGGACACCAGAGACCTGCTTCGAGGTCGGTATCGTAAAAACCATCCGTTGGTATCTTGAGAACCAGAAATGGGTGGAGGATATCACCGGTGGAGATTACATGAAATATTACGAGCAAATGTATGGATCACGTTGATTCCTCAACGTGACCGTGTGTATGTGGATGAATCTCAGAGAGGCTGTTTCCTAATTCGGGAGCGGCCTCTCTTATTTGTTTCCGGATCGTCTCGCGTATCTCCTCACGCACATTCCTGCGGGTACTATCCAGTTCCGCTTGCTTGGCAGGTTTCAAGAAATCTTTATATTTACATTTCACTATCTTGAACTTGAAATCATCCAGATTCCCTTTTATATCGATACCCAACTTAAACGGTACCGGCGATTTTAAAACCGAGAGATGGTAATCGAACGTCATATCCAAATTATGCGTCCCTCCTACGGCTACTTTATACCGGTCCATCTCCACCAAGAATGGGAATACCTCGATCTTGTTATCATGGATCGCTAAATCTACCGCTATACTATCGATCATATTCCGTTTTTTATTCTTGAACATCAGCGTCTTCGATATCTCGGTAAATGTCTCACCATCCAGCAGCACCATATTCTTTCCGCTCAGGTAGCAAGAGGCATTTACAGACGGCAGCAACACGGACATCGTAGAATCCGCCTTGCAAGTCGCCGTCATCTGACAATCTACCATGCCTTCGAACGAACGAAGCATCGGTACCAAAGTATCGATATCCGGGAATAAACTGATTAACCGTTCCACTAAAATATCATCTAAGGACAGCTCAAATCCCATAGTCGCCTCTTGATCCGTTTTGGCCGTATAAACCATCGTCAAATCTCCGGAACCGATATTCGAGCTCATACATAAATCGCTCAGATTGATACTTTGATCCCGGATTACAACTTCACCTTTCACATCCTCCAACTTCAGATCCTTAAAATCAATCTTTTTGGCATTTGTATGAAGCGTCAGATCCAAGAATTTCGGAACGACAAATAGTTGAGAGATCGAATCAGTAGCGACACTATCCACGGTATTCGCTAATAGATGATTCGTCTCCAAGGCGGCGATACTGTCTTCCGAGAAAGCACCGACCGAATTAGACGCCAATTGATCGGAAAACTGCAAACCTTTACCTATAGCTAACATCAACTGATTACAATCGATCAGATCAGATTCCAACTCGAAATTCGCTTTCAGCTTCCCCCCCCGTAGCATAGCTCGCCGGATATCGCTAAGCTCTCCACTCAAAGTAAGATCACTCTTACCTAAGTGCAGATGGGCACCACTCAACGTCATATTATTCGTATTGAACTTCACGCTTGTCTCATCAATATGCATAGGAATGGGGAATAAGCGGCTAAAGCCCCTCAATTGCTTAAACCTCACTTGTCCCCGAGCCTCCCATTGGCGTAAGACACTGTTTGAGGAAGCGACCGAATCCACTTGCGACCGCTGCCTGTTCGCTCTCCGGGTGGTCTGCGTACGTCTGCGCAACGTATCACCGGTGGCAATACGGCGTTCACGTTGTTGACGGATCGCTTGCCGATAAGGTAATGCTTCCAAGGAAAACTGGCTTTCTGTCAGAACCATACCCGTCCGTAGAGGGATAAGAATATATTTCAAGGTATCCACCGAGATCGTAGCTCCCGCCATAGGAATCCGTTTATCCGTAGAAGAAGCCTTGATACCCCCTTTCAATACGGTCTTACCGGCCACCATCCAAGTAGAATCCGGTAATTTGGTGCGTAAATGATCAAATTCCAACCCTGCGGTCATAGGAATAACAGCTGTCGTATCAATAACCGGCGTCGTGTTGGCTACCATCTTCAATCCACCGATATTCGTACTAATCTCATCCTTATACTTTATATTCAAGGTATCAACCGATAGATTAGCGCTCAACAAGCCTTTCGCATTCAGATATTTACTTTCATTCTCAGTTGAGCCTACGAACAGATTCGCCCCGGCGATATACATATCCACACCTAACGGTTTGCTAAACGCCTTGAAACGATCAACCGTCAAATTACCGGATGACTTGACTTTGGCAAAACGGCTATTCACGATATCATCCACCCTAAACACCGTAGATAAATCAGCCATCATAGTACCTTCCAGCAACAGCGTGTCAGGATTCAAGAACTCTTTAGCCAAACGGGTAAAATCGACCTGCCCTTTCATCTCCGCCCGAATCGCTGGATTCCTCCAGATATCCCTAACCTCGCCACTCATGGTCAACGAGGTATTCAACCCGATCAATGTCAGCTCCTCCAAAGAGACATAGGAAGAATCTGGGTAAGCGCCATTCAAATGTAAATCCATGTCCATACGCAAGGTATCGATCCCCTGTTCAATACCTTTTACATGATAAGAACCATCCTCTATCTTGCAGCATAAGTTCACGGTCGGAACAATACTATCCCCTAATTCTCCACGGATATCCCCTTCCAAAATAATACGTCCCTCAGCAAGTGTTTTATCCCGATCCTTAAAATATTCATCCGGAATAAAATGTAAGAGATCATTCATATCGGAAACCTTCAACCCGAAAGTCATATCGATCCGTGACGGATTATCCTCGGTAGCCGGCACCATAAAGCCATCCGCCGTAAAAGGCAGATTATTCACCAGCAACTCCGCGTCCCTCAACCCAATCCGGCGAAGTCCGTCAGCCAACAACAAACGTCCCTTGAAACGTAACGCTAACTTATTCGCTAAAGAATAAGACGGGCTACGGAATACGATCGAGGAAGAACCGGTCTCCACATCTAACTTATTTCCTCGTTGGGTCAAAAGGCCGTCTATATGTAAAAAGAAACCATCGATTGCCGTATATAAATCCTGCTGGCGGTCATCATAGACAAAGTGCCCATTCGTAATATGCACTTGCTGCAAATCTATTTTAGGCAACGGAGACGACGATGATTCGTCTACCGAATCCATCTCGCTTTGATAAATCTCCCAATTCGCCTTTCCCTCCTCGTTCACATAACCATAAAAACGGATACTATCCATGATAACCCGGGGAATCGTTATTTTCCCACTAAACAGATAATCCGTAGGGTTAAATACGACGATCGCTTTCTTGAAAGACAGCAAAGAATCCGAAGGAATCATCAAATCCTCCTGATGAGCTATAGAATCCTCACCTTGATGCGAGATCAAGCGTCCATTTGTCAACTTCACGCCCAGATACGGATACGTCTCGAAATAAGTCAACTCCACCCGCTCGCATTCCAAGTGCGCCTCTATAAATTCATTCGTTTTCTCTACGACCAGCGGTGTCAGCTTTTCCGGGGGTAAGACCGCCCATTTCAGTATACCAACCCCGATCAAGGGAAGTATGAAAAAGATCCCGACCAACGCAGACACAACAACCAGCAATATCTTTCTTATTCGTACCATACTCATTCCTTCATCTTATCACAAACAACACTAATTAAATTGTATGAGCAAAAATACGAAATACTATCCCAAAGACAACGCTTATCTCATAAAAAAAGGCCCCCCGCAATGAGAGACCTTCTTTTTACATCTTATTTATTTTTCTACAATTCATTTATCCAGAACCTCGTATTTAGAATGCTGGCTCTTGAACTCAGGAACGATCTCCTTCATCCGCTTCACGATCTGCATATCCCCCTCCACGGCACAAGCATGTACCAAGGCATCAATCCGCAGATTGGCGTCAGCATAATCATACGCACGGACTTGGGCGATCTTGATCTTCGGATGAAAAGTAGGCTTGGAGGTCTCATCCTCATTGAGTACCTCCTCATACAACTTCTCCCCGTCTCGCAATCCCGTGAACCGGATCTCGATTCCCTTCACCCCGCTCAGACGGATCATCCGCTCTGCCAGATCCACGATCCGTACAGGTTTTCCCATATCGAACACGAAGATCTCTCCCCCATTACCCATCGTACCGGCCTCTAGGACTAGCTTACAAGCCTCCGGTATCAGCATGAAGAAACGAATGATATCCTTGTGCGTCACCGTAACAGGACCGCCCCGCTTGATCTGTTCCTTGAATAACGGGATCACGGAACCGTTCGATCCCAGCACATTACCGAAACGAGTCGTCACGAATTGCGTGCGACCGCTCACCTTCCCATCCTTGATAGCCTGATCCAAACTCTGCACGTAGATCTCGCAAATACGTTTCGAGCAGCCCATCACGTTCGTGGGATTCACCGCCTTGTCGGTCGATACCATAACGAACTTCCTCGTGCCGTATTTCACCGCCAAGTCAGCGATCACCCGGGTACCGTCCACGTTGTTGCGGACACTCTCCTCCGGATTATCCTCCATCATGGGCACATGCTTGTAAGCCGCGGCATGAAACACATAATCCGGACGATGCTCCTCAAACAGCTCCTCCATGCGTTCACGTACACAAATATCGCTCACAACCGTATAGGATTCTATATTCGACCACTGACGAGCCATCATCAAGCGGACATCGTGTAAGGGAGTCTCCGCCTGATCTATCAAGACCATACGTTCCGGAGCAAACTGGGCTACCTGCCGCACGATCTCGCTGCCGATACTTCCGGCGGCTCCTGTTATCAGAATCCGCTTACCGGTAAGCTGCCTCCTCACCGCCTCCAAGTCTATCTCGATCTTATCACGGGGCAGCAAGTCCTCTATATTCACCTCTCTCAGTTGGGTATGGTTCAAATCGCTCTTCCCGTCCCACTCTTGGGCGGCAGGAGTCATATAGATCCTTATATCCGCCTTGATCAGCCGGTCCACCATCTCCTGATTATTTCGGATCGCCTCTTCCTTCAAGGGAGACACCAGCAAGACATTGGCCCGTCGCTTCTCCATCACATATGCCAATTCCTCGTCATTCGGGAAAACCTTGACTCCCATTAAATAGCGGTTCTCTATCCCAGTCATGTCCGATACAAACCCCGCCAGCACATACCGGGCCGGATCTTGATTCTGTATGCTCTTCGCCAAACTGACCCCACCTTGCTTCACGCCATAGATAAAAACACGCTCCGCCTTAGCCACACGAAAAGTACTCACATAAAAGAATTTAACGAACACACGCATCATCCACATCAAACTCATCGCCAACAACGCAGAGAGGATCAGATCCCGTTTACGGATATACACCAAATAAGGAGAAAAGTCCGTCAACGCCTGAAACACAACTACGCAAATCAAGCCAAACAAGACGGCGAATCCCACCTTTTGCAAGTCCACGAAAGAGGAATAACGTATAATCCCCGAATAGGTATGGAACAGACGAAAGCCTACCAGATAAGGAATCAGGCATACCAACAGCGTGACCAATAGATGTCCTAAGATATCCAAGGTTGATAATACACCGTTATTCAAGGTATACACCAATAAGCCGGAAAATAAGATCAAGCAGCAATCCAGCAAGATAATACCCCAATAGGGTAAGGATTTCTTGGAAAAGTACCAGGTAGATAGTCGAGAAAAAAGATCCTTCATATCAATTCTTGTTTATGTAGTTACACGAATAATCTTTAGAATAAAAGCTCTTTTGGGCTATTCCGATACAATAGCTCTAAATGTTTGAAATATCAATCTTATATCGAAAGTAAAGGAATGTCTGGCAACATATTCCAGATTAATACGCAATTTATCTGGCATTATTACTTCCACATAATACTTATCAGGATCATTAACCCGCTCAAGAAGTTCATTCTCATTTCGATACCGAATAGAAGCCAAATCAGTAATGCCTGGCCTAACATCCAACACATGCATTTGTTCTTCCGTATACATATCAACATACTTACGAACTTCCGGACGAGGACCAACCAAACTCATATCCCCTTTAAACACATTAATCAGTTGAGGAAATTCATCCAATTTGTATTTACGGATATAATAGCCGGACCGAGTAATCCGAGGATCATGTCCACCTACAGTAATAAGTCCTTTCTTATCTGAACCCACACGCATACTACGGAATTTAAATAGCTGAAAATCCATATTATTACGCCCCACACGAACTTGCTTATAAAAGACTGGACCGATAGAATCACACTTAATCCAAATTGTCAAAATGATAAATAGAGGACTAAGCAAGATAAGCCCTATCCCGCTCGCAACAATATCAAATATACGTTTCAAATCGTTTGGATTATTTTATTGGGAAATAATATCAACAAAATTAGAAATCACATACTCCACATCCTCATCCGTAAGGCTGGTGTGTAAAGGTAAAGTAATCTCATTATGGTATTGATTATAAGCATTCGGATAATCTGAGATATCAAAGCCTAACGCCTTATAAGCAGTCATCATCGGCAATGGCTTATAATGTACATTGCACGCTATCCCACGTTCGGCCATCTTGACAATGATCTCATTCCGTTGCTCCAAAGACCTATCAAGTAATCTCACCAGAAACAAATGCCCACTAGAGATGTGCTTATCATCCAAATGATTAAGCCTCTGCGTATGATAAGGCTCCAAAGCCTCATTATAGCGGCAGATGATCTCTTGTCGTCTGGCAAGCATTCCCCCGTAACGCTCAAATTGAGCCAAACCGATAGCGGCCATGATATCCGTCATATTACATTTATAATAAGGAGCCACGATGTCATACTCCCAAGCCCCCAACTGCGTTTTCGCAAGAGCGTCCTTATTTTGCCCATGCAGCGAAAGAAGCTGGAATTGCCTATACAAGGTCTCATTATCCATGTCCGGTATCGTGCGCCACGTCAACGCTCCACCTTCTGCTGTTGTCAAGTTCTTTACCGCATGAAAGGAAAAAGAGGTAAAATCTGCCACCTCACCACACATCTTCCCATGCCACTGAGCACCAAAAGCGTGCGCCGCATCCGCCAAGACAATAACCCGACCAAACGCTTTCTGGATCTCATTCGCAGGATTAAACAAATGCCGTTTACTCTCTATTGCCGCATAAATCCGGTCATAGTCACACATCACGCCTCCCAAATCCACAGGAATCACTACTTTTGTATTAGGAGTTATAGCCTCCGCCAATTTATCATAATCCATCTCAAAAGAATCCGGAGCTGTATCCACCATCACCACTTTCGCCCCGACATGGCAAGTCACACTTGCGGTAGCGGTATAAGTATAGGCACTGGTAATCACCTCATCACCATGGCCAACACCAAGCACTCTTAATATAGACTCCATGCAAGCGGTAGCGGAATTTAGGCATACCGCTTTATCCATATGACAATAGTCAGCGATCTTACGTTCAAACTCTTTGGTACGAGGACCCGTCGTGATCCAACCGGAACACAACGCTTCACACACCTCATTAACTTCAGCCTCTGATATATCTGGAGGCGAAAAAGGAATCTTTTTTCGATTCATATTTAACATTTTGTTTCTAAATATTCAAACAAAGCTTTGACTTGCTTAGGTCTGTTAAATTTAGTCTTCGCACAAGCAATACAGTTTCGTCTTTTTTCCTCCCAATCCGAAGATGAAGCAACAATCATTTTTATTTTTTCTTCCAACGATTTGTAATCTAAAGCAGGAGATACCCAGCCTAAATTATTTTCCTCTACAATAACAGCACCTTCTCCCTCTCCTGAAAAAAGTATAGGTAATCCCGCTGCCATTGATTCATAGATTTTTGAAGGAACTGCACCAAAAATATTCTTCACTAAAGGAATCAGAGTACAATTAGCGGCAGCTAAAACCATTGGGATTTCATCTCTTGTTACTTTTCCATGATAAAAGATATTCCTATTTGAATTCTTTACTAAAAATTGTTCTATATCCGCTTGTTGTCCACCTGCGCCATAAATATGGAACTCCACTCCTAACTCTTCAAAGTTAATATTTTCACAGATTTCCAAGATTCCTTGTGCAAAGCCTAGTAGACCTGCATAAACTATTTTTAAAGGCTTGTCACTCTCTCTTTTCAAAGGAGTCTCCTGTCTTTCAAAGCGCTCAGGATCCACACCATTTCTAAAGAGATAAATATCATTAGCCCCATGAACTTTGATGTAGTCAACTATTTCCTGTGACTGTCCCATACACACTATGGATTTCCGATACAAAAAACATTCTGTCTTTTCCAGCACCTTGTATAAAATACTATCTTCTCTTACCGCTCCTAACTCTTTCGCAGACAAAGGCCATAAATCTGATATGTTCATAATTAATTTAGCCTTAGTCAACTTAGCCAAAAGCCAACCTACTACACCCAATGTCAAAGGAGGAGACTCAACTACTATAAAATCATTTTTTCTTTTATTTAAATAATGGAACGAACATAAAATAGCTAATGAAAAAGAAACCATATTCCACACTCTTGGAAATATACTTCTCTTATTAGATGCATATAACCAATAACGTTTCACCTTCAGACCATCTATTTTCTCTTCTTTGGAAAAATATCCTTTATAATCATCAAATATTTTACCCGTAGGATAATTAGGCATTCCTGTAATAACAGATATATCAACGCCTAAATTCTTAAGCCCCAAGCACATTTCATACAAACGATTTTGTGGGGCTCCCATTTCCGGCTTATAATATTGAGTAATAAGTGTTATCTTCATTTTGTAAAAAATTCCACGATCCTTCCGCAAGCCAAGCCGTCGCCATAGGGATTGACAGCCTTGCTCATCGTATCGTAATAAACCGTATCATCGAGTAACGCCGATACCTCGTTCACGATCTTGTCATAGTCCGTACCGACCAGTCTCACCGTACCCGCCGCAAGGGCCTCCGGACGCTCGGTCGTATCACGCATCACCAACACGGGCTTGCCCAAACCGGGGGCCTCCTCTTGGATACCTCCGCTATCGGTCAATACGATCGTTGATTTCTCCATCAGATAGACAAATGACAGAT
>OHIK01000350.1_pt1 | contig 27659 bp, 20 predicted proteins | sample 1568241 | NCBI WGS metagenome assembly OHIK01 (sample SAMEA3879567, study PRJEB24766) | human gut metagenome | biome: human-associated habitat; feature: feces | place: USA | collected 1985/1987 | reverse complement strand
ATCATCAGGTCCCGGGTATCGTCGGGGATTCGGTTTTCGAATACCATGTCCCGCCGGAAATAATTTTCCGGAATCACGTCGATCCCAGCGGCGGATACCCCGGGCAACTCCTTCTCGACGGTAATTACGCACAAAGGCAGCAAAAACGACAGCAGTAACACTCCGCACAACAACACCCTGTTCATCCGATGCAGCGTATCGCGGCTCAACAACAACTTGTAAAACAGGTAGAAGACCGCCAGGCATCCCGCAGCCTTCAGACTGTAAAGCAGAAAGGTCGGCATAGGACTATCGTTTTTCGGTTTGACTTTCGATTTGCCGGATCAGGTCGCGCAGATCGTCCACGGAGATTTTCTCCTCCCGTACGAGCGACGAAACCACCCCGAGGTAGGAATTGTCGAAATACTTGCTCACCACGCCCTTCAGCGTCTTGCGGCTGAACTCCTCCTCGCTGACGAGCGGATAATACTGGTAGGTGCCGCCATAGGCCTTGTGTCCGACGTACCCTTTCGCCTCGAGGCCACGCACCATCGTCGATAACGTATTGAAATGAGGTTTCGGTTCGGGCCAGAGCGCAACCAGTTCGCGCACGAATAACGGGCCCCGCGTCCAGAAACAACGCATCAGCTCCTCTTCTCTAGGTGTCAGCTTTTCCATAATCAATGTCGGTTAAAGTCGAACGAAACAGGACCTGCACAAACGGCAGCACAGCTCCGCATTGCCGGCTCCTGCACAAAAATCTTCTGAAACAAAGATAACTAAAAAAATTTCACATACAACTATTTTTTATAGTTTTCAAACTAAAAAATTTAGTTTTGCAGGAGAAACAGAGAGCAACCCGCTGTAAAACAACAAAAAAATAATAGACAAGATAAAAAATTCTTGTCTATTATCAGGATTAAGATATGGAAAAATCTTCCTATTCCTCGTCGCGGTGCAGCTTCTCTACGTAAATGGCATGCTGCATGGCGATACGCTTCGCAACCGAAGGTTTGGTGAAATACTGGCGACGACGGAGCTCCTTCAGGACACCCGTACGCTCGTATTTACGTTTGAATTTCTTGAGGGCCTTCTCGATGTTCTCGCCCTCTTTTACCGGCATGATAATCATAATTCGTTGCTTTTTTTATTGTTTTTTACTCTATTTTCTAATGGATCGTGTCTTGTATCGGGGCGGGACTCCATCCGGACGACGCCGACTCCCTATTCGGTATGTCTTTCGAGGCTTTTCGTACCGTAAACCGAAGATACGGGGCCAATCGCTCGGCCTCACGCGGGGTTAATATGTGCTCTTCAACCAACTCTTCGACGGTACTCCAACCTCCTTTCAATTGTCTTTTACTAAATAACTTCCTGAATACGGCGGGCGGCAAATAAGGATGCCCCTTGAGCGTACTCGGAGGTGCAAAGTTAATATCAATTTTTCGAATTTTGAAACTATCGCAATAAATTTGTTTCACGATCCGCTCGAAATTGGACTCCGTGACCTGCGGAACCTCGGCCAACTGATCCACGCTGTAAAATCCGCCGAGCCGCTCCCTGTATCGGATAATGGGCATGACGCTCTTCTCACCGATCCCGACTACCGAGCGTAAGGTCGCCGAATCGGCCCCGTTGAGCTCGATCAATCCGGAGCGAACGGGCTCCGGTTCCGGAAAAATTACATAGGGGAGCAAAAGATCGGCCACCGAATCGGCGATCATATAGCAAGCCCGAAAACCCGCTTCGTCCCGAAGACCGTCGTAAAGATCCCGATAACGGACAATGGCCTCGGCCTGACGGACGGAAAAACCGAGCGACGCGAGATAGGATGCGGACACCGTATCGATCCTGAATCGTTCGCGGGGCACGATCCTCCTCGGCTCCTGCGGGACATACTCCCGATATTCCCGACGCGGAGAAGGTGTCAGCGCATACTCGCGCCCAATCCGAATATAGGGTTCCAGAATAAAATAGACCGAATCGGTCATGCCATAGCAGGTAGCCACATCCTCGGGGATCCGAAACACTTTGCCCGCTGCGCGGTACTTCAGCAGGCTGACCGCCATGCGGGACGAGAGTCCCAGCCGCCGCAGATCGGCATATTCCACCGTATTGGGATCGAACTCGAACAGCCTCACGGAGTCCGCCGCAACCGTCGCTTCCATCTCCGCCTCCACCCGGTCGGCGGATACCGCGCTCTTCCGCCGTTCGGCCAGGAGCAGCCCGGCAACGAACACTCCCGCCAGCAGGAGAAACACCACGAGCGCCCGGCGCTCACGCGTCTGGAAAAATCCGGCCATCCTCTACCACGCAGCTTTGTCGGACAACAACAACGTCCGGTAACGGTCGGAAGGCGACTCGAGCCGCTCACCCAAACCATATTCCACCCAACGTTCGTCCACCTTCCGAACGACTTCGGGCAGCGAAGTCACCACATTGGGAAAACGCGAAGGGTTGCCCGCAATTCCGGGCCGCTTGCTCCGGGCATCCACGCACAGCACACCGTCGCGGCACTCCACATCCCGCCGGGGATCGGTATTGGCTGCGGCGAGCCACAGCAGCTCGTCCGGGCGCATCGTCCGGGCGTGTCCGTCGAAAAGAACGGCATAACGAATCCCCCGGCACGGATTTCGGGCAAGGAAAGCGGCCAGATCCGGCTTCTGTTCCACCGCATCATCGGCAAAGAGCAGCAAGGCTCCCCACTTTCCGGCAAGTCCGTCCGCGACCTCGACCAGACCGGGTGTCAGCTCGAACCGCTCCGGCACCCGAACGGACTCCGCCGGAGCGGACGGATCGATCTCCGTCAGGTCGAACGCCAGTTTACCGCCGAACCCGGGCGTCGCGGTCGCATGGTCGAGTACGTCGTAAACTCCCTCGCTTACAATCAAATCGCGCGGGAACTCGGCCCGGCGCAACAAGGCGGCCAACCGGTCCGGATCATGCACGTCGCAATCCTCGCCCGTAATGACGAGGTATTTATTGAACATCATCTGCCCGGCCCCCCAAAGTCCCTGCGCTACTTTATGGGCTTGTCCCCGGTAGCGTCTGTCGATCGACACCACGGCCAAATTGTGCGCCGTACCGAAAACAGGCATCGTCAGCTCCTTCACTTCGGGCTGTACGGCCAGCCGGATCGGAGCCAGGAAAATCTTCTCGGTGGCCTTGGCGATATAGGCGTCCTCCTGCGGAGGAATGCCCACCAGCGTCGCAGGATAAACGGCATCGCGCCGCCGCGTGACGGCCATCACATGGAAGCGGGGATATTCATCGGTCAGCGAGTAAAAACCCGTATGGTCGCCGAAAGGCCCTTCCACCGTCTTCGGCTCCGACGGATCGACATACCCTTCGATCACGAAATCGCAGTCGGCCGGCACATAAATATCGTTGGTGATACACTTCACCAGTTTCACCGGGCGCCGGCGCAGAAACCCTGCCAGCAGGTATTCGTCCATGTTGTCCGGCATCGGAGCCGTCGCAGCATAAGTATAAGCCGGGTCGCCGCCCAGCGCTACCGACACGGGCATTCGCCGCCCGGCACGCCTGTAACCTTCGTAATGACGGGCTCCGGTCTTGTGCAGGTGCCAGTGCATGCCCGTCGTGCGGGCATCGAACAGTTGCAACCGGTACATGCCCACGTTGCGGATTCCCGTTTCGGGATCGAGGGTGTGCACCAGCGGCAGCGTCACGAAGCGTCCGCCGTCGCACGGCCAGCACTTGAGCACCGGCAACGCATCGAGCGACGCCTCCTCCCCCTGCAGCACGACCTGCTGACATTCGCCCCGCGACGACGAGGTACGCGGCAACCAGCGCGACATCTCGGCCAGCAAAGGCAGCATCCGCAATTTATCCAGGAGCGAATTTTTCGGCGAGACGGCCTGCTGCAACAAATCATCGAGCCGTCGCGTCAGTTCGTCGAGCGACTCCACGCCGAGCGCCATCGCCATCCGACGATCGGAACCCATCATATTGGTCAGCACGGGAAACGGCGTCCCCGTCTGCTCGAACAACAGCGCCTTGCCGCCGTCCGGCTGCTTGGACATGCGGTCGGTAATCTCGGCGATCTCATACACCGGATCCACCGGCACGCTCACGCGCTGCAATTCGCCTTCCCGCTCCAGGCGGGCGATAAATTCACTCAGGTTGCGATACATAAATCCTTACATTGATTCTGCTCCGAAGTTTTCGAGGCATACAAAGTTAAAAAATAATCCGGCGAATCCGCCGGATTATCCCGATTATCGTTCCCGCCCGCAGAAGCGGCAAGCCGAAGCAACTACCGCAGGAACAGCAGCTCCCGGTACTTGGGCAGCGGCCACATCTGGTCGTCCACGATCTCCTCCAGGCGATCCACGTGTTTGCGGATCTGGTCGAAATAGACCGCCACCGTATCGTGGTACGCGAGCGCCTTCTCCCGCTGATCCTCGATCTTGTTGGCCACCTTGCGGGCTTCGATCATATCGTGGGTCAGTTGCTGGATCAGAGCCGTATGCTGCTGAATACGTTTGATGAGTTCGACATCGGCCGAAGCGTCGAGCCCCTGTCCGATTTGCGAAATCTTATAGACCTTATCCAGCAGCAGAGCTTCGTAACGCGAAGCGATCGGCACGATGTGGTTCATCGTCAGGTCGCCCAACACGCGGCCTTCGATCTGAATCTTTTTGGTATAGGTTTCCCACTTCACTTCGGTTCGGGCTTCGAGCTCCACCTTCGAGAGTACGCCCATGCGGGCGAACATCTCGACCGACGAAGGATCGAGGTAGCGGTCGAATACACGCGGCGCACAGGTTTCGCAATCGAGCCCCCGGCGTGCCGCTTCGGCCCGCCACTCCTCCGAATAGCCGTTGCCGTCGAAACGGATCGCCCGCGAAGAGCGGATCATACTCTTGAGCTCCTCGTAAATCGCCTTTTCCTTCCTGACTCCGGCCTCGATACGCGCATCCACGCGCTCGCGGAACGCCGTAAACTCGTCCGCCACTGCGGTATTGAGCACGATCATCGCCTCGGCGCAATTGTCCGAAGAACCGACGGCACGCAACTCGAAACGGTTGCCGGTAAACGCGAAAGCCGAAGTGCGGTTGCGGTCGGTATTGTCCCGCAACAAAGCCGGAATATGCGAAATGCCGCTCATCTTGAAGACGTTCTTGGCATTGAAGCGGATCGCCGAATCGCTGCGGCTGGCCTCGAGTTTATCCAGCACGGCCGAAACCTGCGTACCGAGGAAGGTCGAAATAATCGCCGGAGGCGCTTCGTTGGCCCCCAGGCGGTGGGAGTTGGTGGCGCTCATGATAGCCGCCTTCAGCAGGCCGTTATGCTTGTGCCCGGCCGAAATCACATTCACCAGGAAGGTAATGAACTGCAAATTCTCCGATGCGGTTTTACCCGGACTGAGCAGATTGACGCCCGTATCGGTTCCCAGCGACCAGTTGTTGTGTTTGCCCGAACCGTTGATTCCCTTGAAAGGTTTTTCATGCAGCAACACCCGGAAATTATGACGGCGGGCGATCTTGTCCATGATGGTCATCAACAGCTGGTTGTGGTCGTTGGCCAGGTTGCACTCCTCGTACACGGGAGCCAGTTCGAACTGATTGGGAGCCACCTCGTTGTGACGGGTCTTGACCGGAATGCCCAGCTTCAGGCATTCGTATTCGAGATCGGCCATGAAAGCGATGACCCGCGTGGGGATCGCCCCGAAATAGTGATCTTCCAACTGCTGGTTCTTGGCCGATTCATGCCCCATGAGCGTACGGCCCGTCAGCATCAGGTCGGGACGTACGGCCCAAAGACTTTCGTCCACCAAGAAATATTCCTGCTCCCAGCCCAGATACTGAATCACCCGGTTCACCTCCTTGTCGAAATAGCGGCACACCTCGGTCGCAGCCTTGTTCACGGCCGAAATCGACCGTAGCAGAGGCACTTTATAATCGAGCGCCTCGCCCGTATAGGCGATGAAGACGGTCGGGATGCAGAGCGTACCGCCCACGATGAAGGCCGGCGAGGTAGGGTCCCACGCCGAATAACCCCGTGCCTCGAACGTATTACGGATACCGCCGTTCGGAAACGACGACGCATCGGGCTCCTGCTGGACAAGCACCTTCCGGAAAATTCGTCGAGTACACCCCCGCAGCCGTCCGGCTCGGCAAAGGCGTCGTGCTTCTCGGCCGTACCGCCCGTGAGAGGCTGAAACCAATGCGTATAGTGGTCGGCGCCGTGGTCGAGCGCCCACTGGCGCATTCCGGCAGCCACGCCGTCGGCGACTTCGAGCGTCAGCGGCGTCCCCCGCTGCATCGTATCGAGCAGTTGGGCATAAACCGTCTTGTTGAGATACCGGCGCATGGCCTCGCGGCCGAATACCTTCGTACCGAAATACTCGGAAGGACTTCCCTCGGGAGCCTTCACTTCGACGGCTTTGTGATCGATGGCCGCCTCCACCATTTTGAATCGGAGCAATGACATGGGATCACTTCGAATTATGAACTCGGAATACCGTAAAACCCGTACACTTCCGCCCGGGTGACGGACGGCATCCTTTCTGCGCACAAAGATAAATATCCGACACGACAAAAACGCACAAAAAACCGCATCTTCCAGAAAAAAATCGAATATTTTTCGAAAAAACCAATAAAAAAACAACTTTTCCCGAAAAAACAGCCTAAAAATTCGTCATACCGGTCGATTTCAGACATTATTTTCCGGAAAATAGCATTTTTTCGAAAAATCGCCCCATTCATGATCCGGGCATTTCCAAAACCTCCGCCGAAAAGAGCCTTCGTTGGTACAAACCGGCTATTTTCCGCATTTCTTGCTTACAATCCGGCAATTATTTTATATCTTTACGGGCAGTTTAAAAGCAATTGAACATATTTCAATACTAATCTCTAATTTATTATGGCAACTACCAAACGTGAAAAGTTGTTTACCGAATTTCCGCCGGTTTCGACCGAGCAGTGGGAGGAGGTAATCAAGGCCGACCTCAAAGGTGCGGACTACGAGCGTAAATTGGTGTGGAAAACGCCGGAAGGTTTCAACGTCCGTCCCTACTACCGGGCTGAAAACCTCGCCGGACTGAAGTTCCTCGGCTCCGAAGCCGGGGTTTTCCCCTACGTGCGGGGCACCCGTGCCCACAACCGCTGGAAGATCCACCAGACGGTCATCGTCAATTGTCCCAAGGAGGCGAACGCCGTCGCGCTCAAGATCCTCAATGCGGGCGTCGATTCGATCGAATTCCAGATCGTTCCGGAGACCTTCTCCGCAGAAGATCTGAATACGCTGCTCAAGGATATTCACATCCCTGCAGTCGAAATTACCTTCAGCGGCAGTAAAACCGCCCATGTGGCAGAGTTGGTGATCGCAAAGATCGAAAAGGAACAACTGCCTGCGGAAGAGGTGCACATCAATTTCTGCATCGACCCGCTGGTCAAGAAACTGACTTCGAAAGGCAGCTTCTGTTCGGAGAACGGTGCCAAATGTTTCGAGAAGATCGCCGACCTGGTTCGGAAAACCAAAACCTACAAAGGTATCCGCGTAATCACGGTATCGGGCGAAATCTTCAGCAACGCCGGCTCGACGATCGTAGAGGCGCTCGCCTTCTCGCTCGCTGCCGGTCACGACTACCTGGTACGCCTGATGGATATGGGCTTCACGATCGAAGAGGCCGCTAAAAAGATCCGTTTCTCGCAGGCCATCACCTCGAACTACTTCATGGAAATCGCCAAATTGCGTGCAGGCCGTATGTTGTGGGCCAACATCGTGAAAGCTTATAACCCCGCGAAGAACTGTCCCTGCAAGATGTTCACGCATGCCGTGACCTCGACGTGGAACCAGACGGCATACGACCCCTACGTCAATATGCTGCGCGGCACGACCGAAGCGATGTCGGCATCGATCGCCGGCGTACACTCGCTCGAGGTGACTCCTTTCAACAAGGCATACGAAGATCCCAACGAATTTTCGATGCGCATCGCCCGCAACGTCGAACTGCTGCTCAAACACGAGTCGCACTTCGATCAGGTCGTCGATCCGGCCGGCGGTTCGTACTACATCGAAAACCTCACCGACTCGATCGCCAACGAGGCGTGGAAACTCTTCCGCGAAATCGAGGAGAAGGGCGGCTACACCGCAGCCTATGAAAGCGGCTTCATCGTAGAGCGCGTCAAGGCATCGGCCGCAGCCAAGGACAAGAACATCGCAACGCGCCGCGAAATCCTGCTGGGCGCCAACCAATACCCCAACTTTACGGAGGTCGCCGGCAAGGAGCTGACCGAAGCCGCCGTAACCCGCCCCGTGAGCGAAGGCAACACGCTGGCTCCCTACCGTGGTTCCATGGCATTCGAAGCCATGCGTCTGCACGTGGACCGCAGCGGCAAGGCGCCCAAGGCGTTCATGCTGACCTGCGGCAGCCTGGCTATGGCCCGTGCCCGTGCCCAGTTCTCCTGCAACTTCTTCGCATGCGCCGGCATCAAAGTAATCGACAACACGTTCTTCAAATCGATCGAAGAGGGCGTCAAGGCCGCTCTGGAATCGAAAGCCGAGATCGTCGTAGTCTGCGCATCGGACGACGACTACGCAGAGGCGGCTCCCAAAGTGAAAGAGCTGCTCGGCGACAAGGCGATCCTCGTGGTTGCGGGCGCTCCGGCATGTATGCCCGAACTGGAAGCCCAGGGCATCAAGAATTTCATCAACGTCAAGAGCAACGTACTCGAAACACTGAAGTTCTACCTCAAAGAAATGGGTATCTAAAAAGCAAAAATCATGAGAGCAAAATTTTCAGATTTAACATATGACGGAGGCGAGCAGAAGAGCTGCTGCGCTTCGAAAGGCTGCGGCCAAACCGAACCGTGGCTGACTGCCGAGCAGATACCTGTCAAGGGCTCCTACTCGGCAAAGGATCTGGAGGAGATGGAGCACCTGAACTATGCGGCAGGTATCGCACCGTTCCTCCGCGGCCCCTACTCGACGATGTACGTGATGCGTCCCTGGACCATCCGCCAATACGCCGGTTTCTCGACGGCCGAAGAGTCCAACGCATTCTATCGCCGCAACCTGGCTGCCGGACAGAAGGGTCTGTCGGTGGCATTCGACCTGGCGACACACCGCGGCTACGACGCCGATCACCCGCGCGTAGTGGGCGACGTCGGTAAGGCCGGCGTGTCGATCTGCTCGGTAGAAGATATGAAGGTGCTCTTCAACGGTATTCCGCTGGATCGGATGTCGGTGTCGATGACCATGAACGGCGCCGTGCTGCCGATCCTGGCGTTCTACATCGTGACCGGTCTGGAGCAGGGATGCACCCTCGATCAACTGTCGGGTACGATCCAGAACGACATCCTCAAGGAGTTCATGGTGCGCAATACCTATATTTATCCGCCGAAATTCTCGATGAAGATCATCGCCGACATCTTCGAATACACCTCGAAGAACATGCCGAAGTTCAACTCGATTTCGATCTCCGGCTACCATATGCAGGAGGCAGGCGCCACGGCCGACATCGAGTTGGCCTACACGCTGGCCGACGGTCTGGAGTACCTGCGTGCGGGCGTTGCAGCCGGTATGTCGGTGGATGCTTTCGCACCCCGTCTGTCGTTCTTCTGGGCGATCGGTATGAACCACTTCATGGAGATCGCCAAGATGCGTGCGGCACGTATGCTCTGGGCGAAGATCGTCAAAAAATTCAACCCCAAGAACCCGAAATCGTTGGCCCTGCGTACGCATAGCCAGACCTCGGGCTGGTCGCTCACCGAGCAGGATCCGTTCAACAACGTAGCACGTACGGCTATCGAGGCGATGGGCGCCGCTCTGGGCCACACCCAGTCGCTGCACACCAACGCACTGGACGAGGCGATCGCCTTGCCGACGGACTTCTCGGCACGTATCGCCCGTAACACCCAGATCTACATCCAGGAGGAAACCAACGTCTGCCGCGAAGTGGATCCCTGGGCAGGTTCCTACTACATCGAAACCCTCACCAACGAGATCGCCCACAAGGCTTGGGAGCGTATCGAGGAGGTCGAGAAACTGGGCGGTATGGCCAAGGCCATCGAAACCGGTATTCCGAAGATGCGTATCGAGGAGGCGGCAGCCCGCAAGCAGGCCCGCATCGACTCGGGCATCGAGAAGATCATCGGCGTAAACGAATACCGTCTGGATCACGAAGCACCGATCGATATTCTGGCTGTGGACAACACGGCCGTACGCGAGAGCCAGATCAAGCGTCTGAAGGAGTTGCGTGCGAACCGCGACGAAGCAGCCGTGAAGAAGGCGCTCGAGGCCATCACCGAATGCGTCAAGACCGGCAAGGGCAACCTGCTGGAACTCGCTATCGAGGCCGCCAAGGTACGCGCTTCGCTGGGCGAGATTTCGGATGCCTGCGAGGTGGTCGTAGGACGTTACAAAGCAGTTATTCGTTCCATTTCAGGTGTATATAGTTCAGAAGTGAAATCAGATCCCGCATTCGAACACGCGAAGGAACTGGTTGCCAAATTCGCGAAGAAGGAGGGCCGCCAGCCGCGCATCATGATCGCCAAACTCGGTCAGGACGGACACGATCGTGGCGCCAAAGTCGTTGCGACCGGTTACGCCGACATCGGCTTCGATGTCGATATGGGTCCGTTGTTCCAGACTCCCGAGGAGGCAGCCAAACAGGCTGTCGAGAACGATGTTCACGTAGTGGGCGTATCGTCGCTGGCCGCCGGCCACCTGACGCTCGTTCCGCAGATCATCGCCGAACTCAAGAAACTGGGCCGCGAGGATATCATCGTCATCGTCGGCGGTGTGATCCCGGCACAGGATTACGATGAGCTGTATCGTGACGGTGCCGCCGCCATCTTCGGCCCCGGTACCCCGATTGCGACCGCAGCGATCAAGATCATGGAGATCCTGCTCGACGAGCAGAAATAATCCGGATCACTCCTCTGTTATTATCAAAGCCCCGCATCAAAAGATGCGGGGCTTTTTAATGGGGTAAGCGAACCGGCCGACCGAAAAAGAACTTTGCCATCGACCTTCATAATTCCATCGCCGGCCTCACCTCCAGAGTCCGCGCAAATACAGCGGCGGATCTCAAACAACGACCGAATACATGCTGTCACAGTGCCATTTCCACAAACCCTACAAATTATGTTTGTAGGCCATATTTCCCGTTAGACAGACAGCGAATATCCTCCCTCCCCGACTCTCGAAAACAGCCGATTTCATACCGCAAACACCTATCCGGAAAGAAACTCGACTGCCGAGACCGTCGTTCTCCTCCCCCAGCCCCAAAGACTTCCGGAATATACGATAAAATCACGGACATTTCGAAGATGCGGAAAAAGAGAATGGCGGATTGGCCGGACTACCACTCCGAGCACCTCACAGAAGAGAATTCAGGAAACCGGCTCTTATCGCTTTTAAGAAGAGAAGTCATCCCCCTATGCCATCGCAATAACGACAATAAAAAAGAGGAATGTATAAGCTACATCCCTCTTTTTCGGCCGGAACTATTCCGGAAAAAATCTACCGGTAACGGTTAAAAATACTTGCCGCGCAAGTCCTCCACATTCGACATCTGCTCCAGGAAATCGAACAGACGACGCTGAATCATCCCCTGCGACGACGCCTCGGCACGTACCTTTTCAGCTTCGATACTCTGCGGAGTTTCCGCCTCCTGAATATCCGTCACCACGAAAACATAAGCACCTACATTTCCCTTGACCGGCTCGGACAGCGTATTCGTCTGCTCCGTTGCGGTAATCGCTCCGATCACACGAGGCTCGACACCCATGTTACGGATAAAGAACGATCCGTAACGGACATCTTCGAAAGGAACGACTTCGGTACCAAGGTTTTGGGCGACCTCTTCGATAGTCGAACCCTTCATTTCGCTGACGATCTTTTCAAACTTCTTATCGGTTATAAGCGTCTGGCGAATATTGTTCGCTACTTTCTCGATCGGCGTATAATCCTCATTGTCGATCTCAGTTACCACTGCGACCACATAGTCATCACCCACAGGGAAAATCTCGGAAATCGCGCCCACCTTGGCATCGTATGCCCAGCGCACCAATTCACGCGAATCAGCCAGTCCCTGCAGCAGACGGTCACCCTGCGTGAGTTTCGCTTCACGAGGAGTGAGGTTTCCCTTATTCGCTGCCTCGTTGAACGCATCGACAGAACCCTTGCCCTCGACAGAGAAAAGACTTGCCTGACTATGCACATTGCGACGGGTCGCCGACGAAGCCTCAACAGGATAAGTGATCGTCGCAAGGCGCATGTGCTTCGAAGGTTTGTCCAGACGATAAACCTGTAAAATCTGAATAACGTCACCCACTTCGACACGGAGAATATCCCCCTGCTTAGCCGTCGAAAGAAGTCCCGAAAGCTCGTCCGGGAATGCAGAGAAAGGCATCACGCCCGCATCGCCTCCATTTCCGGCATCCTGCATATAGAGCGAATGGGTACGAGCCGCCTGTGCGAAATCCGCACCTTGCCGCAAAGCCGTCATCAGACTGTCGGCCAGGTCGCGTTGGTCGTAGGTGAGTACAATATGGCGGACGCCCACGGAATCCGGAGCGTTCAAAGTTTCAACGACACGGGTCATCGTCCAGGTATCGTTCTTCAGGACGGGACCATACTGCTTGCCGTTGGCCAGCGCTTCGGCCTCATCGTCCAGAAGCTGGGCAACCGACCGATAATTGTCTGTAATTTTACCGAAACGGTTATTCTTGGCAAATGCTTTCGGATCGTCCGACGCGGCAAATTCATCGCCGACTTCCCGAACGGTCTTCTCCAAAGTCGCCATATCCTCTGCACTCGGAGCCACTTCGAACACCACATAAGAGAGCGTGCGCGAAGGTTTCTGCTCATAACGGGCCTTATGGCTATTGTAATAAGCCTTGATTTCGGAATCGGAAACCGAGAAAAGCGAATCGGGCATATCGTGATAGCGTTTGCCGACCCAGGAACCGCTGAAAGTTTTATTCTGTGCATCGACACCTTCTTCCGCTTCCAGCCGATTGACATATACACCGCCTTTGACCAAGCCGTTATACTTATTGATTTCGCGCTCCCGCATAGCCTGTCCGACCAAAGCCCCCCACATATATTGCATCTGGGGATTTCCGGTTGCCTGGGCGATAAAATCACTCACACCCTCCACACTGTACTGTCCTGTACGGGGGTCGGTGAAAGCCGCAGCCATCGTCCCGGAATAATACTCGCCGCTGATAAGTCCCTCACGCTCGGCATCGGTCACCGAGATTCCCATCTTCTCGAAACCGGGCAAGTACACGTGGTTGGCAATCAGAGTCTGCCAAGCCATTTCAGCCAACTGATCCATCTGCTCTTCATTACTTTCGGAGATGTTGCTCTGGTCTTTCAGGTTGTTGTATACCTCAATATATTCCGAATATCTGATCTTCGAACCGTCGATCACACCGACCTTGGGGTCGTTACCCGAAAGTCCCATATCCGTTTTAAGCGAGAGAATGAATGCCAGCAGTGCAAACGCGATGATAATCGACAAAACCACACCGAATCTGGTCCGTAACGTGTTTAAACTTGCCATATAAACTATTTTAATTTATTGTTTCAAAATGAGTGTTCAAAGATAATAAATATATTCTGAAAACCATGATAAACGACCAAATTCTTTCGTCATTTTCCGCATCCGGCATATCGAAAAAACGCACTTGCCCCTCACCGGTCGAAAATATCCCGTAAACTACAACCGTTTCACGCGCGCCAACTCCAACCGGGAACGGGTCCTGCGCAGAATCTTGATCTCAAGATGCTCGAAACGCACGGTTTCTCCGGCCGCCGGCAGCCCTTCATACCGGAAAATGATATACCCGGCCAGCGTTTCGTACTCGTCACTCTCGGGTATGGCAAGCCCGTATTTTTCATTGAGATATTCCACTTCCAATCGGCACGAAAGGACAAATTCCGAATCGCCGACCTGTTTCTCCGTAAGATCGGGGACGTCGTGTTCATCTTCGATTTCGCCGAAAATCTGCTCCAGGACATCCTCCAGAGAGATAATACCGGCCGTACCGCCGAACTCGTCGATCACGACCGCAATATTGCTCTTATGACGGATGAGCCGCTGCATGAGTGCTTGCAACGGCATCGTCTCCGGGACGTATTGCACCTCCATCAGCACCTCATCGATCGACGTCGGATGCCGGAACAGCGACTTCGAATTGACATAGCCGACGATATTATCGACACTCTCTTTCCAGACGAAAATACGGGAATACTTACTCTCGACAAAACGCGCCGTAAGCGCTTTGATCGAGGTATCATCGATATCGACCGCCTCCATATCGATACGGGGAACCATGCAATCCCTCACGCGCAAATCGGCAAAATCCAGGGCATTCTGAAAGAGTTTGATCTCATTATCCGGTTCATGCTGCGCCTCCGGCTTCCCCGATTCGAACAAGCTGGCCAGATCGGTCCGGTCGAAAATGGGCTCCATCATCGCAACCTTCGGCTTACGCCCCATCAGCCACAAAATCCCCTGGGAAATCCAGGTCGTCAGCTTGGCGATCGGAAAAAGCAGCAGATAAAAGAAATAGATCGCAGGAGCAAACAGGCGGTAATAAAAATTCGGGCTGTTCCGGAAAACGGATTTCGGGAGAAATTCGGCGACGAAGATGATGATGATTGTCGAAACCGCCGTTTCCAGAACGACGGACCCGCCGCGAGCGATCTCCGTCCAACCCACTGCCGCCGCGAGCGAGCGCAACAACAGCGACATATAGAGCGAATAGATAACCAGGGCGATATTATTCCCGACCAGGATCGTCGTGATGTACTGCCCGGGGTGACGGGCAAAAATGTCGGCGATGAAATTGAACAGCCGACTCTGCTTCCGGTCGATCTCCAGTTTCAGGCGGTTCTTGCTCGTAAAAGCGATCTCCATCCCCGAAAAAAAAGCCGAAAGCAACAACATCAGCAGAATTATAAACACCGAAGTTATCATAAGGAACGATCGTTACTTTCTACGGGAGTCAGTTGAATTTTCCGGTCGTTCCCCCGTATCGGCCGGGCCGGTTTGACAGGCTGTTCGGAAACTGCCTCCTTCGCAGCGGAAACATTGTCCGCAACGGGTTTCACCGACGTAGAATCCGCGTCCCGTGTCGGCTCGATATTGACCCACATACGCCCTTTGATTCGGCGAAATTTCCAGTCTTTCAACTGATCGTCCGACTCGAATCCTTCGACGATGTAGGAATTTCCGCTCTCTTCCACGATCTTGGAATCGACGTTAGACCAGATCCGGCGCGTTTTCTCGTTCCAGAACAACTGCTGGGTGTAGAGCTCCTGTCCGTTGGATTTTTTCACTACGACATTTCCTTTGGCTTCCCATAATTTCCGATTCCCGTAATGAATCGCATAGTTAGCCGTTAGCGTAGCATCGACCGCTCCGGTACTGTCCTTCTGATATGTCACGATATCCACGCCCTTGCGAAATTCCTGATAAGGCTCTTTTGCCAAAGAGTAACCTTCCACCAAAGGAGCCGTAAAAACATAGGATTTCCGGCCGTTCTCCGTATTGGTCATCGTCAAATGCTCGCTGTACTCGGTCATCAAAGCCTCATCGTTAGGCTCTTCGGCCACCGACTCCTTGTCGCACGAATATAGCAAGATAGCACTTCCCGCGATGAGAAGTGCTACCTGTGCATATCGTTGAATGCTTCGGAGCATCGTTCGTACAAACTATGTCGCTACCGGGGGCGTACGGTCGTCACGATACCGCGGGCCGGACCGCAGGTAATCGTATAACGTGCACCCTCCATCAATTCGTTGAAGAAGCATTCCTCGGCAGTCGGGAATCCGCGACGGTAGTTTGCTGCCGCATCACGCGCCGTCTGAGCGAAATTGCCGGCATCGGCGTCGTTGGCAAGCAGGTTGGCTGCCTGCGTCATCGTATCGTAAGCGACCCAGAAAATAGCCTGACCCTCCAGTCCGGAGCAAGATGCAGCCGAAGCCGCATAAGCCTGCGCCAGGGCGAAATAAGCCATACCGTTATTGGGATTCAGCGCCTTGGCCTCATTAGCCGCAACTGCAGCCGCCGTAGGATTCTTGGCTGCCAGTTCGGTCATACTCAAACGCACCAGAAGCAATTCTTTCTGAACGGCGTCTTGTTCGGCAGCAATCGCCTCACGCAGGTAAGTAGTCGATTTGGCGAAGTCGCCCCGCTCTTGAAATCCTTGAGCCAGCATCATGGCCGTCTGGGCAGAAGGTTCCATCGCATAATATTTTTCGGCGATCTGAAGGAAAAATTCGGAACTGCACTGCGAACGGGACATCAGCGAAACCGTCTGCTTGAGCAACTCCATATCCTCCGGAGCCGCTTCGATACGCGGACGGAACATCTTCTCCAGGTTCTCGCAATCGGCAGCACCGCTACCCGCAAAACAAGTATCGAACTGTGTTTTCGCCTCCTTTACTCCAGGAGCATCACTCTCGAAAATCGGGGCCAGACGAGCGTACTCATCCAAAACGGCATCCGGATAGACCTCGCCCATCTTATAATCATCGCACAAATTGCTGAAATATACCAATGCGACATCCGGCAGCGCAGCATAACCGCTCTGCAAACCGGCTTCGATCGCCTCCTTATACAACTTGCGCACGCCTTCCCGGTCGGAAGGATTGAAAGTCAGGTATTCACGAGCTTTACGGTCAAGGACATAAGCCGTACCGTAATTGGGACTGGAAGGAAAATACTGTACACGCAGGTCGTAAATCATCATCAGCGAATCGAGCAGAGCTTTTTTCTCATTCAGGTCTTGTGCGCGTTGCACCTTGTTCGAATAAACCTGTGCCCCCCGAATAAAGGTCGCTTCGAAAGCCGAAGGAGCCTCCTGTGCAAGCGTACGGAAATAAACAGCGGCTGCGTCGTAATCGCGGGTATCGACAGCTTCCTTCAGCAGGTTGCTCGTCAGAATGTTTTGCTTACGCTGTTCGGGCGTATCTCCCCACGGAGCGTACCGAGGGTCACTGAAATCCTGGGCGATCGAAGCTGTCGCAGCGAACACCAATACTGCCGACAGCAAAATTTTCATGCGATTCATATTCTTCTTTATAATTTATTTTTTATGTGTGGTTTAATCGTATTTCGGACGAACGAACCAATAATCACCGAACAATGTCACACCCAGCGAAAATTTGCAATAGGTCTGTTTAACCAGACTCACCTGTTCGTTGATCGCCTTGAAACTGCCGCGTCCGCCGACTTCGACACCCAGATCGACCGACGACGCACCCAATATGCCGCCCAACACCGTCAGGGGAATACCGACGCCCAGCGTCACGGCGTATTCATTGACATCCACTCCGCCGAAAGTCTGGTTATAGGTACCATAACGAACTCCGGCCCGGTAGGACCAGCGTTTCAATGCGCTGCGTACATCCGCTTTATTGGGGGTGTATTCGACCCCGAGTTTAACCGTATTCGTGTTCCGGTAAGCCACATCGAAACCGGCTGCGGATTTCTCGACCAACCGAGAATTGCCGCTTCGCCAGTCCTGATAGACGTAATCCGCCCCCACAGCTATTTTAGGCGTGTTGTAATAAATACCTACGGCAACCTGCTGGGGCAGCTTGAGCCCCAGACGATTTCCCATATCCATAGCGACCGTATTGAAAATATCGCCGGTCTGCACCTTCGTCGTCACATTCGGATTCAAGTCGCCGCCGATATCGTAGGTCGCACCGATCGTCAGAATACGCCGACGGTTGCTGATCGGGGACCACTGTACGCCGAACTGTCCCTTAAAACGGGAAACGCTGTAGGTTTCGGTTCCCGTCGCGTCTGCGATAAGACCTCCTCCGGTTATATTCTCCAAAATAGCGGTTTTATAAATCCGCTGAATGTCGCCCCAATAGTACTGGGCAGCTATTCCGATCGAGAATCCGCGGAAGATCTCCCAGCCCAGACCGAGCTTCACCTCCGTCACGTCGCCGTCGCCGTCCCACTGGTACTGCACGCGGCCGATATTACCCCAGATTTCATCGTCGTCCACCTCCTGTTTCATCCGGTAACCGACGCTGCTGTAAGGCGTCAGGCTGAAGCCCAACCCCAAATGCTTGGCAATCGGCAACTGAAACGCAATGTCGTGGAAATTGACCGTATAATAACTTGTATTGAGCGTCTGCCCGTAATATTTCTGGGAATTGTAAAAGCACTGCCCTTCAAGACCGAAATCGAAAAGGAACGACTTGGGGCGCACGGCACTGTAAGCCGCCGGATTGAGCAAATTGACAGCAGCCGCATTACGCATACCGACGCCGACACCGCCCATCGAACGTGTCTGAAGCGTTCCCGGGGTCCGCAGTTCACCCAGACCGTACATCGAATACGGTGAAAAAGCGTTGATACTGCTGGTTTGTCCCCATGCCATGCACGGTACAATGACGGCCAGCGCGAGGCACAGTTTAACGGCGGCTTTCTTCACTTGCATTATACTCTAAAATTCGGTTCAGCCCCAGAAAGACCAAATCACAATGTGCAAATATCGTATTTTTAATTCGTTTAACAAAGAATTTTGCATCCCCGCCGGTAAAAATTATCGACAACGCATCGATTTCCGGAAACAGCCGGGCGATATACCCCTCGATTTCGAAGGCAATGCCGTTCATCACGCCCTGCCGGATCGCCTCGACGGTCGAACGCCCCAAAAGCGTCTGGTCCTCACAGGATTCACACAGGGGAAGCGCCGCCGTATAATCGTGCAAGGCCCGGAAGCGCATCTGTACGCCGGGAGAAATATTACCGCCCCGGAAAACCCCGTCGGCAGAAACCTGATCGATGGTAATGGCCGTCCCGAAATCCACGATCAACAGATTGCGGCCCGGGTAGAGCGACGCAGCGCCGACGGCAGCCGCAAGACGGTCCTCACCCAGAGTTTCGGGCGTAGTGTAACCGTTACGAATGGGAAGAGGAAGTTGCGGTGAGAGCCGCAGACAGCGCCCGATGCGGCGACGCACCAGCGCGACGGTGTCATCGACCGGACCGCGCGTAGTCGCAACAATAGCCTGCGTAATACCGGGATGAGCAGCAAGAATCCGATCTATCACCGCTTCGTCGAACTCTTCCGAACATCCGTCGGAAACGACGGTACCGCCGTCAAATACAGCGTACTTGACCCGCGTGTTACCCATGTCGATCGTCAGGTTCATCGTTGAATTTTTTGCTTCGTTCTTTCCGTCCGGCACGGCCGCTCTCCAAGTTCACTGCGGCACGAATCGTTCACAACCGTCCGGATTCAGTTTTTATAGCAGTTATATACTTTTCGGTTACCACGACCGTTCTCTTACCGATTTCGGCGGCACCCCACAACCCTGCGGAGCGTTATGCCGTCCTCCGACCCTCTCCCGAGGGAGGAACTTCGGGAAAAAGACGAGGCATATCGGTCGCGTTCGGGCAAGTCCATACATCAAAAATACTCCCCAGCTCTTTCTACAAAGATTTAAGCACCTCGTATCCCGCTGCGACATCCTTAATCCCCCTAACGGTCATCGCCAGGCGATTATTGTGTTGCTTGAGAACAAATCGGTCGGGGCGCTGCGTCACTTTGCGCAAAAGCTCCATGAACGTATCGCTCTTGTAGTAAGGAGAATCGTCGTCGCCTACGAAATGGACGATCATCAAGCCGTTTTTGACCTTCACGCGCTCCATACCCAGCCGCACGGCCTCCCACCGCAGGCGGACCACATTGAGCAGCTCGGCAGCGGGCCGGGGCAACGGACCGAAGCGGTCGATCATCTTGGCCTCGAAACTCTTGAGCATCTCCTCGTTGCGGGCCGTATCCAGCTCCCGGTACAAGCGCAGTTTCTCGGCGGGCTGCTGCACGTAGGAGTCGGGCAGCTCGGCCTCGACGTCGATCTCGATCACGCTATCCGAAATATAGCTCATCTTATCGACCACGCCCTGCTCGGCATCGCTCATGCCGGGCATCTCGAGTCCCTCCGAGCGGAGTTCGGCGATCGCCTCCTGCATGATCTTCTGGTAGGTTTCGAAACCGATGTCGGCGATAAAGCCGCTCTGCTCGGCGCCCAACAGATTGCCGGCGCCCCGAATGTCGAGATCCTGCATGGCGATATTGAATCCCGAACCCAGATCTGAGAACTCCTCGATGGCCCGCAGGCGCCGCCGGGCATCCGGAGTCAGCAGCTCGTCGCCGGGCGAAAGCAGGTAGCAATACCCCCGCTGGCTGCCGCGTCCCACACGTCCGCGCAACTGATGAAGATCGCTCAAGCCGAAATTCTGGGCATTATTGACGATGATCGTATTGGCGTTGGGAATGTCGATGCCGTTTTCGACGATCGTGGTCGAAATCAACACGTCGAACTCCCCGTAGATAAAATCCATAATCAGCTTTTCGAGCTGTTCGGCCGGCATCTTGCCGTGGCCGATTCCCACCCGCGCCCGGGGGCAGAGCCGAGTAACCATACCCTGAAGCGTCATCAGATCCTCCACCCGGTTGTGGACGAAATAGACCTGTCCACCCCGATCCAGCTCGGCATTGACAGCGTCGCGGATAATCTCCTCCGAAAAGAGATGCGACTCGGTAATGATCGGCTGTCGGTTGGGCGGCGGCGTCGAGATGACGGAGAGGTCGCGCGACCCCATGAGCGAGAATTGCAGCGTGCGGGGAATCGGCGTCGCGGTGAGGGTCAGCGTATCGACATTGACGCTCATCTGCGTCAGCTTCTCCTTGGCCGCCACGCCGAATTTCTGCTCCTCGTCGATAATCAGCAGACCGAGATCTTTGAATGTGACATCTTTTCCGACGATTCGATGGGTACCGATGATAATGTTGATATTTCCTTCTTTCAAGTCTTTCAAAGTTTCCCTTATCTCTTTCGCCGTACGTGCCCGGCTGATATATTCGATTCGGCAGGGAAAATCTTTCAACCGTTCGGAAAATGTTTGATAGTGCTGGAATGCTAATACTGTAGTCGGGACCAGCACGGCAACTTGCTTGTTGTCCGAAACGGCTTTGAAAGCGGCACGAATGGCTACCTCCGTTTTCCCGAAGCCTACATCTCCGCAAATCAGTCGGTCCATCGGACGGTCGTTCTCCATATCGGCTTTGACATCGGCTGTTGCTTTCATTTGGTCAGGGGTATCTTCGTAGATAAAGCTGGCTTCCAGTTCGTGCTGCATGAAACTGTCTGGGCTGTAAGCGAAACCTTTTTCCTGTTTTCGTTTGGAGTAGAGGAGAATCAAATCGCGGGCGATATCTTTTACTTTTGACTTGGTGCGTTCTTTCATCTTCTCCCAGGCCCCTGTTCCGAGTTTACTCAGCTTGGGCGGTTCCCCACTGTCCTTGCCTTTATACTTGGATAGCTTATGGAGAGAGTGAATGCTGACGAATATAATGTCGTTGTTCTGGTAGATCAGCCTGATGGCTTCCTGCATTTTTCCGTTTACTTCCGTACGGACTAGCCCGCCGAATTGTCCGACACCATGATCGATATGTACGATATAATCGCCGGTCGTGAATTGGTTCAACTCCTTCAACGACAGAGAGAGTTTTCCACTTCTTGCTTTATCGCTTTTCAAGTTGAATTTATGAAAGCGGTCGAACAACTGGTGATCCGTGAAAAGGCAGACACGCAAGGTCTCATCGGCAAAACCTTCATGAATGGTCTTGTTGACGGAGGTAAAAGGTATGTCGTCTCCCCGATCCTCAAAAATGGCTTTGATACGATCCGTCTGTTTCGTACTGTCACTACAGATATAAAGTGCATATCCCCGGTTCAGATACTCTTTGAAAGACTCCGCCACCAAATCGAAATTCTTATGAAAAATAGGTTGTGCCGTAGTATGAAATGTCAAGGTAGCATCCGGTGTGCCGGTCGGCTTGTTACCAAACTCCATCCGCCGGAAATCGAGCGCACGAACAGTGAACTCACTCCCATCGATCAATTTTCCTTCCAGAGTAATGCCTCCATTCTCTTCGGCCTCCTGAGAAGCAAGAGCCTGCGGTGTGAGCGATTCATCGTGAACATCCTGAATACGCTCCCGCAACCAAAGGAAATCACGCATCGCCAAAGTGGTATCTTTCGGGATAAAATCAAGAAAAGAAGTTGTAACCTTTCCGGTTACGGCAAGATCGGGCACAATCACAATACTCTCTTTCTTCTCTTTCGACAACTGTGAATCGACCTCAAATGTACGGATACTCTCCACGTCATTACCGAAAAAGTCAATACGATAGGGATACTCGGACGAAAATGAAAACACGTCGATAATACTTCCACGAACGGCATACTGCCCCGGTTCGTATACATAATCCACGTATTCAAACCCGTAACTATGCAATACATCCGTAATGAAACCCGTATCCACCCGCTCACCCACGTGCAGTTTCAGGGTATTCTCGCTCAACTCCTGCCGTGATACGACCTTTTCGGCTAATGCATCGGGATAAGTGACGATACACAATCCCTCCTCACCTTTCTGCAAGCGACTGAGCACTTCGGTACGCAAAATCTCGTTAGCGGCATCTTTCTGTCCGTACTTCACCGAACGACGAAACGAAGAAGGGAAAAACAAAATGCGCTCTGTACCCAACACTTGGGTAAGATCATGATAAAAATAACCGGCTTCTTCCAGGTCACCTAATATAAAAACAAACGGGCAAGGACTCTTTTCAACCAACGCCGAAGCGAACAAGGAAGCAGCGGAAGCATATAAGCCGCCGCAATAGATATGTCTGACTGCGGGCTCCCCCAACAGTTTATTCAGGGCCTCTACATTCGGATGCCCCGCATATTGATGTTGCAGTTCAGTAATTGTCATAAATGCAATTTTAGCCCATCACCGATCCTATGGATTTACACGGATGAAACATGTTTCCGAACCATCTATGCAAATCCCTGTAACCTGTGATGCAAATTCACCGCAAAAGTACTAAATTATCCTTAGTTTTAATACGCTATCTTTGGTTAGTAGCGGAAAAGCATTACATTTGTCTTCAAATTTAGACACAATATGCAGACATCGGACAGCATCGTAATCATCCCTACCTACAACGAACGGGAAAACATAGAGAACATCATCCGCGCCGTTTTCGGACTGGAAAAGACCTTTCATATTCTGATCATCGAGGACGGTTCTCCTGACGGGACCGCCGCCATTGTAAAGACCTTGCAGCAGGAGTTTCCCGACCGCCTTTTCATGATAGAACGTAAAGGTAAACTGGGATTGGGAACAGCCTACATCACCGGATTCAAGTGGGCACTGGAACATTCATACGAATACATCTTTGAGATGGATGCCGATTTCAGTCATAATCCCAACGATCTGCCACGGCTCTATGAGGCTTGTGCCGTTCAGGGAGGCGATGTAGCTATCGGCTCTCGATACGTAAGCGGAGTGAATGTAGTAAATTGGCCGATGGGACGTGTGCTGATGTCTTATTTTGCATCTAAATATGTACGAATCGTTACCGGACTGCCGATACACGATACGACTGCCGGATTTAAATGTTACCGTCGCCAGGTACTCGAAACCATCGATCTCGACCACATACGTTTTAAGGGGTATGCTTTTCAGATAGAAATGAAATTTACGGCCTACAAATGCGGATTCAAGATTATCGAGGTACCGGTTATCTTTATCAACCGCGAACTGGGTACTTCAAAAATGAACAGTAGTATCTTTGGTGAAGCGGTATTCGGTGTCATCAAACTGAAAGTGAACAGCTGGTTTCACACATTCCCCCAGAAAACAAAAATGAATTAAGATATGAAAAGAACATTAATACAAAACGCTACCATAGTAAACGAAGGACGTTCTGTGCGCGGTTCGGTAGTTATCGAAGGGGAAAAAATAGCCGAAGTACTTGAAAAAGGACAGAAACCTGCTATCCCCTGCGAAGAAACAATCAATGCCAACGGATGCTATCTGATTCCGGGTGTGATCGACGATCATGTACATTTCCGTGATCCGGGACTAACCCACAAAGCCGACATCTCTACCGAAAGCCGGGCTGCCGCAGCTGGAGGTGTAACCTCTATCATGGACATGCCCAATACAAATCCGCAAACGACCACACTGGATGCGCTCAATGCCAAGTTCGATCTGCTTGCCGAAAAGTGTAGCGTTAACTATTCGTGCTATTTCGGGGCAACCAATAATAACTATACCGAGTTCGACAAACTGGACAAGAACCGTGTATGCGGAATTAAGCTTTTCATGGGATCGAGTACCGGAAATATGCTGGTAGACAAAATGAACAGTCTACTGAATATTTTCAATGGAACCGATCTGCTGATTGCCGCTCACTGCGAGAATCACGAAACGATTAAAAAGAATACGGAGAAGTATGTAAAAGAGTATATTGAAAAATATCCTCATCAATATTACCATGTTCATCATGAGACCCTTCCGATGGGTTATCATGCTAAAATACGTTCGATTGCGGCTTGTTACGAATCGTCCGAACTGGCTGTACGCCTGGCACGCATTGCAGATGCACGCCTGCATATCCTGCATATCTCTACAGCCAGAGAACTTTCACTGTTTGACAATGATATCCCGTTAGAGGAAAAGAGAATCACAGCAGAAGCTTGCGTTTCGCATCTGTTATTCGACTCTTCCGATTATCCGGAACTCGGTGCACGCATCAAGTGTAATCCTTCTATCAAAACAAAAACCAACCGGGATGCGCTCCGCCAGGCAGTCAACTCCAACCTGATCGATGTAATCGCGACAGACCATGCCCCACACCTTCTCAAAGAAAAAGAAGGAGGGCCGTTGAAAGCAATGTCCGGTATGCCTATGATCCAGTTCTCTCTGGTCAGCATGCTCGAACTGGTGAACGAAGGTATCTTTACGATAGAAAAGGTTGTCGAAAAGATGTGTCACGCCCCTGCACAAATATACAATATTCACAACCGCGGCTTTATCCGCCCCGGTTATCAGGCCGATCTCGTATTGGTTCGTCCGGATGCATTATGGACGGTAAGCGCGGATCAGATTTTAAGCAAATGCGGATGGAGCCCGCTTGAAGGACGCACGTTCGAGTGGAAAGTAGAAAAGACATTTGCCAACGGACATCTATTGTATACTGACGGACAGGTAGACGAAACCTATCGCGGACAAGAGATCTATTTTGAACGATGAACAATAAACGAGGAACGGGGAACAATAAATGCGAGGAGAATGGGAAATATATTGAAAGATAAAAGTATGGCTTTCGCGATGCGAATCGTAAACCTGCATAAATATCCGAACAAAAGAAAAGCTTACTCTCTATCCGACCAGATTCTAAGATCCGGTACAGCCATCGGAGTTCTGCAAAAAGAAACGGAATGCGCCGAAAGCAACGCCGACTTTATTCATAATATAGCATCGCCCCAAAAGAACGTAACGAAACCCTTTTCCGACTTGAATTGTTATTTAAAACAGAATATTTATCTGAAACAGAATATTCAAGCATGTTTGCAGACGCAAATGAATTAATGAAACTTATGATTACCAGTATTAAAACAGTCAAATATGGAAAAGCATAACCCGTCATCATTCACCGTTGATAGCTCCTCCCCCGCTCATCGTTCATCATTCGCCGTTCATGATTTAACCCCTTATATCAACTGGATTTACTTCTTCCACGCCTGGGGATTCCAACCGCGTTATGCTGCCATTGCCAATATTCACGGATGTGACTCTTGCCGTGCTATCTGGCTGACCACTTTCCCGGAAAAAGAACGGAGCAAGGCTTCAGAAGCGATGCAACTTTATAAAGAAGCTAACCGGATGTTGAACGAACTGGACAGAAATTTTGAGGTAAAAACTATTTTTAAGCTCTGTCCTGCCAATGCGGATGGAGATAATCTGATTATAGACGGTATCACCTTCCCATTGCTCCGGCAGCAAGTCAAGAAGAAAGAAAACGAACCGTTCTTATGCCTCAGTGATTTCGTACGCCCGCTATCTTCAGGCATCACCGATGTGGTAGGAGCTTTTGCCTCATCCATCGATGCGGACATGGAAGGACTTTATGAGAAAGACCCCTATAAGCATCTTTTGGTACAAACGCTATCCGACCGCCTGGCCGAGGCCGCTACCGAAAAGATGCACGAGTACGTCCGCAAAGAAGTCTGGGGATATGCCAAGGATGAAAATCTTTCCATACCCGATCTTCTTGTCGAAAAGTATCAAGGCATCCGTCCTGCTGTGGGATACCCTTCTCTGCCCGACCAATCCGTGAACTTCATCCTGGACGAGATTCTCGATATGAAACAAATAGGTATCCACCTGACCGAGAATGGTGCCATGTATCCTCATGCTTCCGTATGCGGATTAATGTTTGCCCATCCCGCATCCCAATATTTCTCCGTGGGGAAGATCGGTGAAGATCAACTGGCAGACTATGCCGGCCGAAGGGGAAAAACCGTAGAAGAGATGCGTAAATTTCTGGCAGCAAACTTGCAATAAAAGTTTTCTTTCGATATATTTGTAACTGATCCTATTCTTTATAAATAGAAGAAGTTATGAAAAAGGTTCTTATTCTGTTATTATGGTTACTGCCCTCATGCAGTGTAGTGATCTTTGCACAGACTCAGCGCATAGCGGGTACTGTCGTAGTTGGTGACGGCCAGCCTGCCGTCGGTGCCGCCATCGTTGTCAAAGGAACCAATATCGGTGCCGTGACGAATGTAGACGGCAAGTTCGTAATAGCAGAAGCACCCGCTTCGGCACAACGGCTCGTAGTGTACCATGTAGGTATGGAACGCAAAGAGGTAGATGTTGCTCCCAACGTATACATTCAGCTTCAACCCGTAGAACAAGGCTTTTCGTGGAATGTGAAAGCCGGTGTCAGCCTGTTCAGTTATCGCCGCCCGGATGGACTGGACGAACGGACCGGATTCAGTGTCGGTGCCGGTGTGGAATATAATTTCAGCAGACACTGGGCCATACAGTCGGGATTGATGATCACCAGCAAAGGAGCAACTGCCGAATACGAAGGCTACTCTCCACTATCTTCGTCTACCGATCCCATCTCCTACAAAGCCAAGATATCTCCGATCTACCTGGATATCCCCATCCTGGCAGCTTTTAAAATAGATATATCGAACCATGTTAAGTTCGCGATCAATATCGGTCCCTATTTATCCGTAGGTATGGGTGGAAAATACGAACTGACCAATACAGGCGGACATAAAGACGAATCACACAATCCTTTTAAATCCTACTCCTCCACAGCCGAAATGAAAGATAAGGACGCCTTGTTGAAACGCTTCGACATTGGAGTGCAGGGAGGCATCGGATTTGAAATATGGAAGCATTATCTGATCAATGCCTCTTTCCAGCACGGATTCATGGACCCGATCAAAGGAGGAACATTGTATGCCGGTGATACCGAAAAGCACTACCCGATCGGTGGAATCCTGACAGTGGGCTACAGATTCTAAATGAATACTTTATTTAAGCATTGAAAACACACAAAAGAGTGAAGAGAAAAGGGGTGTGCCAAAACTCGTATTCACCACAGATTACATGGAATTTACACAGATAAATATTATGGGTTATCAGTAGATTAAAAATCATTCTGTGTAAATTCTGTGTAATCTGTAGTGAGTTATGAAACACCCCCTTTTCATGGTCTATTATCTCAGAAACGATATCCTATTTCAAAAGCTACATCTATAAAGCCTTCCGAGTGATTCCATGAAGT
>OHIK01000346.1_pt1 | contig 27875 bp, 36 predicted proteins | sample 1568241 | NCBI WGS metagenome assembly OHIK01 (sample SAMEA3879567, study PRJEB24766) | human gut metagenome | biome: human-associated habitat; feature: feces | place: USA | collected 1985/1987 | reverse complement strand
TGTTAAGCCTGTAGCTAGCGTTCATCCTGAGCCAGGATCAAACTCTTCATTGTAAAAGTATTGTTAATCATTCCATATAGGAATGGTTGTTGCTCTGTTCAGGACGCTCGAATTTAAAAAGTATCTATTACCTATCTACTAAGTAATGACGGTTCTTTTTATTTTACCCAAGACCGTTTCTTTTTCAGAAACAAGTCTTGCTCTTGTACTACTTGTATTGTTTATGTAAATCTCTTCAAAGATCGCTTCTTTTATGTCGGCTTTCTTTTCAGGAAAGCGGATGCAAAGGTAAAAACTTTTAAGTATATCTTCCAAATATTTTCGGAAGTTTTTTCATCTTTCCTTTTTCCCGTCATCTCTCTTGCGAAAGGGAGAACAAAGGAAAGGTTGTTTTACCGACCCGGATTCAAGAAAAAGTGTGTCAACCAACGCTGCTTACTTTTTGAAAGCGGGGTGCAAAGGTAAGAACTTTATTTCATATCTTCCAAATGTTTTCGGAAGTTTTTTCAGTCTGCTTTTTCAAAGGAGGGATTCCAGAAAGAAACAAGCCCCAAGCAGAAGAAATAGGTAAGAGTTCCTACGCCGTTCCTGTCAGAATGTCAAAACATCGCTGCTCCCGTTCTCGAAAGCGGGTGCAAAAGTAGGACTTTATAATATACACACCAAATATATAAGGGGATTTTTTTGCGTTTCTCTTGAACATTTTTATAAAACGCTGATTGACAAATGTATTGAAGAACATATTTTTTAAGGAGGATGGAAAGCCAGGCAAAAGGGATACATTATAATATATGCGCATGCGCGAGGAAAGAAACAACGGAAGGCTGAAAGAAAACACGGAGATACGGAAGGGTATTGCATGACATCCGGGTCTTGACATGTCCGACATCCGGGTCTCGGCATGTTCGACATCCGGGTCTCGGTATGCACGACACCCGGGTATAAACCGCAAAACGTTTCGTGATGCTTTTCCAAATCACTTTGTGAGCATTTGCACCTGTTAACACAAAACGAATTGCGATTTTTTATTCATTTTTCAACACCATTTAAAAGGTTCTCAAAGAGTATTTAAAAACACCTCAAATCATAAAAATCCTTATCTTTGTATAGTTTTAGGAGGCTATTATGTTCGTTTGTCATAGCTTGAATAACGTTCCACTTGGGGAATTCTTCTTATATATCCCATTTGAATATTATCCAAACAGCGATTTAACGTTCGTATCATAGCTGGAAGTATATCGTATGCGTAGAAATCACGTGGACGCAAAGAATAGTCTATTCTAACTATCTCCTGTTCACAGATATCTCCGGTATCGTATCCGTCATTAGCCCAAAACCAAGTGGCGGCTGTTATAGGTTCATTACGTTTATACGCCCACTTTATGGAAGATGCACCACGTCCCCACGGGAGCGGTGACGGGTGAAATATCAGCGTCCCATAAAGAGGCTCCTTCAATGCTTCTGGCGGCACTTTTTCTGTTAAAAGTGGGGCTATTGCCAAGTCACTTGTGCCGGAATTGTACAATACGTGGTGCCCTTTTTCGCGTACACATTCCTCAGCGACCTTATAGGCAGGTGTATCTATATTACCTAATATCTTTACTATCATCTTCTCCTATATATTTGAATGCTTGTACCGCCCGAAAATGACCGCCATACCCGGTTATACATTTATCGGACTTCCCTTTTTTCCTCATAGACTTCACCATCGAACTTATACTCCTTGATTTATTATCTCCATATAGGCGCGCCGCAGTCTGCATCCATTTTTTTGAGTGTCGTAACGCACCACACAGTTGCGGGTGGGAAGTGTGGAAAAACACAGGTAGCTTCTTTCCACAGCGTCCTCTACCTTGCAAATGGTACTCGCAGACTGCCGCCAAGAACTTTGTTCCAACACCTATTCCTTGCCACTCAGGCATAACCACCAAACGGGTAGAACGATATGCGCCCGCTGTAAACAATGGAGTAACGGCCAAATGGCAAACAGGTTCTCCATTAATAAATCCTACAAAATATTCGGCAGCTACAGGAAGGGGCAAATCTAAATAATAATGCTGCTTAAACAGTCTTGGGAATACAGTTCCCCGGACTTTATAAATTTGAAGTTCGAGTTTTGGACGTTGCCGAAGGCAGTCACGCTCGTAAAAGCGCGCCTCTGCAGTATCGTATACCCAATCAGGTTGTAACCATTCAATAATATCATAATGGCAGGACAAAAGAACAATTTTTCCGTTACCTCGTCTCCATGTCTTGGAGAAGGCTGCCGCTCCGACTTTTGCTATCTGTCTGTCGATTACAGATGTAAATTCATCTACAACAGCGTGCTTCGGACGTTCACACGCCAAACGAGCTAAACCGGCGCGAAACTTCTCTCCATTGCTTAGTACATGGAAAGGCCGGAGCCATGCCGGAACATCGCCAAGCCCTACGGCTGAAAGCATTCCGGTAACCGTGTTAAAGTCCCCGCCCGGAGCGATACAATCTATAATAGGTTTATCAGTATCCCATCCGGTGTAAAGGTCGTAAATCGGCTCATTGAATATCTTGCTTCCAATACTGGTTTTTCCACTACCGGAAGGTCCTACAATCAAGCCTATTTGCCATTCTTTGCCTTCAATGGGCAGTTCTGCCACCTTTTTCCAGTCACAACCATTTTCCGCATTGAAAAGGCTTTTTACCTTTGCAGCACGATAGCTGTCGAAATCACTGCAATGGTGTTGTATTTCTACTCTCATACATTCACGACCTTTAAAATTAATCCTTCAGCTTTCAGGCGTTCATAAATAGCCTGCTGCTCTTTTTCATCTGCACAAATGACTATGACGCCATATTGTGGTTTATATGTGTACTTTCCCATAACTAATATTTTTTAAAGTTCGGGACAAAGGTAGCGCAGGCTGTCCCACTGGCAGAATTTCGGAGCTGATTTATACTGCAAGCATTTTGCAGTCACTTTGAAAACGTTTGATAAGGCTATACACTTTTCGCTCACTAACTGAATATTTTTTAGATAATATTGCGACAATATATGACACCTTATCACCTTGTTCCATCAAACGTATGTAGTCCATGTATAAGTCAATATATAGAGTATCTTCCAAACGTATGCCCGCCGCTTGAAGCCTTTTCAATAATTCCCGGTTAAAGTTTAATATCTCAATCACTTTCATATAGCCAAAATTTGTTATCTTTGCACCATCTCACTTACTTCACAATATAGCAAAAGACCTAAACGCAATAGGGGTATTTGCCCCCGGTTGTGCGTTTAGGCGTATATATTGTTAAAAGTAGGTGAGATGATTTTTAACAGGCCGGGGGCTTTTTCATTCCCCTGATCAATAAGCTACGATTAGAATCACAAAAATATATCAAATTACATAATAATAGAAAAGTTTCTTTAACCAAGTACCTCGGGAACTTCTATAACTGCCGGACAGAACAATACATTATCTGACAGAAGCGGTACTGTTACCTTCACACAGTCGGAAAGCGGGAAGCAAGCGTATGTATCACTTAACCAGAGCAAGGGTGTCGAGGGTTGGAACTATACATTTGAAGTCAGCCCGGCTTCACTGTCATTTGAGACCTCAGGCGGTACAAAACATGTCTCTGTGACCTCGTACAGATGTCAAACGGTCAACGGAATAGAAAACGGTGTACAGGAGAACGTCGGGTATTCATCCTCTGTTTCAGGAGCCGGTTTTAGTGCTTCGGGCACTTCAATCAGTGCGGCACAGAATAATACTCTCTCCGACAGAGTCGGTACAGTTACTTTGACACAGGAGGGAAGTAGCAAGCAAGTATCTGTGTCACTGAACCAAAATAAAGGAAATGAAGGTTGGAACTACACGTTTGAGGTCAGTCCGTCCTCACTTTCATTTGAGGCCTCAGGCGGTACAAAACAAGTCTCTGTAACTTCATACAGACGTCAGACGGTCAACGGCATTGAAAATGGTGTACAGGAGAACGTTGGGTATTCATCCTCTGTTTCAGGAGAGGGATTCAGTTCTGCCGGAACTTCGGTGACAGCTGGAGAAAACCTGACAAGTAGTAGCCGTAGCGGTTCTGTGGGTTTCACACAAAACAATAGCGGAAAGACGGTAGAGATTACGTTATCGCAAAACGCAGCATCCATTACATATGAAAGGTACTTAACTCCCAATAATGGAATAATTGGAACAAGCGTAACATTAAGAGCTTTTGCAAAGAAATATATTAATGGGAAATATATATCAGAAAGTGAAATTGATTGGTATCTATTAAATCAGAATGGTGGTTATGATCCTGTTACGTCTGCTACATATTCTAAATCAACATCTTCCGGAAGTTTGGTAATAAGCGTTTCAAGATCAGGGAATACAATATCTTCTTCAAAGGTTTCTGGTCCTTCATCCTCCATTTATGGTGTAGAGATTAGAATAACAGTTGATGGCGATAGGTATTCTCCCAAAAAGTTTAATTTATCTAATCCATCATAAAATAAATAAGTCGAGTAGAGTTAACTACTCGACTTATTTATTTCTACATTTATCCTTTTTGTTAGTCTGAATATTCCTCTATTTTAACTACATATTTGTAACTTCTGTCCTTTTCCGGGGATATGGAAATAATCTCGTATACAGTCAGCAAAAGATCATCTTCGCTATAAGAATACATTTCTTCCGAATAACCTTCCCTTATTTCAAGTTTGTCCGTAAATTCTTCGTCCACGTCCGACCCTCCATTGTCATATCTGCGAGTTGCTTTGAATGCAATCTGTACATCAGAAGCCAAAGGATACTCTGCTGTGACATCATAACCTGTATATGTACTCCATGGTTTGAAAGTAATAGTATTAATTATTCTATACCCTTGTGACAAGGTTACAGATACCATCTTTCCACTATTGTTTTGTGTGAAACCCACAGAACCGCTACGGCTACTACTTGTCAGGTTTTCTCCAGCTGTCACCGAAGTTCCGGCAGAACTCTATTTGTTAATATGTATATTGGTAACGACTAACAGTCTGTATTTACCATTTCTTAAGGACGGTCAAGTAAAAATGGCTTGACCGTTCTTAATCCCTAAATGGTGAATACAAGTTATTAACCGTTGTACACAAAAGTTATCCTTAATATTTTGCCAGATATACTTTGTGTCGCCATTATTTCCGCAGTATCACCAGTATACATATCTCTCATATCATATTCTATATATATAAGATTATTATTCTGAACTTCAATATATGTCAGCGGTTCCCTCTCATTGAAGTTTTTTGTAATTTCAGCACTAAAAGTCAGTTGTTCTCTTGTTCCAACCTCATTTCCATTTATAGTTCTTATTCTATATGAGTTGATAGTTACATCATCCATTCCTGCATCTGATACGTTTTTACTGGGTGTCGGAGTATCAAACGTATAGTTCCATCCCTCCACACCAGCTGTTTGGCTAAGCGCCACAGATGCTTTCTTTCCACTTTCCGACTGCGTGAATGTAACGGAACCATTCCTTGCGGAGAGTGTGTTGTTCTGTTCCGCACTTACCGAAGTATCTGAAAAACTAAATCCATCCCCTGAAACTGTAGATGAATACCCCACATTCTCCTGTACACCATTTTCAATACCGTTGACCGTTTGACGTTTGTACGAAGTCACAGAAACCTGTTTTGTACCGCCTGCAACATCAAACGACAGTGAGGAAGGGCTTACCTCAAACGTATAGTTCCAACCCTCGACACCTTTGCTTTGGTTAAGTGATACAGAGGCTTGTTTCCCGCTTTCCGACTGTGTGAAGGTAACAGTCCCGCTTCTGTCAGATAATGTATTGTTCTGCCCGGCAGTTATAGAAGTTCCCGAGGTACTAAAGCCTGCACCGGTAACAGAAGATGAACAACCCACGTTTATTTGTTCTCCCGTATAGCTACCGTTTATATACTTACGTTTGTACGAGGTCACCGAAACATCCCGGGTACCACCTGAGGTCTCAAATGACAGTGATTCCGGATTGACGGAAAGAGTGTATTCCCAAGTAACTTCGCCGGCTGCCTGACTAAGAGAGACATCCGCAGTTTTATCACTTTCAACCTGTGTAAACCGTACCGTTCCATTACGCTGTGTTTCCGTTCCGTTTGTAGTGACAGCCACAGTATTCCCATCAACAGAAAACGCATCGCTACCCGAAGTCACCACCGAACTGAAACTTACAGAGACAGGATTACCTGAATTGATGCCGTTTATTTTCTTTTGTTTATCTGAAACGACAGTCACATTCTGCGAACCGGCAGCATTTGCAAAATTCAAAGCGGCCGGAGTTACGGAAAAACGGTATTCCCAGCTCACCTCACCGGCAGCCTGGCTGAGTGAAACGGTTATTGTCTTACCGGAACCCTCCTGCGTAACAAGGACTGAACCGCTACGCTGTGATTCCGTATTGTTCTGTTTGGCCGTTACCGCCACATCCTCTATGGAAAAAGTATCCGTCCCTGAATTTACAACAGCCGTATAGTCTACCTGTTCTTTTTCGCCGGTGGAGACGCCACCTACAAACTTCGTTCTGTACGAAGTAATGGAAAGCCCTTTCACTTCTTCGGCCGCTCCGAATGAGAGAGATCCCGGAGATACTTCCAGCGTGTATTCATAGGTCACCTGTTGCGACAGGTCGTACTTATGCTGTAACGTTTCCCCGTCATCGAATACGATCATGGAAGCCGGATGTGTTTTCGGGTGGATATAGCCTGCCAGGTTATTCAATTTCTCACGCTCCTCGGCTGTAAGAAAAACATGATTACTGTCCTGAATCACATCAACGAATGCTCCTTGCCTGTCTGTCTTGAGTTCCAGGAAAGGAACATTCTCCGGTTTGACAACGCTTGCCGCAGCATAATATTCGTAAGCGATAGGCTTTATGGAGCCATCAACATACTGGCGTTTGACCGGAGAGTTCGCCAATGTCAGATAAATAGGCATCGGCGTGCCCACCATACCGGAAAACGGTACGACCTTGAAACATCTGTTCCCTTCGGCGTCAATTCCCTCCAGAGCGACCAGCCCGGCCGTCAGGTTGTAGGTTTCATCAGCGTTTTTTGTTGTCCGGCATCCCCTGATAATACAGGGGCCGTATTCCTCAAAAAAACCGTCCAAAGCCTTCAGCGGTTCGGATTGCAGCTCCAAAAAATCTTCCGCTGCCCATTGCCGGATTCCCGGCACTTGTACATGTCTCTTCATTGCTGTATAATTTTATAGGTGATTAATGCCTGCTTGAATTTCTCTATATCGATTTCCACCAGGCTCTTGTCTATGTTTTTAGGAATGTAAACTATAAAATTTACCCCCTTGAACTTATCCCTTACCTCGTTCTCCAACGGTACAGGCCTTGTTTTTCTCTCGTCCTCCAGGCTGATTTCCGGCCACATTGTCCGGCCCTCACTTTTCAATCCAACCAGCAACAGCCCGTTGTTAAAGGTTTCTATCCGGATATTGACAGGTTCATCGTATTTTTTACGCAAATAACCTTCAAGGACTTTTACCTGTGAATTTACGTTCGCCATCATCCGGACATTGTCCCGCCATGTAGCGAACGCTTCGAATAACTTCTGCAATACAGCAACGAAGCCGGCAAGAAGAGACAGGCGCACCGGTTGCCTCTTATGAGGTGGCAACAACTGCCGTACGAGGTTCTTACAATTCATTCTCAGATTCATATTTCCAGTTCCTTTACAGATTTAAAAACAAGCCGGCTGGTAATGTCATATTCAAAATATCCCGATTCCAGTTCCGCGCAGATATCCACCGGCGAGAAATCCTCATCCGTAGCCCCCTTACGTTCCATCGTTAATAGGTTGCAGGTTGTCACTCCCGGAACATCCATAACGGCATCAATAAACCGCTGCCTGTATATCATGGAATCAAACCCCTGCGAGGACTTGAATGTGTCCAGTGCGGCGGAAACATCCGTATTTATCTGTGTCAGCGGAACGGCCGGGTCGTAATACACTTCCAGATTATAACGTATCTTATCCTCGGTAGTGGAAACTATGGTGGTATCCACTCCTGCGAACTTGATCGCATCAATGTAACCGGTGAAATTATACCTCTCTTCCAGTGAGAGCGGAACGATATTCCCGTCCGAGTCCCACTTGGCCGCTTTAATGACAAGCCGGTTGGTTTCTTCACGAATAGCCACCACCTTGATAATCCGGGCATCCGGATTATCTTCCGGGTAATAAAGCATTGCCTTTTCATCATCGAACAGAAGCTCATGCCCGTTCTGGAACCGGTAGCACATCTCGGCATACCATCGTACCGTTCCCGGTGTCACTTTCTCAACCAGGGTGTCCACCTCCTTCCTGAACATGTCCAGGATTATCTCAAACGTATGTACGACTACCGCAAACACATACGTCCACAACCGCCACTCCGCCACTTTAGAGGTGGAAAGAGAAAGCCCCGATTCCTGTCGTAGCGAATCGATGATACTGTCTTGAATTTCTTTAATTGTTCGTGCCATAGTCTTTCAAATCATAAGTTGTTACGTCCTTGTCTATTTCCCGAAGGATGTTCTTTTCAATCAGCCGGCTGTCCGTATCGACAAGCAATGTGCTGCCCTCAGGTAGCGGTAAATCAAAATAGAAACTTCTGTCGCTTTCTTCAATACCGGCTTCCGTTATTGCCTGCAAGTCATTCTCCATACCGGGATTATCCTGCATGAGCTTACCCACCGCCTCGCATGTACCATACTGTTCTATGGCAACGTCATATATTGTCTGGTTCGCCTTAGCCGTTACTTTCTTCATACTCCGCCACTACATTATCCAAAGAGACTTTCGACACTTTCATGCCGTCCCGCGTGAATTCCTTTCGGATGCTCCGCAAAAGTCTGTCCGGTTCATTGTCATTCATATATTCCAAGGCTCCCACACCCGTTTCCGGGCTTTCTTTGTAATGTCCTTTATCCGCCAACAGTATGTCCCGCTGGTGCTGCCCGGTACTCTCCGCATAGAGAATGTCACCCGCCTGCAGGTCGATATCCCCGTTAGCCGTATGTCCGATATCAATCATAAGCCCTCCCCGTTACGATATTGTACACTGGAATGTCCCTGTCACCGGTCCGCCCATTGCCGGGGCTACAAGGCCGGCTGTATAAGTTATCTGGGCGCTTTTTATGGCATCCACCACTGTGGCGGCTATCTTGTCCGCCAACTTATCCAACGCGTCTTCACGTCCTTCCTTCTGGTTCATCACCTCGGTAAATGCCGATTTGATTCCGGCTTTGATTGTTGCTTTTACTAATGGCATATCCTATTCCTCCAAATAATTACTCAAGTCCTGTTGCACTCTCTGAAAGTCAGCGACGTTGATAGGCGGACCGCTGGGCCCTACTCCTGTGGTTACCGTCAGTTTCTGTATGGCTGTCAAAAGGTCACCGAGTGTTTTCTTCAGTCCCGAACCGCCTTTCCTTAAGGTAAGACCGCCCGTTGTTATCTTCACAGTCGTCTGATCCGACAGGATCGTCAAGGCTTCCGCCTCATGGGTGACTTTCGTCTTGCCGTTGATCACTTCCAGTTTGCCCGCATCGATATGAACGCTCACACTGTCACCTTTCCTGACGTCGATATTATCAAGGTCGGTCTTCAGCTCCATATCGCCACAGGTTAAAATAACCCCGTCTATCTCACCGAACCGGCATACAAACAGCTCGTTGCTCTTTCCGATACGGCATACAAGGACGGTGCTTTGCAACCTGGGAATAAAGGCAAAACCCTGCAATTCCGAATTTACCAATGCACGTAACCTCACATCAAAATAGTCGACCTGCCCGTCACGCCGTACCGTACAAGTGTACTCCTTCTCATCCACTTCCGTCACAACGGCCGGAAAGACACTATCTCCGCCTTGCCGCTCGTGAATGGCGCGTCTGATTTCTTCTATATCCTTCATACCTTGATACCGATTTCTATTTTTCTACGTGCGCCGCCCGTTCCGAACGTCACTTCCGTACTTTCTATGTAATAGTTCCCGCCGCGTTCCCGGTAAACGGGATCATCCAACTGCGCCACCATACCCGGCAGTGCATAGGGAGCGAGGAATGTTTCAATCCGACCCCGGTATCCGTCAAAGCGGTAGCGCTCCAGTTCTTCGCGGGCCAACGCTTTCAGTTCACCGGCATCCTTCACGTCATAATAATAGATCGTTTTTGTCTCACCGCCCTCTTCGCCGATTTCCCCCTCTATCTTTGTGCCGTCCTTATAATAGCATACGGCCTTTACCTTCAGCCGGACATCTTCGGCGAGTTGGTACTTCAGCTCATCATCCTTGATGACATTATAACGGAGCCGGTATTTCACCGTTTCGCCCTGCACTTCGTGTGCCTTGCCTGCGTACAGATTGCCGTCGATGTCAAAAAAGACGGCCAAACCGTACTCCTTTTTGAGAAAGCCGAGCACCCAACTGCCGGGCTTGTTATTAACGACGAAGTTCTTTAATGTCAGGTCTACACAATAAGCAATATTCAAGTCCGGTAAAATGGTATTCAAACACTGTTTTAACGTTGTTTCCTTTCCCGAGAAAACGCAGTTTATCCGGCGGGTCGCATAGTATTCGTCCTCACACTCTATTTCCAAAGGAACCTTATAATTCAATCGTTTCACGTAACCGGCAAACTCGATACTCAGATTACCGTCATAACCCAGCCTGATTTCCACCCGGTCGCCAACCTTGACAACCTGGGCCGTTTCTATATAGGCCGGCGCTTCTCCCGTATGTTTAAGTACGGCAGTAACCGGAACCTTGACCACGGCTGTGGCGGCAAGGCTGTAAATGCTTCTCTTTATCCGCACATCATGTACCGATTTGAAAGAGACATTCCCGATCCTTATTTCCGAACAGAGTATAAACATTGCCTATTTGATTATGAGTTCAAAACTGCGGTCCGTCACCAGTTCCATCTTAAATATCTGGACTGTTTCGGTCCCTTTCATGTCCGAGATGTCCATGCTGCGGATAACCACCCGGTCGTCTTCCTCGAGGAAGATGTCCGTAAGTGCGCATTTCAGGATAACGGACTCGTTGATGTTGTAGAGTTCATTCAGTTCCGTCAGGGGCGCCTCGGGAAAATCATCGGACAGGGCGACACCCAGTATGCTGATTTCGTAATCATCCAGGCTGATTAGTTCCTTAACCGAACCTTTACGTCCTACCATTGCCGTTTCTACGATATTCTTCTTGCCGGTAAAGGAAATAACGGCATTAGGTATCTCATACTCCTTACCTTTGTGTTCCAGGACAACGGGCATGAAATAATATCTTCCCATGGCGTCTTTCTTGCGAAGGACAGAGCCCAAATCGGTATTCGTCTTTTCGCCGGCTGTTTCCCCGTCATACTCATACCCATCGACGGATTCTGAACGGTCTGCCGCAGGCAACCACACACCGGGGTAAGGCAGTCCCTTGTAACCGATGACATCCAGCAGAATGTCCTTTATATTGAAATTTCCCATAGCTACACCTCGTATATTTCGTTGAACACATTGATAATCTCCTGCCGGATGGTGTCTATACCCTTCCCGTCAGTATTCTGTACATGAATGGTAATCTGGTCGCATACGCGGTCTATACGTATCGTCCGGGGCTGCCTTTCACCACGATATCCGGACTCCGCCTGTTCCGTCGCACTCCTTGTGTCCTGCATTACGTAGGCATCGGATACGGACCCTGAAGTGGCCGGAGTGTTCATGGCAAGGGGAACGGTTATCATGGCGGCAATTTTGCGCACATTCAGCATGATGTCCTGCAGATAACCGTTCTTTTCGGGAGTGTATTCCTGGGCGTTATCTGAGGCTTTTGCCGCATCCGCCAGGCGTGAACGCGCATCCAAAGCCTTACCGGACGCACCGACAGCCGAGGTCGAAGCGCCGGGGACAAGGTTCACCTGCAGGGGAGACAGCTTTCTTGTTGCGGCAGTATAGTCGGAAGACTCGTTATAATTCCGGACGGTACCGGCATCATTCAGATTCAAAACTTTCTTAGACTTGGAACTCTTGGCAAGTTTCTTCATCAGGGCATCATAATCCACCTGCGGGGTAACGGCTGCCGCCGGTACTTCCGGTACCGGGAAGCCGGAACTGCCAACACCGTTCTTCTTATCCTGTGAGGCCTGCCAGCTCTCGCTTCCGCGCTGCGTGCCCTTATCCCATGCCGCCTGCCAGTCGCCCCTCTGCTTTATATCCATACCGATAGATACGGGGTTGGCACCCAGTACCCCCTTGCCGATATCCATAAAACCGGCTTTCGCCTCTTTGGCCGCTTCCCTGAAATTACCCTTTACCAGACTTACCAGGGCGGAACATACCTTACCCAAACCGCCCAATACCTGTTTGAAAGGAGCCACGATGGAATCAATCAATACACGCCCGAATTCTTTGACAGTCTCCCAGCAACCGTATATTACCCTGCGGAAGCCTTCAAACTTCTGCCAGCAGTAAACTATGGCGGCAACCACTGCACCGATGGCTGCCGCTACCCATGTCAGCGGACATGCCCACAGCGCAGTGTTAAAGGCCAGCTGTGCACCGGTCAGAAGCCATGTCGCGCCTGCCTGGATACCGTCCCAGACGACCTTGGCCTTTTCAAGAAGAATAACCGATTTCGTACGGGCATAATTGATTAACAGGCCGGCGGACAATGCCGCTATGGCGGCGGTCATCCCCCATATCAGGGGGTTGCCGTCCTGAAGCTGTGCGTACCACCATGAAAACAGACTGCCGATAGCATTTACGACCGTACATAGACCGCTCAGGACAACACTTGCAACATCCAGCCCGGTACTGATTAGCGGTAAAACAAGCTCACCTACACTCAGACCGATGTTTTTAAATTGGTTCCATACTTCGGTTACTTTCTGCATCGTGTTCCTGGAATAGTTCATGGCTTTATCCGTCTCGCCGGAAGATGCGGAAACCTCATTCATGGATTCGCGCAGCTTCACAGTGTCTGAAATCATAATGGCAAAAGCATTCTTTGCTTCCTTGTCAACCAGCCCCAGTTTTTCAAGCAGCGAGGATTTCTGTTCGTCATTCAAACTACCCATTACACCCTGCAAATCGGAAAAAATATCCACAACACTGCGTATCTTTCCGGTATCATCGAATACCTTCACGCCGGCTTTCTCCATTTTACCACGTACATCGGCGCGCCCTAATACTGAAAAGGCATTCTCCATAAGTACGGCGGCACGTTCGGCCGACTGTCCTTTTCCGGTCATGTAGGCAAATGTTCCGGCCACTTCCTTGTAGGCGATACCCAGGTTACTGGCACCGGCTATCAGATTGGGTATATAACGGGCAAAGTCGGCAAACTCGCCGGCACCGACACGCTTGGCGGCGAAGAATGTGTCGAGCACTTCCATGGCCGTAGTGTTCTCCTTGCCGACAATGGACAGGGTTTGAGCCAGTGCACCGGAAACAGTGTCAAGGTCGGTAAAGCCGGCTTTGCTTCCTTTCAACGAGGCATCCAGTATGGAAAGCGAAAGGTCTACGTCATTGAGTTGCGAATTTATCTTCTCAAACCCGACAGGAGCCACCAGAATATCCGCCTTATTATCTCTGGCAATCTGTTTGAGACTGTTACGAAGTTCCACAAGTGACTTGCCTTCCAATTGGGCGGTGATATTCACCTGGGCCATACTCTCATCGAAATTCAAACCGGCTTTCCCGGCAAACCCCAGGGCTGCGGAAGCGGCAACCAGCGGATTGCTTATCAGTTCACTGCCGGGAATGGCGGCAAAGGCTTCCCGGCTCCACTTCTTGAATTTCCCGCCGTTAAGGGATTCCAGCTTGTCAATCTCTTTATTGAGCGCTTTCATCTCCCGGTTATATGCCCGGATACCCTCAATGTTATCGGCGGGAATCCATTCGCGCTCCGCCTGCAGCAGGGCAATCTTCTCGCGCAAGGCACCCAACGTGCGTCCTGTCTCATTGAACGTTTTGTTCACGCTAAGGTTTTTCTTCTCCAGTTCGGCAAATTTTCCCAACATTCTATCGGAAGTTACGGTAATATTGCCTATCTTAGCGGAAACCTTATCCTGAAGACTAAAAATATATTCAAGTGTATTGGCCATGTTGAGTACTGTTATTGCAATCTATGTTATCGCCGGTTTGGCTTATTGGGCAATCCGGTTGGTACCGGCTTTCCTGAAATGGGTGCTGGTTATCATAGCCATTCCGGTACTGGTTCCTGTCTCAATGGTAAAATCCCTGCCTGAATATCTCAGGAAAGAAGGAAAGTGGTACAGATATCGTTGGCTGGTCTATATGACATTATTCCTGATAGCCTTGAACATTATCCTATTCTTCCTACCTGCATGACGGACAGCGCCCATTCCGCCATCCGCACCTGATGTGCCCATTCCTCATCTGACAGCTCCGTCGGATCCATGTGAAGCACAGCCCGGATAAGGGTGTCGGACATGAACAGCCAACCGCCCTTGTCTCCGGTCTGCGTTCCGCTCAGAGCTTTTTTAACGTGGCCTCCTTTATCTCGATGATTTCCGCCAGCTGTGCCGATACGCCCAGAAACAGGGCATCGTCGGTCTTGATGATTTCGTCGCCCTCGAGCCAGCAATTATTCAACAAAAACTCGTTGTATTTCATCGGATCGGACTTGCCGATAACAGCGGCCGCTCCGAGTGCTTTGCGGCTCGGCTTTTTAAGATAGACCGTATGCCCGTCGACATCCACGCGATAGACATCGCCGTATTTTTCCTTCCATTCCAGAATCTTCTGTTCGACTGTTTTTTCTTCTTTCGTGTTCATCTTCTTATCTGATTAATGATTGATGTTACAATACGTTATATTCTACGTCCAAAGCAATGAACGGCAGGGCGATTTCCATCTGCAGGTCATCCACCTTTATGCCATGAGGTATCTCCGTAATGGATACGTTCACCACCTTGTCGGTCGTGACAACGCCGTTGTCGGGTACATAGGAAACTATCACATCAAAGTCGATATCTGTAATATCTTCATAACCTTTTTCCTGTGCGGCGCGGTTCAGGGCAATAAGCTCGCTTTGCAGAAGTGTTATCGTACCCTCATATTCCTTCTTGCCCTTCTGGATACTGCGGGCTTTCCTGCCGGAGGCAAACAACGCCTCCTTCTGGCGCTTTGATTTGTATTCAATGCCGCGAAGTCCGACGACTTCCCTGCCAAGCATCACGACATTTACATCGACCCAGGCGTATTCCCTGGAATTGAACACTGTTCCTATTGCTGTTGCCATAATCATGCTGGATTTTCAAGTGATAAATTAACGGTGATTTCTCTCAGGGTGGCGAGCGGGACTATCTTGCAGGTGATTTCCATGTGACCGTTTGCAAGGATATTCTGCGAAGGGTCAATGTATGCCGTAAACGAACTGATCTCACCGTTCATATTGGTATTCACCGCACGAATGATGCTTGCCTCGAACGATTTGCATATAGCGGTAGGAATAGTACCGCTTTCAGGATCAACCTCGATGTTGTCCAGGATCTCGTTAATATACGTACGGTAAGCTATGACGGCCGCCTTATCGATGACGCGTCCGGAACTGAGGTAGCAGTAGCTGTCGGTCGTGGGCGCTGCCATGGCATCGCCGTTAAGGTAGTAGCCGTTCTTACCTATATAGGTACGGTAGAAGATATAACCGGCATCATTCAGAATTCCCAGCTCGCTGAAATGCTCTTCAGGTGTCTTGCCGTCCGTCATATAACCGGTAGAGGCTATCGCCCCGTCACGTACGCGGCCGAGGTTCTGGTGTACGGAAATCTTGGCCGCGCGTCCCAACACCTGACCGATCGCAGCGGAATACAGCTTGCTTTCGCCTATCTTTCCGTCCGAGGCCATAACCACCGCAATACGGTTACAACTGCCTTCACGAGGCTGGTACAAACCGTCTGTTTCACCCGTCCAACCGATTGCGGGGATGAATACCCGGAACGGGGTTATCTTCTCAAGGAAAGCGTCCGCAACCGTCTGGGCAGCGGTAATGGCAGTAATGATATCCGCGTCCAGGCATTTTTCTGCAGTCAGCTCATACTCGGCCGGGGTATTCCTGTTAATACCTACAAGACGGATACGTCCTGCAGAGGAATTGATAAGTCTATTGAGCGGGGAACCGTCCTCATTAGCACATATCTGCGTCAGTGTGGTGGCCTCACTCACCACAAGCAGGTGTAGTTCAGCACCCTCACCGGCTGCACTGTAAAATGCGGTAAGGTCTTTGACAAGCAGCGGGTTTGTCTTTTCTTCAATGCCGTATTTTTTCAGGTCTGTCATACCGCCGAGTACATAGACCTTATTCAGTTCCAGTTTTTCCGGAACTGCGGTACCGGTAAGGATCATGCCGGAAATACCGTCATCGGACAGCGTGACGTTGCCCATGCTGCCGCTGCCGATTACTATCTTTACGTTTGGTAAATTCATTGTCTTTTCATTTAATAGGTTCTTAACTCGCCGCACCCGATGCACCTTTGGTGAGCATCTGCGGCTTTTTTATCGTCCGGAAATACAAGGCCGTCACTCGTGACATGGAATTTCTTGGCACGAGGATAACATCTCCGGTATTGCTTCAGAAAGCCCGGTTCTGGCCGGCAGGCAGTTTCCGCCACCATTTTTTCCGATACTGTTTTTCGTTCTTTAACATCCATTCGAATACTGTTTAAAGGATTTTGGCGAAGCGCCTTTTCAACAGGCGGAAAGCGAGATATATCAGTGATAACCGCCCCACCCATATCTGGAACCATTGCAGGCCGGTAGGCTCACGTACTATTTCCGGAGGCGGTTTCTCTTTTTCTTCCATGAGTTCATCCCGGATACGTGTATTTTCCTCTGTAAGAATGAGTACCTGACGGGCCAGGCTGTCACAGGTGGCAGTTATTTCCAAACTGTCTTCTGATATCCGGGTGACATTGACGGTGGCCTGCCCGCTACGGCTGCTAAAGCCTGTGCCCACCGGAATCTGTTTCAGCATACCCGTCGGAAATTTCGTCTTCGCGATACTGGGCGGTACGGCTTCTTGCAGGAGAACGAACCCGTTTTTGCTTGCCAAGCTGTTTTTTTGGCTGTAACTGCTCCGTATCCTCTGCGGGCTTTTGCAACTCGATGCGGATAGGGCAATCATTCCAGTGACGACAAGCAGTAGCGCGAGCAACCGTACGATCAAGTCGGGCGATAGCCCTGTATAGTTTTCTGTTTTCATCTTGAATCTTTATTAATTCTTCACGAAGCATATTGATATTGTCCAGATAGGCGGCATCAATATCACCACCCTGGCGCGCCTTAGATAACTTCCGGTTACGGTACCAGTTTATAAGCTGTACGGCAAAACCTCCAGGTACCGCATACATTATGATATTCCAAAGCACATCCATTTTTCCAATCAATAATCAATCATCATTAATTTCCTTATTAAAGCAGTTTCCATCCCGCTTCCACGTCTGCCATGACCGCCGGTACCCCGTTCTCCACCTGTGAGATGGCGGCTGCAAAAGCGCACATAGTCGCTCTGTCGTTCACGTCAGGCACATACGTATTCGGAACCTGCATCTCCCGGCATACCCGGCTGATATAGCCGGAAGTATTGTTCTCCACAGGCGGCGCCCAACGGTTGATAAAATCCGCTATCGTACGGCATCCATTGTTACGACGATAGTTTTGCAGCAGCTTAATCAAAGCACGATAACCGTAAGCCATCGTACGGAACTGGCAGAACGACCTGTCCTGCGAGGGACGGATTTCTCCCTGCCATACTGTGGTGGCAGAAAGACGGATATTACCCGGGTTATTGTTTCTCAGTCCTCTGGCACTCATCCTTTTTCTTTTTTTCAGGTTTATCACTACCGGCCGGAGCTATGGAGGAAGCCGGGGATTCAGGAGCGGTTTCCGGATTCGCTGGTTGCGGCCGTTTCGATTCTTCGGGGACTTTTCCGGTTTCTTTCACTCGGGCAAGCTTACGGTTTACCAGATCTTTCGCACGTTCTTCGTCAACCTGCAGTTCCGTACCCACCGGATACTGCGTCTTATGGTCAAACTTGTCTTGAAAAGCAGAAAGGACAATTACCGTTATCAATGTTTTCTTTGCCATATCCGTTCCTCCTTATCCTTCCACCACAGGTTTGAATACTCCATTTTCTCTCCAGTCCAAAGCTATGAACTCCTCTCCGAAACCGATCTGCGTATCGGCCTTCATGAGCATTTTAAAGAAATACATCTCGCTGGCATTCGCCCATTTGTCAATGAGAATAACATTCTCGTCGTCCTGAAGGTTAACCGCAGCAAACAGGTTTCCATTCATCCCGCTGTCACACAGGGTAGCTACAATCAAGCCGGCGGGCCATTGTGTCAAAACCTCAATGGTGATACCTTTGTAACGTTCCTGATTGATGTCTGTGGGAGCGGCTCCCTTATTGGCGAGCTGCGTCAACTCGTCATCGTATGTATCAAAGTCTTCCACACTCATCAGGATACGCAGGTTGGAATTATTACGCATGGTTACTGGAATATGCGTTCTCAACTCTTTCAAACGTTGCAACATCGTTGTACCTGTACTTTTCACTTTCACAATATCCGCATCCTTGGCCGCCTGTGTCAGGATACCGTCCAACAGCTGACTGTCGGCGTCGCCATATTCTCCATTAATATACTGGTAGCCGAGTTCATTGCCAACCTGTTTTAAAAGTTCCTGAAGCAGGATATTTTGCACATTGGTAGGAAGCTGACGGAACACAAGGTCGCCCGTAGGTTGGTACTCACGCCAGATATGTTCAAAAGCACGTGGATTGAACAGCGTGAAAGCCATCATGTCCTTTGGTACCAGTTTTTTCTCGCTGTATGTGAAATCGCCTTTGCTGTCCGACTTCTGCGGGTCTTCCTTACGTTTTTGCAGCATTTTGCCCGATTTTACCCGGGGAATACTTATTGAACTGTTTACTCCGGGGATAACCATTATCAGCCCTTTGCTTACCAACTCGTTACCTGTCGTAGCAAGAGTCAGCACGTTCTCCAGCACTTCGCCGGAATAGTTGGTGGTATTCAATCCTTGAATCATTGTCTTTTCTATTTTTAATTAATATTTACTCTGTTGTCATAAACACTACATCTTCACTTTTTGTCTCCCGCGTATTTGCGGAGCACTGCCGGCACTTCGTACGCTACTACCTATCTTCTTGCCAAAATAGGAGCTGCCACCCAGCTTAACGTTCTTAGGGTTCTTAATCGGAATCATGGCATACTACTTTTTACGGTTGGCTTCAATTTCTCTCTGACGTTTCTGCCAAGGGCTTTCACCTTCACCGGCGGCGGTACTCTCCAGCTTATCTTTCAAAAGTCTTTTCGGTTTCAAAGCCTTCAGTGCGGTCATGCCGTCCTTAAAGTTCGCCTTCAGAATATTCTTATAGATATCCTTCTGATCTGCACCGATACGTCCATCTGTCACAGCATCCGCCACAGCGTTTTCAATCCGTTCTTCTTCCTGCCGTTCCAGTTTTTCTCTCAGTTCGTCGTTCTCCTTCTCCAAATCATCGGCCTTTTCTGCCTTCTGGACCGTTTCGCCCAACATGGCCATTACCGCCGTCTCGTCAGCACAGTTGGCGAAACGGGGAATTTTCTTAAAATCTTCCAATTTCATTTTATCGGGGTTTTGTGGCTTTTGCTGTTCCAGCTCCAGCCGGTTAGTAAATATGCGGTAGATATCATCCGTACTGCTCTCTTCTGGAATAGGCTCCACATCATAAATAGCATCGATCAGCCCCAGCTGCAAAGCCTCTTCGGCTTTCAACCAATGGTCGGTACCATCGAAATAAATGTTTTTCACCTCTTCCTTGTCCTTACCACATCGTTCGCCGACGATTTCAGCAATGGTATCCTCCAAACTTTCAATGGTGGATATCATATCCCGCAAGTCTTGTTTGTTACCGTAACAGCCACCGGATACATTGTGCAGCATCATACGGGCATAACGGCTCATCTCGACACGTTTCCCACACAGGGCAATCACACCGGCAATACTGGCGGCGATACCGTCAATGTAAATAGTGACATTGCTCTTGCACTGGCGGATGGCGTTGAAAATAGCAATACCGGGATAAACGTCACCGCCAATGGAATTGATACGGATATTCAGGTTCTCATAGCCATCCAGATGCATCAGTTCGTTTACGATGTCACGACTGGCTATCTTACCTTCCCCACCTTCGTCACTGATTTCTCCGTAGAGCAGCAGACAGGCGGTCTTTTTATTTAATATGGATTTAAAAACTCTCATACGTTCTTGATTATTTGCAGCAAACTTACGTAGGTAGTGATAACCGCACAAAAAAGTGTGTAATCCTTACGGACAAGTACGCAGGCCATACACTATGTCCTGCAACCGCTTCATCCTTTTTTCCGGTTCACAGCATGAAAAAAGAACTTTGCGTAAAATCATTAAAGAAAACAGTATGGCAGAATTGACCTCACAACAAAAAAAGGATTACGCCCGTACCCTCTATCTCAAAGATAATCTGACACAACAGGAAATTGCAGATAAAGTGGGCGTGTCACGCCAGACCATAATCCGGTGGATGGCGGCAGGACAATGGGAAAAATTAAAAGTTGGCATCACATTAGGACGTGAACAGCAAATCGCCAACCTGCACCGACAAGTAATGGAGTTGAACAACCTTATCCTTTCACGCCCGGAAGGAGAACGATTCGCTAATCCTGCCGAGGCCGACACACTGGGCAAACTGGCTGCCGCCATAAAAAAAATGGAAACAGAAGTCGGAATAGCCGACCTTGTAAACGTAGGCATGCGCTTTATAGAATGGATAAGGCCTATTGATCTGGATAAGGCCAAGGAGATAACCGTACTATGGGATAAATTCATTAAAGACAACCTGTCATGAAACAAGAAGAAAGAACGGCCCTCGCCAATTGGGAAGAATACAAAGCGGATATCAGTAATTCCACTCCGGTAGACGCGAGCATGAATCAGGCCCAGCGGGAGAAGCACCGACTTTATCTGGAAAAACACCCGATAGAATGGATCGGATTTTTTTTTCCGAGATATGCAAAATATCCGTTTGCCCCTTTCCATAAAAGGGCAATCAAACGCATCTTGAATAATGATGAATGGTACGAAGTGCTCTCATGGAGTCGTGAGTTGGCAAAAAGCACCATTGTCATGTTCTGCGTGATGTACCTGGCGCTTACAGGACGGAAAAAAAACGTAATGCTTGCCAGTGCTACGCAGGACAGTGCGAAGCGGTTGCTGGATCCTTATCGAGCCAATTTTGAAGCTAATGGACGCATCAAAGCTTACTATGGGGAACAAACGAATATCGGTTCATGGACGGATACGGAGTTCATAGCCAAATGCGGCTGTGCTTTTCGCGCCATTGGTGCCGGTAACGCCCCACGTGGAAGCCGTAATGAAGCTGTACGCCCTGATGTACTGCTTGTGGACGACTACGATACAGATGAGGACTGCCGAAATCCGGACATCATACAAAAGAAATGGGACTGGTATGAACAGGCTTTTTATGCCACACGTTCCATCAGTGAACCGACCCTGATCGTATGGTGCGGGAACCTCATAGCACGAGACTGCTGTGTGGTACGGGCAGCGGCTCTCGCAGATCACCACGATGTTGTAAATATCCGGGATAAGGACGGGCACAGCACCTGGCCCGAAAAGAATACGGAAGAACATATCGACACCGTACTGAGAAAGATCAGTACCGCCAGCGCACAAAAGGAGTACTATAACAATCCCGTCACCGAAGGGGAGGTATTCAAGGAAATAACCTATGGCCGGGTACCGGAACTGAAAAAGTTCCAGTTTCTGGTAATTTACGGTGACCCTGCACCGGGAGAGAACAAAAGCAAGAACAGTAGCACCAAGAGCTGTATCCTCATGGGACAGATAAAACAGAAGGTCTATATTATAAATGCGCGTCTGGACCGCGGACTGAACTCGGATTTCATAGACTGGTATGTACAGTTACTTGAATATGTGGGCGGTAAAGTTCCGGTGTACTGCTATATGGAGAACAATAAACTGCAGGATCCTTTTTTCCAGCAGGTGTTCAAACCGCTGGTAGCAAAGGTACGAAATGAAAGGAACGTACAGCTCTACATTCATTCGGACGAGGACAGGAAGACTGACAAAGCGACACGTATCGAAGCGAATCTGGAACCGCTCAACCGCGAGGGTAACCTTGTTTTTAACGAGGAGGAACGGGACAACCCACACATGAGACGGCTGGACGACCAGTTCAAGCTCTTCACCCTCCGTCTTAAATTCCCGGCGGACGGTCCCGACTGTGTGGAAGGGGGGCTGCGAATCCTGAAAAAGAAAGTACAACAACTGGAACCGGTGACGGTGATTCACCACAGCGCGCGCCGGAACCCAAAACGATTATAGCCATGAGCAAATTCATAACGCAAGAGGATTACGATGCCAGTATACACCGCGAAATACTGGATGCCTTGACACGCAGTGACAACGCAATCGTTGAAATCTGTGAAGACCGCGCAATCGCGGAAATGCGCGGGTATCTCAACGCACGTTACGATGTGGATGAAATCTTTTCCGCAGAAGGAGAAGCCCGTAACCAGCTTATCCTGATGCTGGCGATAGACATAACTGTTTATCATCTTTTCAGTATCCATAATCCACAGAAAATATCCCAAATCCGAAAGGACAGGTACGAACGGGCAGTGGAATGGTTGAAACAAGTGGCGGCCTACAAAATTACCATTGACGGGGCACCACTTCTGCCGGATGAGACACTGCAGCAAAATAATCCCTACCTGATGAAAAGCAATCCTAAACGGATCAATCACATGTAATTATTGATAAACCAAAAAAACAGAAAGAAACATGAGCTTCAAAATTCCTTTTTTCAAAAGTCGTGTGACGAAGTCTGCCGGAAAACGTATTACTGAAGGAAGTAACGTGACGCGGCCCGGTGCAACCGTAATACTGACACAGCCGCAGCGATTCGGCATCGGGTTGAATGACTATATGAATGCAATCCGTAACGCGGAAAATGTGGACTTCACAAGCAGGATAAAACTATACGATATATATAGCGAATCAATGATGGATCCGCATCTGTTCAGCGTAGTACAAAAACGGAAAAGCGGAGTATTGGGACGGAAAATCGAATTCCGGCGTAACGGGATAGCTGACGACAAAGTAAATGGGCAAATCAGTTCCCCCTGGTTCCTGCGGTTTATCAGTGACGCATTGGATGCTGACTACTGGGGATTTACACTTGTACAGTTCTATATCAACGAGAAAGGATGGATAGACTACTACATGGTTCCGAGAAAGCACGTAGACCCGGTATTGAACCTCATCAAAACCCGCCAGACTGACATAAACGGGGAACCTTTCGGAGAATATTCAGACCTGTTGATGATACGCGGCAAGGAACCGCTGGGAATTCTGGCGCGTACGGCACCGTACGTTATCTACAAACGCGGGACGATAGGCGACTGGGCGGAACTTGCCGAGATATTCGGCCGTCCGGTGCGTAAATACACCTATGACGCAGCAGATCCGGAAGCGCGGAATGCCACGTTGGAAGCGGCGGCCGCACAAGGCGGTGCATCCGTATTCCTCTGCCCGGACGGGACAACACTCGAATTTGTGGAACCGGGAAGCCTTTCCGGCAGCAGCGACATGTATTCCGCACTTGTTGACCGTTACAATGCGGAAATGAGCAAGGCAGTACTTGGCAACACGCTTACAACCGAAGCAAGTGAAACTGGAACACAGGCGCTTGGAACCATACACAACAAGGTGGAACAGGAAATTATCGAACAGGACGCGTTAAGCATACTGAACCTGCTGAACTATGACATGACCGCACTGTTCGCCTCACTGGGTATTAATACCCAGGGTGGCGAATTTGTCTATGTGGAAGAACCGGATATGGAAAGTGTGAAAGTTAAAGCAGAATTACTGGAAAAAGCCGTATCCGTATTTGGTATTCCCGTCGCCGACGACTACCTGTACGAACAACTGTACATTGAGAAACCGCAGGATTATGAACAGCTGAAGGCGGAACTGGAGGAGAAGAGAAAAGCAGCCAATCCGTTCGCCGCAGCGGGGATTCCACTTGTTGGTAAAGACGGACCCGAAGATAGCAAGACCACGCAACAGCCCCGTAATGCCGCCGGCTCTTTTTTTGGAAAAGCCCCGCAAAACGACGGGGCTTTAGGCTGGTGATGAATTCACTCTATTACGAGGACTGGCAACTGCCCGACTTGGATGATATAGATTACATGTCCGGCTCTGCCACACCTTTGCAATGCAAAGCCGGCGGTACGGAATCCGCTTTCGTATTTGATAGCAATATCCTGGAACATGCCCTGAAGCATATCTATGAAAAGGACTTCCACCCCATGTCGGAAATAGAGGAGAGCCTTTTCAACGAAACCTTCCGTATCTTCCGCGAAGCATCGAGCACCGGCATCAGCCAATCGGCTGCAGAAATCCCGATGGCGTTCAAACAAAAGATAGATCGGGGCAATGCGGCCTTTTCCGCTTTCAAGGTGCACCGCATGCAGAACGATATCGCCTCACAGCTCTACGAATCTAACGGCGTTTTAAAACCATTTGAACAGTGGAAAAAGGATGTTCATCCCATGCTCGACCACCATGTGCGGCACTGGCTTCGTACGGAGTATGACACCGCCGTCATACGTGCCCGCCAGGCTGCCGACTGGCAACGCTTCGAGCAGTATGCCGACATCCTGCCCAATCTGGAATGGATGCCGAGCACAAGCGCACATCCGGGAGCGGACCATAAAGCGTTCTGGGGAACAGTGCTGCCAATAGGCCACCCGTTCTGGAACAGCCATCGCCCGGGAGACCGCTGGAACTGCAAGTGCAGCCTGTCCGCCACTGATGCACCGCCTACTGCAACACCACGTGCCAACGGACCTGAAGACCGTCCCGCACCCGGACTTAACAACAATCCCGGAGTGGACGGGCGGTTGTTCAGCGACACGCATCCGTACATTGCCAATGCGTATGAGGGAGCAAAGGAGACGGTAAAGTCTTTCTTGAAAGATGAATTTCCCGATGATGCCGATATTGATTTAATAAACGATGGATATACAAGAATTTAACCGCCGGATACGTCAGCAGGCGCAGCAGATAAGCGGATTGTTGAACCGCAGGATGCCCGTTTTGGCCGGAAACATCGCGAAACGGCACATTGAAGAGGATTTCCGTAAAGGCGGCTTTACAGGAAGAGGATTCCATCGCTGGAAAGAAACCCGCAGGCAACGCGGCAGTGGGAATAGCGCAGCGTCACAGTACGGGCCTTTACTTTCGGGTAGGAACCACCTTTCAGGCAGTATCAACTTCCGTCCCGGGAACAGGCTGGTGAGGGTCTATACCAACGTGCCGTATGCTGCCGTCCATAACAACGGGGGGACTCTGCATCCTACGGTTACACCGCAGATGAGGAAATTTGCCTGGGCAATGTATTACAAGACGGCCGGAATTAAAAAAAGTATGAAGAAAGGAGGAAAAAAGCGTATGGCACTTACCGAAAACGCATCGGAAGAGGCACTCATGTGGAAAAGGCTGGCGCTGACACCGAAGAAACGTCTCAAAGTCCGTATACCGAAACGGCAGTTCATGCCGGATACCTCCAGCAGTGAGCTGGAGAAGAAAATAAGGGATAAGCTTGAGGCAGAAATTAAAAGAATCATTCACCAATAACATTACATCATGGAACAGTTATTTAACGATATTCAGAGAAGAATTGCGGAAAATATGGGCGATATACTCTCGCTCATTGATGAGGATTACGGCCAGTTGGATGCGCTTCTTAACGGAGAAGACCAGTATCCTGTCACATTCCCCTGTGTACTTATAAGCATGCCCGAGATACAATGGAAAGATCTGAAATTCCGGGTGCAGCATGGGGAAATTTCACTTACTGTCCGGCTGGCATTCGATTGTTATGACGACACACATTATGGAAGTACGCAAGAAGATCATGCTGCTGGAAGAATGGCAACGGCCGAACGTTTGAATGGTTATCTGAACGGAATACGGTTTGAAGAATGTGCAACCATCATGCTCAGACGTGTAAGCCGGAACTTTTCCCTGCCCGGTGGAATAAAAGTGTATGAAACGGAATACACCTCCACGATATACGGAACGACAGCGGAACAGGAGCCATACGTACCAAACCGACCGCCGCAGAAACCTAAAATAAAGATAGCTGGCGTTTCAAATCTTCCTGCTGACGGATAATACGAGGATCGGCACTGGCATTGATGATATTGTAAAAAGTCTTTTCGCAAATTGGGTAAACCGGATAGATATAGCGACGCAAGATCTCGCGGTTGGACAGACCGCTGCGTGCATGCTCGTCGTAAATGCGGAGAATTTCACCCACCTTGTGGGCATAACTCCTGCCGATGATTTTTCCCCTACGCTTGTTCATATCCGGATAGACTGGTTGGTTATTTGCTGGAATATGATACAAAAGTAAGAAAAATGACTATCCGATACAAAAAAGCCGTTGCACTCTCATGCAACAGCTTTTTCATAAGTTCCATATCTTTATCTGTAAAATATGAATTTATGTTCTACGTAGACACATTTGTTCTCCCTGCAGTATTTCTCGACGGCCTTGCGCGTCTTGAATCTCTTCTCCTTGCCGTCTTTATCTTTGACAGATGTCACACCGAACTCCCCATCGACTTTCAGAGGAACGAAAAATGTTTCAGTTTTAAATCGTTTCATTGCCTTTTTGTTTTATCATTCCTTTCATTTTAGATTTGAATTATTTCTTCACTTTCAACTGTCCATGCTTTCTGTACAACAGGTTAAATTCCTCGTCGCAAAGAATAGTATCGTACACTTGCTCATAGGTATATTCTGCAAATTCATTTGCTATTTGAGGAATGGTAAAATCCCGTTCAATCAAATCACGACATTTATCCCTATCCAGTTTCACTATCTTATAATTGTCCTCCTTGTATAGCCGATTAAGTCGCTTTTTGGTAGTACTGGCTGCTTTTATATATGCTTTAGTCTGTACAATACCCCATCGTCCAAGTGCGCGGTCTAATGTACTCCTGTTCACGTTGAAGTTGGTGGCAATGCGACGCAAAGGAACTCCCCATTTGTATTGTTCTATAATAGCATCCTTCTTGTTATCTATCTCAAAATTATCGTTTGTTTTCCCAATAGGGCGTCCGACTAATACACCCATTTTGACACGAAGTTTCAGGCCCTCTTTGGTTCTTTGCCGAATCATTTGGCGTTCTATTTCAGCTGACAAACCAAAGGCGAAAGCAAGCACTTTGCTTTGTATGTCATCACCAAGGATGAACTTGTCTTTAACAGTGTAGATAATACATCCTTGCTCCATGCAGAAATGAAGAATATCCATTACCATGTATAAGTCACGACCTAACCGGCTGATTTCAGAACAAATAATAACATCACCTCTTTGGATTATTTTAAGGAGCGGTCCTAACTTGCGCTTATCCGGGTCTTTTCCACCAGACACACCCTCGTCGGTTATATACTTGTCTATCGACCACCCTTTTTCAGAGGCAAATCCATCAACGCCTTGCTTTTGTGAATTAACGTCCTGTTCGTCCGAACTCACTCTCAAATATCCATATATCATAATACTGATTCTATTAATTGCATGGCTTCCAAACCATAATGTTTAATAATTATCTCCTTCATAGACAGTGATTCCATTCTCCAATTTTAAATTGATTCATGTCTTACCGGTTTTAAATCAATCACTTTCCATCCCGTTCACGAATTTACGATACTCCAGTTCCGTTTTGGCAAGGTTTATCAGCGTGTTCACACCCTGGAATACCT
>OHIK01000339.1_pt1 | contig 28294 bp, 20 predicted proteins | sample 1568241 | NCBI WGS metagenome assembly OHIK01 (sample SAMEA3879567, study PRJEB24766) | human gut metagenome | biome: human-associated habitat; feature: feces | place: USA | collected 1985/1987 | reverse complement strand
TTTTAATCGGATAGAATTGGACGCATCAGAAAACGATAGCTGTTTCCCAAGCGCTTACCAGGTTCAGGTGTCAAATGATGAACAAAACTGGATTGATGTGGCAAGCGGCACATCAACTACTCAGAATACGGTTATCCATATGACTCTACAAAATGCCCAATATATCCGAATTACCCAAACAGGAGTAGCCGCAAGCCAATGGCGTATAACAGAGCTAAATGTTCTGTTGGATGCAGTGTACAACAAATCCGGCTGGACAGCTACGGCATCGTCGACTGCTTCAAATAGTTCCGCACAAAACACCTTGGATGGTGATTTATCAACACAGTGGACCTCTGGGGCAACACAGACGTATGGGCAATGGTATGAAATCGATATGGGAAAGGCTCAAAGTGTTAGCAGAGTACTAATCGATACAGGAGTGAATTCTTCATCAAATTATCCTCGTGGATATCAGATAGAGGTTTCCAATGATAGAGAACATTGGGAAGCGTGCTCTCAAGGAGATTTTGGTACAGGCCGTATCATTTACCAGGAATTTATAGGAAAGACCGCTCGGTATCTTCGCATTAAACAAATGGGCACAAGTGAGAACTGGTGGTCTATTGCTGAGATTGAGGTGTATTCTCCAGGAGAATATGCTCGGGAAGATTGGATAGCTTCCGCTTCATCAACTTATTATGATGCCTACCCTACCAGAGCATTAGACGGAGTGCTTGGATCCGGCTGGAACTGTGGCCTACCTCAGACGAACGGGCAGTGGTTTAAAGTTGATTTAGGCGCTAATTATACATTTAATCAAATTGTGTTGAATTCTGGAGAAGGAGCCTATTCAGTTAATGAATATCCTAGAAATTATCGTGTGGAAGTTTCCTATGATGATCAGAATTGGACAGAAATAGAGACTAACATAGGAGGCGGACATCAGGTACCTATTAATTTCCCAGTAGTAAATGCAAGATATATACGCATTACTTTAACCGGGAGTAATGAGAATTGGTGGTCTATTGATGAATTCAACCTTTATTTAAATATAGACGATTATTCTATGGTCGATTGCTTGGAATCCAGATTTGGTAGTGAAACTACTAAAAGCCTATTAGATGGGTATGAAAATGTCTGGCTAACTGAGAATGATTTAGACAATATTCAGGCAATGGGTATGAATTGTATCCGATTGCTAATTGGTTGGCGTGAGTTTATGAATGAAGATGGTACTTGGAAAGATGATCCCTGGAGTCGAATTGATTGGATAGTTAACCAGTGCTCGCAACGTAAAATCTATGTGTTACTGGACCTTCAAACTGTTCCTGGTGGAGCGAATCCATGGAATACTTCTGGACGGACAGGACCAAATCCCAATGGCTTTTGGAGTAATCCGAATTATCAAAACATGGTAAATACTATTTGGCAGGGAATTGCAACCCGTTACAAAGGGAATCCAGCAGTAGCTGGGTATGATTTAATCAATGAACCACTTTTAAGTACAAACGAAACAACTGAAGAGCTTACTATTAAAAATCAATTATATGATCGTCTGTACAATACTGTTCGTGCTATTGACCCAGATCATTTGATTGTAATGGGGGTAATGTTAGGGTATGATAAAATTGCAGCGCCTTCCGAATATGGTTGGACTAATGTGATGTACCAATATCATCCGTATAATATGAACTACCCGTTAAGCCAAAGTCAGCAACAAAACACCGTTAACGAGGCTATTTCTGCTATGGCATATTACCAACAACAATGGAATATCCCCATGTATGCTGGAGAATATTTTTGGTATGGGTTCCATGATGTTTGGACTGAATGGATGGCGGGCCTAAATGCCCTGAATATATCGTGGACGAATGCAATGTATAAGGTAATCGATACAAAACCGATTGAAATGGATTGTGGATTTTATTATAACAATGGGAATACTTTACCAATTCTTAATAGTGATGATACTATGACACTCTCACAGAAGTGGAGTAAATTTTCTACAGACTACTTCAGTGTTAATACGAGGCTAATAGACACTGTACAAAAATGTACGGAAGACTATCTTATCGCCTCTACGGCTCTAAGCAATGATGACTGGACTGTCACTGCCTCGTCCACTGGCCCTGGGGAATCACCCAACAATGTACTGGATTGGAATGAGAAAACCCGATGGAGCACGGGAACTGATCAGTCACCTGGGCAATGGATTCAAATAGATATGAAGCAACAACAGATGTTTGACAAAATATCTTTTAGTACAGATACGAATCAACCCTTAGAATATCCTAGGGGTTATCAGATTCAGGTGTCAAACAATGGTGTTAATTGGACATCAGTGGCCCAAGGCAGAGGGTTTGGGGATAATATGACAATTACTATACCACCGCAGTATGCGCGATATATCAGACTGACGCAGACCGAAAGTGGTCTTCATTGGTGGTCAATATCTGAATTCCAGGTGTGTTCCGAATTTGCTTTGAATAGATCTAGCTGGAATGTAGTCACATCATCTGGTAATAACGCTGATAGTGCATTGGATTGCAATTTATCCACAAGCTGGACTCCTGACTTTACGCAGGTATCTGAACAATGGTATCAAATTGATATGGGTAAAAAACAAAGTTTCAATAGATTGATGATGAATACGGATTATTCATCTAATGGAGGTGTAAATTCCTACCAAGTGAAAGTATCGGATGATCAACAAAACTGGGAAACAATTGTGGTCGATCAAAGTAATATTCCAGATGTAATTATTGAATTTCCAGTTCAGGTGGCAAGATATTTACGAATTGAATTATTCGGTGAGGAAACTAATTCTTGGAATCTCTCAGAGATAAATGTCTATGGTGAGGTTGCTCTTCGACAGGATCAGATCATAGCAACCACTTCTGCGAGTGAACCAGGGAATACTCCCTCCAATGCGCTGGATGGGGATTTAAATAGTATATGGAGAAGTTCGACAGACCAAGGATCAGGACAATGGTTTAAAGTTGATTTAGGAAATTCTTTATGGATTAGTCAGATCAGTCTGGATTCAGGAACAAATACTAATGAATATGCAAGTGGATTTATCGTAGAAGCATCTAATGATAATCAGAGTTGGCAGCATATTGCCACAGATATTGGAACAGCCCCACTAATCATAGTGAATTTTCCTATAAAGCCATATCGTTATTTAAAAATAACGTTAACGGAAAATTCTAACCATCCTTGGACCATAGCTGAATTCAATGTGTTTGTAAATCAATAACTCTCAAATGTGTAGAAACCGGTGCTGTATTGCACCGGTTTCTTAAAGATTACATAGGAGGTAATGATTTGGAAATTAAAGATATCTTAACAAAAATGACATTAGAAGAAAAAGCTGGAATATGTTCAGGAAAAGATTATTGGCATTTAAAAGGTCTAGAGCGGTTTGGAATTGAGTCAATTATGGTTAGTGATGGGCCGCATGGACTGCGAAAACAAAAAGATGAAGAAGACCACTTAGGAATAAATGAGAGTATTGAAACGGTGTGCTTTCCTACAGCTTGTTCTACTGCCTGCTCGTTTGACCGAGATTTACTTCGTCAAATGGGGGAGGCTTTGGGTGACGAGTGTCAAGCAGAAGGCGTTTCAGTGTTGCTAGGGCCGGCCGTAAACATAAAGCGATCTCCACTATGCGGTAGAAATTTTGAGTATTTTTCAGAAGACCCATACCTCACTGGAGAGTTGGCAAAGCAATTTATTTTGGGAGTTCAGTCAAAACATGTGGGAACATCATTAAAACATTTTGCAGCTAATAATCAGGAATATCGAAGGATGACCTGTTCTTCAGAAATTGACGAACGAACACTACGAGAAATCTATTTAACGGCTTTTGAAATTGCTGTGAAAGAGGCAAAACCGTGGACGGTAATGTGTTCTTATAACCGACTAAACGGTATATATGCATCCGAAAACACAATGCTATTAACAGATATTCTTCGAAAAGAATGGGGGTTTGATGGATATGTAGTGTCCGATTGGGGGGCAGTAAATGATCGGGTAAAGGCATTAAAGGCTGGGTTAGATCTGGAGATGCCTGCATCTGATGGGACAACAGACCGTGAAATTGTAGATGCAGTGAAAAATGGTTCTTTAGAGGAGACTGTTTTGGACACCGCTGTAGAACGGATTCTGAAGAAAAGCTTGAAATATCTTGTAAACCACACAGAAGGTGTTCTTGAAAGTAGAAAACATCATATGCTGGCAAAAAAAATAGCAATAGAGTCTGCAGTCCTGCTAAAAAATGAAAATAGAATTCTTCCTCTGTCAAAAAAAGCAAAAGTAGCATTTATTGGTCTATTTGCAAAGGAACCACGCTTCCAAGGAGGTGGAAGTTCCCATATCAATGCTGATCGGGTAAGCGCTGCCTTAGAAGCAGCACCTCATCCGGTAATGTATGCACAGGGCTATCAGTTGGAAGATCGACCGGATGAAGAACTTTTAAGAGAAGCGCTTGAAGTTGCTAAAAAAGCTGACGTGGCGGTGATTTTTGCAGGACTGCCTGATTCTTTTGAATCGGAATGTTATGATCGGTCTCATATGCGACTTCCACATAATCAAAACCAGCTTATCTCCAGTGTGGCAGATATACAACCTAATACAGTTGTTGTCCTCCATAATGGTTCACCGGTAGAATTGCCATGGGAGAAAAAAGTGTGTGGAATTTTAGAAATGTATCTAGGAGGACAGGCAGTAGGAGAAGCCTCCTGTGCCTTATTGTTTGGAGACGCCAACCCCTGTGGCAAATTGGCTGAAACTTTCCCGTTGCGTATAGAAGATAACCCCTCTTATCTATACTTCCCGGGAGATGGGAAAAAAGCGGAATATCGTGAAGGAATATTTGTGGGTTATCGATACTACGATACAAAAAATCTCTCTGTGAGATATCCATTCGGTTTTGGTTTGTCGTACACGACGTTCGAATATGAAAGTATAGAATTGAGTGCAGATGACATACGTGATACAGATACTCTAATGGTATGGATAACATTAAAAAACACCGGAACGATTACCGGGAAAGAAATCATACAGCTTTATGTTTCAGACAAAACTGGAGCGGCAGTAAGACCAAAAAAGGAATTAAAAAATTTTGTTAAAGTAGAACTTAGTCCTGGAGAAAGAAAAAAAGTAGCTATGAGACTCACAAAGCGTGCCTTCGCTTGGTACTCTTCTGAATTGATGGATTGGTATGCCGCTGCTGGTGAATATGAGATTTCTGTAGGAAGTTCTTCACAAGATATTTATCTACGCAAAAATGTAAAAATCAATTGTACGCAAAATTTACCATGGAACATTGATGAGAACACTGTAATTGGAGATATAATGAAAAATGTAAAGACAGCCAATTTGTTCAATAAATATTATCAAAAAGTGGTAAGTTCTTTCACTCGGCCACATTGTGACAATACACAGGGTGCAATCACTCAGAAGATGATAATACAACAGGTGGACAATTTACCATTACGCGCTATGAGAAGTTTTTGTTCACTGACATCTCAAGAAATAAAAAGCATAGTGAATCAATTGAATTGGTGTCTACGAGGTTAATCACCGACAATAAGGTGATTTTTAGTAAATAACTATCAAACAGCTAATTAATATTCATAATAAATCGTAATTCCTGCACATGGTAACAAGACACTGATATTAATCATACAATATAAAGCCGCTGGCCTTGTTCAAAACAAGACTAGCGGCTTTTATTGGTTAGAGAAACCACCTGCATACCGGTGAAAGTGTCTAGTAAAAAACTTTGACAGGAATAAGGCCTACCTATAGGGGCCTGATCAAGTCACCGGCTTTACCAGGGCTCATATGCCTAACTTAGTAATGGTTGCCGTGTAAAAGTTTATGTGGTTAGTAAATTGTGTATGATCAGCTGTTAGATGTAAGGTAATTATATTTTTTAGTGCCTACTCTTAGAATTGTACAGTTGATAGTTTGTTAATAGTTACTATTAAAGAGCCATAAATAAAAATTACCCGTATATTATTACATGTAACAATTTATAAAAAACTCTGATGTGGCTAGTAAAAGCCCAAGCAGGCCTATGCGGTCTAAGAACTAACTGCCGCGGACCTCCGGCAATCTGAATGAAAAAATTCAGATTGAACGGAGGAAAAGAAGTGGCGTACAACAAAGCCAGAGCCGAAAAAGAATGGCTCAAATGGAAAGCAGCAGAAGAAGCAAAGCTCAGAGAATTAGGGGTGGACGAGGATACCATCCAACGTCTGCACTATTACGACTGGGAAAGCTTTAAGGCGGAAAGGAACTATCAGAGATGGAACGTACAGTCGGAAGAATACATAAGCCAGCAGATCGCGGAGGATCAGCCGGAGATTACAACCACCGAACAGCTTTTAGATGAGATAGAAAGCCCGGAGCTTTATACAATGCTTTCCAAAGCGGACAAGCTTACCCTTAGAATTATCCTCATGAAGATCGATGGGTTCAGCAACAGGGAAATAGCGGCTTCTCTCGGAATGGAGGAATACGCTGTTAATATGCGAATCTACCGCCTGCGAAAAAAATTTAAAAAATATTTTTAACCAGCGTTATATTTTGGTATTTCACAGTGGCTATAGGGTGAAGGGAAAAAATCCCTTTACTCGTAGCTTGAAAAGTGAATACCAGCCATACGGGTACGTTCTCGCCTGAGCGAGCGACTAAAAGGTTCGCAGTGCAGAATTTGTACAAAGAACTTTGGAAAAAGCGCCAAGACAATCCAGAGTAAGGGCTGCCTCCCTTTTGAGGGACGGCGGCTGTTGCTCTTGGATTCGAGCGATGCATTTTGACCGGAAAGAGGGAATGGTTTCCCTTTTCGCCACGACCTCGGGCCGGGGGATTATGATACACGTTATCGTTTTGCCCACACGTCAGATGGGCTGGCCGACCTTGGGTTGTAATCAGCAAGACCTTCGGGGAGCCAGTGAACGGCTTGTCAACTGCAAGCCTGCCCGTATGGTTCCCAAGGTTGCCGGGGGGCGAGTTGCAAATACGGCACATCAGAATCAACCCTTTTATTTTTCAGATTGCCGTTGACGGCGAATCCGTGCGGCGCAGAAAATCTGCGCCGCATTAGTTTGCCGCCAACGCACAAGAGCCAATGGCTCTAAGGAGAATGTGCCGAAATGAACAATAGCCTGAAAGAGCAGGCCCACGGGGAGATTGAACGGATTTTCCGAATCCTTCTTCCCCAAAACGGGCTGGCCGTGCGGGAGGAACAGATTACCCTCTGCCACGCCATGCTGGACACCCTGCTCAAAAACAATATCGCCCTGTGCGACGCAGGGGTCGGGATCGGTAAAACCTACGCCTACCTGACTGCCTGCATTTTACTGAAAAAGTTTGCACCCCATGGGCCTGCCGGTTCCCAGCCGGTGGTGGTCTCCACCTCCAGTGTGGCCCTGCAGGACGCCATCATCGGAGAGTACATCCCATTCTTATCCCGCATCTTTTTAGAAAACCATATCATCCCGAAGCCTATCCGGGCCATGGTTCGCAAGGGGAAGGAGCGGTTCGTCTGCGATGCCCGCCTCGCCCAGCGGCTGGAGGCCGTCAAGGGGAAGAACAAAAACGAGGAACAGCGGAAAGCGTTGTTCTCTCTTAATAGCAATTATGACCTGGACGCTGTCACCGGCCTGAGCGGTTTTGACCGCCGCCAGGTGTGCGTTCCGAAGGTCTGCGAGAAAACCTGCCGGCTTCGGAACAGCTGCCGCTACCATCAATATTTGAAAGAGGCCCGAAGTGCAGAGATTTTCGTCCAGATCTGCAACCACAACTATTTGCTGGCCGATGCAGCCCATCGGCTTCAGGAGCTGCGGCCCCTTCTGAACGATTACCGGGCTTTGGTCATCGACGAGGCCCACAAGCTGCCGGATGCCGCCCGTCAGATGTACGGGCAGAGCCTGTCGGCGGAGGATTTTCATGAACTCTGTTCTCTGCTCACAAAAGAGAAGTATATCCTTGCGGCGCAGAACCTGCGGGAAAAGTTCCGGGCGCTGATGGGCGCCCTGTGCCGTGGTGAACTGCTGGAGGAAGCGCAGCGCACTGCCTTCGTGCTGACCGCAGAACGGGAGGCGGCCCTTCGGGATTGCCTCTCCCTTCTCCGGCTGCTGCAAAAGCAGCTGGCGCCCCATCTGCCACGGTGGATCCTTCACCGGCTGGGAACAACAGAGCAGGCGCTGAACCTGTTCTTCACGGGGGATCGTCGCTATATCCTTTACATCCAATACGACAGGACCGGCAGCCCCAGCCTCTGCGCCGCCAGCCGGCAGATGCCGGAGCAGCTGAACCGTGCGCTCTGGCGCAACAACATTCCCGCCATTCTCACCTCCGGCACCCTCATGGCCGGTGGCAGCTTTCACCGGACCCGGCAGCGCATGGGGCTGTCTTCAAGCCAGCGGCTGGAGGATTTTATTGCGGAGTCCCCCTTCAACTACCAGGAAAACTGCATCCTCTACATTCCGGGGGACCTGCCGAAAACGCCAATGGGCAGCGAAATGGAGGCCAAGTGTCTGGCAGAACAGATCTGCAGGTTGGTGGACGCTACCCATGGCCACACGCTGGTGCTGTTTACTTCCTATTCCCTTATGGGCGCTGTCTACAACCAGGTGAAGGGCCGGATGGCCTTCCCGCTGATGGAGGTCTGGCGGCATTCCCAGAATGTCATCCATCGCTTCAAGCAGGCTCAAAACGCTGTGCTGTTCGCAGCGGGCTCCTGCTGGGAAGGGGTGGACTTTCCCGGAGATATGGTGTCGTCGCTGATCATTGTGCGGCTGCCTTTCCCCGTCCCGGACCCACTGAGCGAAGCGGAACGGGAGCAGTACCCCACCTTGCAGGATTACATTAAAACTGTGGTGATACCCGATATGCAGGTAAAACTCCGCCAGGGGTTTGGCCGTGCCATCCGCACGGAAACCGACACTTGCGTGGTCAGCATCCTGGACCACCGTGCCGCCCCCGGAGAGCGATACCATAAAGCTGTGCTGGAAACCCTGCCACCGATCCGCATCACTGCCAAAATAGAAGATGTGGAGGACTTCATCCGGGCGAAGAAAGGCCCGGATTATTTTATGCCATAAAGGAGTTGCCATAGATGGACAAGAAAAATATGAAGGTGGCAGTTTATTTCCGAACAGCCACTGTGCCAATAGAGCAAAAAGTCTGGCTCTATGCCAGTTCCAAGAGTTCCGAGCAAGCAGAGTGGAGAGATTTGAGCGTAGAAGCCATGAAACATACGGCCCGTCAAAATGGCCTTGTGGTTGCCGGGGTTTCCACTGACTCCAGCAGGCAGCTGCCGCCCATGGAGCGGCCCGGCGTTCAGGAAATGCTGGCGGCTATCCGAGAAGGACAGGTGGGTGCGGTGATGATGCCCAGCCTCCGTCATCTTGGCCGGGAGCTCGATGCGATCCTCCCTGTGTTAGCCGAATTTCAAAAACAGAAGGTACACATCCACGCCAAAGACGCCTCTGCGCTTTCCCTTCCTCTGTTTCCAAAGCCGCCCTCAAAGGGGAAAGGGGGCGACGCACGATGAGTTTTCCCTATGCAGACCGCCCCATGTGGCTATACAGCCGTAGCAGCGACAAGCATCTGAAGGTGCTGTTCCAGCAGATGCAAAACCTGCTGGATGAAGCGGAGCGCAGAGCATACGCTGTCGCAGGATATGGGTTCCGGCAAGAGCATGGCCAGAATGGGCCTGAAGCAGATGATGCGGGCCGTGAAAGACGGCCTCGCCCAAGCTGTCCTTGTGCAGAACCTCACCCGCCTAAGCCATGACCCCGCTATCCTTATGAAGATATTGGAGTTCCTACAGGATCACAATGCGGTGCTGATCACCACCGAAAGCGACCTGCGGTATGAACTCTACATCAAAGGGCTGGAACAACATTTTCTCAGGAGAGCCGCCCAAAAAGGGCTCCGGCTTCCATGGTGAACCTACCATGGATCCTGCTTTTACTCCGGCGCTTCCGGACGAAAAGGTGATCAGGGAAATTAAATACTTTGTGCTGTTTTCCATGCTGAAGAAGCTGATGGAGCAGGGGAAAATCACAGCAGAATACTGTCAGCAAGCCAATGTTGCTATTGCCGAAAAGTACGGAGTCTCTGAGTTCAGTATTTAGTGGTTGTCGTAATAGCTATCCCATGCCGGTTGTGGTAGTGTTGGGTGTGACAAAAAAGATGTCCAGCCGGAAAGGGGGTGGCAGAGATGCCGCAGGTCAGAGTGATTCAACCTATCTCAGAGCAAGCCAAAAAGCTGCGGGTTGCCGCTTATGCCCGTGTCAGCAGCGATTCAGCCGACCAGCTGAATTCCTTTGCCACCCAGGTAGCTTATTACACCGACTTCATCCAATCCAAAGACGAATGGGAGTTTGCCGGCCTTTATGCCGACGAAGCGGTTTCCGGCACCACAGCCGACAAGCGGGACGATTTTCAACGCCTGCTTGCCGACTGCCGTGCCGGGAAAATAGACCGTATCCTTGTGAAATCCATCTCCCGGTTTGCACGAAACACTCTCGACTGCCTTCAGACCGTGCGAGAACTCAAGCAGCTTGGCGTGGCGGTGGAATTTGAAAAAGAGGGCATTGACACTGGAAACATGGGCAGCGAAATGCTGCTGAGTATTTTGGGCTCTGCCGCCCAGGAAGAATCCCTCTCCATATCGAAGAACCTGAAATGGAGCTATCGACGTCGGATGAAATCCGGCGATTTTATTACATCCAAGGATCTGCTGGGCTATTTCTTCAAAAACAACACGCTTGTACCTAATCCCAAGGAGGTTCCCATTGTCGAATATATTTTTAATAGCTATCTGTCTGGAAAAGGGACAGATGAAATCGCAGACGAATTAAATGCGGCGAATCTAAAGACAGATAAGAAACCATCGGGCAGATGGCATTCTACAATGATTCGATATATCCTGTCTAATGAAAAATACATCGGTGACTCATTGGTTCAAAAGAGATATACTCCTGAGGACTTACCACTCCGGCAAAAAAGGAACAATGGCGAACTATCGCAATACTATATTCAGAATTCGCATCCGGCCATTATTTCAAGAGAAACATTTGAGGCCGTTCAACAGCTGCTAAATCGAAGGAGGAAACGGCATCCTCCATCGGTGGAAATGCAGCAGACTCCTTTAAGGAGTACAATGCAGTGTGCGCTTTGCGGCTCTTATTTTCACAAACATAAAAGTAACGGAGAGAATTTCTGGTTCTGTGCGTTACACAGAAAATCCAAGGATTTATGCCCCATGCCAAATATTCGTGAGCAGGAAATCCTGATGGCTTTCCTATCTATGTACAACAAGCTCTTAGACAATATAGATATCCTTAGCACTATGATGAACCAGTTGCTGGAGTTACAGGCGAAGTCCGTTTGTAGCCGGCCAGACATAATGGATTTAAACGAAAAAATTTCAGAATTAGTCACGCAGAATCACTCGCTCTCAAGGTTACAAGCCAAAGGGTGCATTGATTCTGCTATTTTTATTGAACGGAGCAATCGAAACAACAAACTAATCGAGGAATTGCGTCAAGAACTGCGCCAGCGTCAGGAGCCGGACGATACCAGCAGCGCCATCGAAGGAACTCGCCTGTTGCTTGACTTGCTGGAAGGGGCAAAACCTATGCTGGAATTTGACCCTTCCGTCTTTCAGAGCATGGTAAAACAGATCACAGTTTATCAGGAAAAGCTCTGCTTTCAACTTGCCAACGGGCTGGTTCTCGAGGAAAGGAGGGCCCAATCGTGAAAAAGATCCGATACTTTCCCTTCGGGTATCACATGGTGAATGGAAAGATTGTAACCCGTCCAGAGGAAAATGCTCTGCTTCAGGAGTTATTTTCTGACTACTTAAACGGTGCCTCGCTTCAGCAATTGGCTGATTACGCAGAAGGAACCGGGATTCGCTTCCGGGAAAACACCGAGCATTGGAACAAAAATATGATTGCAAGGATGCTGGATGATGAGCGATATTGGAATGCCGGAGATTTTCCTCCAATCATCAGCAAGGAGATGGGGTCAGCTATTACTTCTATGAGAAAACAGAAGGCAACTACCTACTCTTCCATCATATTCATACAGAAAAAGTTGGTCTGCTGTAGTTGTGGAGAAAAATTGAGACGAATCAAACTAAAATCATCCCGAATCCATTGGACTTGCAAAAAGTGTGGCACACCGTTCTGTCTGACAACCGACTATGATTTGCTGCAAGCCGTAACAGATAAATTGCTTATGTGCTGCCATAAGCCGAAGATTGCGGGGCGAAATCCTACAACCAATAACAGCCTGTCTATACAGGCAGCCCGCTTGACCAACGAAATCAATCAAGCAATGAATAAGCGGGAGGTGGATCCGAATGAGCTGCTCCCTCTCATTCTTGAGTGTGCCGCTGAAAAATACAAAACCTGCTCCATCAAGGAAGCAGACCATCTGACCATTACCCTGAAAGCTCTCTTTCAGGCACACAGCAATGACACGACCCTGGATCGGGAACTTTTTGAGAGGGCTGTGAAACAGGTGATTTTGCAGCCGGACGCATCTGTACAGTTTCGCCTGCTGAACGATATCGTGGTTTGAAAGGAGAACCGCCATGGTACAAAAAACAGTTACAGAAATCCCTGCGAACCCCCTGATGGGTGACCTTCGAAAGCGAAAACGGAAACTGCGGGTGGCCGCCTACTGTAGGGTCAGCACCGAGGAAGAAGAACAGCAGAACAGCTTTGAGGTGCAGGTGGCCTATTACACGGATAAAATCACCCATCATGAGGGCTGGCAGCTGGCCGGGATTTTTGCGGACGATGGAATCTCAGGCGTCAGCACCAAGAAAAGAGATCAATTTAATAAAATGATTGAATTGTGCCGGAAGAAGAAAATCGACCTTATCCTGACAAAATCCATTTCTCGCTTTGCCCGTAACACCCTGGACTGCATCAAGCACGTGCGGATCCTCAAAAGTTGGGGCATTCCGGTCATATTTGAGAAAGAAAACATCGACACCTCGAATATGAACAGCGAGATGATCCTCACCTGCCTGAGTTCCTTCGCCCAGGCCGAGAGCGAATCTATCAGCGGCAACGTGACCAAGGGCATCCGCATGGGCTACCGGCAGGGCCGGTTCAGTTTCCGATATAAAAACTTCCTGGGCTATCGCAAAGGGCCGGATGGTGAGCCGAAAATTGTGCCTGAAGAAGCGAAGATCATCCGGCTGATCGCTCAGAATTACTTAAATGGCGATAGCCTGCGTACCATAAAGGAAACCTTGGAGAGCATGGGCGTTCCAACCGCCACCGGCAATCAAAACTGGAGCACGGAAGCCATCCAACGCATCCTGCAGAATGAGAAGTACATGGGTGACGTCCTGCTGCAGAAAACCTACACGGCAGATTTCATTGAAGGCAAGGTCAAGAAGAACAATGGAGAACTCCCACAGTACTACATCAAGGACAATCATCCGGCCATCATTCCAAGGGAAATGTTTTACCAAATCCAAGAGGAAATCGCCCGTAGGAAAAGTAAAAAGCCCGCCAATGCCAAGAAAGCCAAGACCAATCGTGGCCGGTTTACCAGCAAATACGCCCTTTCAGAAAGACTTGTCTGCGGGAACTGCGGCTGTTATTTCCGAAGGGTGACATGGAGCATCCATGGGCGGAAGCAAATCGTCTGGCGATGCATCAACCGGCTGGAATGTGGGCCAAAGGCTTGCAAGGACTCCCCCAGCCTCAAGGAAGATGAACTCTATTCCGCTATCCTGAAAGCCATTCGTTCCCTGGTTCAAGGCCACCAGGAAGAAATGGCCGCCACCCTGCAGGAAGCACTTATACATTGCATCGGTAGAGAAAATGCCGCTATCAATCCCCTTGTGATAGAAAACAGGCTCCATGAACTGGATAAGGACTTGGATCGGCTGCTTACGATGGATGGGAGTGAAATCGTGGATCTGCGGATCAAGCAAATCAGCGACGAAATGCTCCAGCTGAGACAAATGAAAAAACGTGCGGAACTGGATGCCCAGCAGGATATGGGTCGAGAAAACAAAGCCAAGGAAATCATGGCCTTCATCTCCGCAGAATATCTCGACCTTACGGAGTATTCCGACACCCTGGTTTACCGGGTGATCGAACGAGTGACCGTCCTCTCCAAAGAAGAGATCCGCATCCGCTTCGTCGGTGGGTTTGAAATTACCCAGCCCCTTCACTGAGAAGCAGGCACAGAGAAATGCTGGTAGCTTGGCGCTGCCGGTGTCTCTCTGTGCCTGCTTCTTTCTATATTGAGAGTATGTCATGAAATAACCGCATACGTGAGAATTTTGGTATAACCCCTTGCTTTTTGCTATAGCAAATGCTATAAATATATAAGGGGGTGTTACCGTGACATTTGATGAACTGTTAAAAGCAATCCGCACGGAATTGAATTTAACGCAAGAACAATTCGCCCGAGAATTAAATGTAAGTTTTTCAACTTTAAGTCGTTGGGAAAATGGTCATACTGCCCCCAGTCGGTTGGCTAAGATGAGCCTTTTGGAGTTTTGCAGTAAGCAGAGTTTATCCAGCGTTTTGAAAGAATACCTTGAGAAGCTATAGCAAACTCCATTTCCAACACACAATTTGGAGGGAATCTATTTATGGCCAGAGCCGATTTATTGAAAAAACTTTTTAGCAGTTTCAAAATTGAAGATAGAGAAGCATTTCTTAGAGTTGCTGAAGAAATTATTGAAGATGAAAGAAAAAAGAATCATGGAATACTTGCGAATGAGCTGAAGACAATTATTAGTACCGGAACATCATTCCCTAAAAGAAGTCTATCAGCATTTTCTGCTTCCGAATCAAAAACTAAAGACCATGAAGAAACTCTATTTGAAATTAGATATCCAGAAAAAACACTCTCCGATGTTGTTCTTACATCTGAAAACCGACAACAAATAGAGCAAATCATTAGGGAATTTTTGAATTGGGACGTTCTTATGAGCAATGGTGTATACCCCACTAGGCGTGTCCTTTTCTATGGCCCGCCTGGTTGCGGAAAAACTCTCACAGCAAGCGCCATTGCTTCCGAAATTGGATTGCCACTCTTATATGTGCGATTTGATGCTATTATTTCGTCCTATTTAGGTGAAACCGCTGGAAATATCCGCAAGATATTTGACTTTGTTAATGGTGATAGCTATGTTATGTTATTTGATGAATTTGACGCTATTGCACGAAGTCGCAACGATCAATACGAACATGGCGAAATAAAGAGAGTTGTTAATACATTTCTCCAACAGATAGACAGCTTCAAAGGACGTTCATTAATAATCGCCGCTACCAATTTTGAACAATCACTTGACTATGCTATATGGCGTAGATTTGACAACACATTGAGATTCGATTTGCCTGACAACGATGAAAAAGTTCGACTGTTTAATTTGAAATTAAAACAATTCAAAGGATCCGAAAATATAATTGTTGAGTTTCTACCACATATGGAGCATTTTTCACATTCAGATGTTGAACAAGCGGCAGTAACTGTAATGAAACAGTGCATTCTTGATGGTCGGCGTATGTATACAAAAAAAGATATCGAACAAGCAATATTACAACAGGAAAAACTTGTATTGCTACGCAAAACCCAGTATTAGAAAAGGGGGCGGGTTCTAAATGGAAAATCACATTGAAATCCGTAAAGAAGAAATTAGTGAGTGGGAATATAAATTCCCTTCGTTTCCAGGAGCACCTCGACCCCCTGTCCGTAACCGTAGAAGTCATGGTGAATCACTTAAATCTGGACTATCGGGGGCCATCGAGGGGATTAAAGAAGCTCGAAATGCAGCGGGAATTGAATCCGACAATTTGCTGGTGCTGGAAATATCAAGTGATGTGATGGAGCCTGATGTTGATTTGTTGCAGAACAAATTAGGATTATCTATAGTTGAAGAAATTCAACACAAAGATGGTACAGCGAAACTCATAGTCCAATTTAGTAGCCAGGATGCTATCGCCAGTTTTGAGCAAGAGCGTGTATTATATGAAATCGACAGTCATGATGCGGGGATGCTTACATATAGACAAAGAAGCGACGTTTTTGCTTGTATAAATGATATACGACGCCTATCAAAAGAAGATCGTACTGGTCAGAAGCTATCGGTGGCTATTGCAGAGGACACCCTACCTGACGGTCTGTTTTTGGTGGATATTGATGTTTGGTATAATGGGAACCCTGCAAGTAAAAGTTTCATCGAATCGCAAATTAAACAGGCTTTAGGTACAGGTGAAAGTAATCTGTGCGGGGATTTATTTGCTCTGCCCAATCTGCTTCTTGGCCGCGCAAGAGTCAATCGCTTCACACTTGAGGCCATCCGCAATTTAGATCTAATTGCCTTAGTTGATTTACCCTTGGGCGTTGTATCTACGGAACAATGTGAATTATATTCTCCTGAGTTTGTTCCACAAATCCACGATACGCTCGATGATGATGCTCCTCTTGCTTGTGTAATTGATTCGGGCGTGTTTTCTGGCAACTTGTTATTATCATCGTTAATAGTGGCTGAAGAAGACTTCGATTTGACTGAAAACTCGCCATCTGATTTCAACGGCCACGGTACTGGCGTAGCTGGTATAGTTGCCTATGGCGATTTTCATGAATTTGATAAAACCAACCGAGTGTTCAAACCTCTTGTTCGGATTTGTAATGGAAAGGTGATGCATAATCTGCAGAATCCTTTTGGTAATGATGAAACAGGGTTCCCACTCGATAAGCGTCCTGAACAGCTTGTCGAAAAAGCAATTCGATATTTCCATAGAGAATATAATTGCCGCATTTATAATCTATCCGTGGGAGATATTGACCGAATTTACACCTGAGGTCGACAAATGGCCTGGGCCTCATTACTGGACGAACTTGTGCGTGAACTGGACATCGTTATTGTTGTCAGTGCAGGAAATGTATCCAATATAGATGTGCCGGATTTCAATAATAGAATAGAGTTGATGGAAAAAAGCAGAAATCAACTATTGGGCACAGGCCATCGATTAATCGATCCGGCGACGACGGCATTAGGAATTACAGTTGGATCTATCACGAGATACGAAGAACCTGAGAGTTTTCCACAACGACCAACGCCTTTATCAGCCGGTAAAAAAGATTATCCGTCTGTGTTCACACGAACGGGGGCCGGCGTAAATGGTGCTATAAAACCGGAGTTTGTTGATTATGGTGGAAATCTTGCTGTTGTGCAGCAAATTGGAGGTAGACCTCGTTGGAACAGTAACCGAGCTTTAAATGAGCCAACATTAAACAATACCCTTGAAAAAGTTTTCAAGGGTTGGCAAGGCACCAGCTTCTCCGCTCCCCATGTGACACACATTGCAGCAAGGCTCGAAAGAGCATTGCAATCCCAGCTTGGAGAAGTCCCCTCTTCAAACTTGATAAGGGCTTTATTGGCAAGTTCAGCAAAGTGTTATGAAAAAGATTGGCTTGAGACTATAACCCCTCCAGATTTTACTGGAGCCCAAAGGCAGCCACAAGCATGGCGGTTACAGCTATGTGGCTATGGTAAGGTCGATGATTCTACATTATTTTCTGATCGCAACCACGTCACTCTGTTCGCGGAGGATGCATTGAATTTGCGGGAGATCCATCTCTATAAAATTCCTGTACCAACAGAATTCTTGGACTTGAGAACGAATAAACGAATATCAATAGGATTCGCCTACAATCCTCCAACTCGGCTAAGTCGCAAAGCATATATTGCAAACAGTTTGTGGTTTGAGGTGTTTCGGCGGATTGATGCAGAAGCATTGCTAAGCTATAAAGGGAAAAAAACGGACGCAGACGAAGCGGCAGCAGAATATATAATCGAAAACTTTAGCCGTAAACACGGTGCTCCTTTTTCTCCCGGCTATACAGAAGTACGAGACTCAACGCTTCAACAGCGTGTATGGGAAAAAAGTGCACATGGGGGCTCTGATTTATTATGGGATAATAATGACCCCTATATTTATGTTCTTATTACAGGCAAGTCTAAATTCAAACATCCATATGAGATGGAGCCTCAACCTTATGCTTTGGCAGTCACTTTCTCGTATGATAATGCAGAAGACATACAGCTTCGCCAAAAGATAAGTGAACGAGCTAATATCCGGTTGCGCGAACAAGTCAGAACCCGTGCTCAAATTCAAGTGTAGGCAGATACAGAAGCAAAAGGCAGTAGATAGTCCTCTGTTGCTGGGTATCTTTTTTGTCAATGAATAAAGGTCGAAATTTGGAACTTAAAAATGAGACATCCAAATTTCGGCCTCTTTTTCTATGCCGAAAACCGAGGATTCAAGCCACGTTTTTGGGGTTGCCCTCTTTTGTAGCAATGGGACATCCAAAAAGAAAAATTGAAAAATCAAAATGTAAAAATGGAAATAGATCAAATCCGAACCCGGAATTCTCATATTTTTGAGGATTCCTTTTCTTTTATCCAGTAATCCTGCTCTGTCTGTTCCGGAGTTTTATATTGCAGGGTAGAATGAGGACGTTCGGTATTGTAGAAGGCAATAAAATGGGCAATTCCTCTCATCAGACCCCCTTCCGACGTATAGTGCCTGCGGTACAGCTCTTCTTTTTTGAAAATGGAGAAGAACGCTTCGGAAACTGCATTGTCATGGGGACACGCTGTCCGGGAAAAAGACTGTTCTACTCCAAAATCATCCAACAGGTGAACGAACGCATAGGACATATACTGCGTTCCACGATCACTATGGAACATGAGCTCTGCCTTTGGTTGTCTATCTGCGTAGGCCTGTTTAAAAGTCTTGGTAAGTAGTTGGGTGCTGCTTTTGTGGGAGATTCGATAGGAAATCACTTTCCGTGAAAACAGGTCTATGATGACGCAGAGATAATAATACTTGTCATGGAATTTAAAAACGGTGATATCGCTGACCCAGACTTGATTCGGCCGCTCGGTTCGGAACTGCTGCTGCAGAAAATTTCTGTTTTGTCCTTTTTCCCATTTTTTATATTCTTTCTTTGCAGTAGTGCTGACACTGCCGATTCCTAACTCCTTCATAAGCTGGGAAACATACTTTTTGCTGGTTTTGACCCCTTGATTTTGAAGGATAGCAGCGATCTTTCCCGCTCCATAGATTTGTCCGCTATCGTCATAAATACTTTGAATCTGCGTTTTCAACTCCGACCGCCGCTTAGCCGCAAGTGTGTCGCCTTTCTTATTTCGGAAAATGTGGTTGTAGAAAGTGCCACGTGAGACCTCCAGTGCGTCGCACAGGGAGTGAACACTGAATTGACCGTAAAGTGGCTCCATGGCCTTGAGCTTTTCCTGCAAAGGCGAGGAAACCGTACAACTGACCGTCTTTAAAACCTGAATCATATCCTCCAACTTGTTGATTCTTCTTTTCAAGTATTGGAACTCCTGCGGAGTAACTACTGTGCCTGTATCGGTCACAGTTTGTTGATAGTCTTGTATCCAACGATAGAAGGTGCTACGAGGGATTTGGTTTTCGTTGCAAATTTTGATTACTGTTTCTCCGTCCTGGTAGCGTTTCACGAAAGCTATCTTCTCTTCTTTGGTAAATTTCATGGGGGTTACCCTCCTCGTGTTTTTTATAGGGACATGGTAACACGAGGAGCACGGGAATTTGAAATTGCTCGCCATCCACTAAGAAGTAGGCACAGAGAGGCACAGGCAGTTTGGGCGCTGCCGATGTCGCTCTGTGCCTGCTTTCCTCGTTGAGAAATGGAACCGTTTGAAGGATAATTATCTTAAGTTTACACTCAGAAATTGCATTATCTAATTGTAATTGTGTAAGAAATTATTAAAGGAAATCGCCATAAGAAAACCTACCTTAAGTCAGGTTTTCTAATTCAACTTATTTTGTGAAAGCAATCTGTTCGTATTTCTGGGACAAAATCTGTTCTATCGCATTTGCGCCCTGTTCTGAAAACAAGGATAGTGCAACAGTTAAATCCTCGTCTGTAATCGGAAGAATTAATCCTCTATCATCTTCATATGTGTCAGCGCATCGTTTCATAAAGGAATCATTTTCATCAAGCGTTCTACAGGCTAGGATACCAACTTTTCCTCTACGATTACTAAATCTTCCACTTAATTGATCCAATTCAGGATTAGCCACTTCGCCCGTGTAATTTTTGCACTCGACAAAAACAAATGGGCATGGTAGCAATACATTTTTGTTAGGTAGCGTAAAGAAAAAGCCACTCTCAGCAGAATTATTAAACGTTATATCAATACGCTTTCTTCCGTCGTGGATTTTATGTTCTTTTTTTGGCGATGAAAGATTTGGATAAAACAGCAACTCAAGAATCCCAATTATCAAGTTGTGATAATGGGATGCGTTTGCTGTGCCGGAAGGTATTTCTGCCAGTTTTTGTGTCAAATATTCGCAGACTGCCCGAAGATTTAGATTATCAAGAACTGCACCATCTACATGCGACAGTTTTTTTGCCGTTTGCTGTTTAAAGTCCGCAAATACTTCCGGATGTTGCTCAGTAAATCTAGCAAGATATTCCTTGTCGATTACCCCTTCTTTTTCGCGGATACTCTTTTTAGTTACATACTCCTCGCCGCTTTTGTATTTCCTTACTAGCGAGGTATGAAGCTGAAGATTTTCATGTTGAAGGAAGTTTAGAACAAAATGTTGCTTATATTCAGAAGGGGTGTACTTATCAGTAAATGAAACAATTCTCTTGGGAACGAGTAAAATGGGTCTTCCTTCAACAACAAGGCGCTCTATATATTGATTATCCCACATACGTTTTTGAGCATCCCAGTACATACCTGAAGGAACACTTGGTGTCAATGGGATTCCGTGTAATTCGCACTGTTCTTTGGTATATTCAATAAGATGTCTTCTTATTATGTTAGCCGTCATGTCAGACACTTTGTCTTTATCCACATTAGGGACAAAAATCCGAAAATCTTCTATATCCTCCATGATACCAGTTTTGACTGCACGACTTGTTAAAAGTTCCTTGAAAATGGCGGCAGTATCTTCTGGGCCCATACCATGTCCATTAGGCTTTCCGCTTGACATGCCAAGGCAAACATCATTATTCTCTCCAAGATGTGAAAATAATTCTTCGGCTTGACGAATCTTTTGGCCTCGCAAAAGTGCCAGCAAAAATTCAAAATATGAACGTAGAGTCGCATGTGCGTCGATTGCAAATGGAAAATCACATTTTGAAATATAGTATGGGTCAAGAAATAACGGAGTATCTACACTGGGGTCTATATCAACAAAGTCTAGTTCATACTGCGTTTTATTGAGGTTAAATATTTTACTGATTTTCATCAGAATACCTCCTTTTTTGTAATTATATCACCTCCTTCCACGTTATTGAAGATGGACAGAGGTCGAAATTTGGAACTCAAAAATGAGACATCCAAATCCAACTCTCTTTTTCTATGTAGAAAGCATGAGATTAAAGCCCATTTTTCGGCATTACATACTCTTGTAGAAATGGGATATTCAAAAGAAAAAATCATGCTGCAAAAAAGAAAGCGAATCTCTTCTGAACCTGGGAGGCCCATTTTCAGCGGGTATCTTTTTTGTCAACGCTTCCCAGCGGCAAGCTGCCGCTCCCAAGACGCGCACCTCATTGTTATGGGGTGCGCTGTTTTTGCACCCGCGTCTGAGGCAGATGTTTTTTGTCAACGCATCCCAGGCTGTGCCTGGACGCACATTGCGTTCCAGGTCCGGCCTTTTCTTTTGCCTGCCTGCTCGCACTCAAAGACGGGGATCTTTTTGTCAATGCATCCCAATTGAGAGCCTCGGCACGCAGTTTGCATTCGGGGCTTTTTTTATTTGGCTTGATGACCGAGCTTATAGCGGATACTTATTTTGTCAGCGCCTCTTAAAGCGCCTGAACATTAGATGTTCAGGCGCTTTTTTGCGTTAATCCAATCAGGATAAATTTTCTTAATTGTCTAAATTAAGGCATACTCGTTCAACATTCCAAGAGATTGAACAACCGTGTTTATTGTAAAAGGAAAGTCTCAATTTTATAATAAACACAAACAGTACGACATAAAAACGGAGGGAATTTTAATATGGGGATTCAACTGGGAATTATTGGTTATGGCGGAATGGGCGGCTTTCATCACAGAAACGCATCTAGGATTGAAGGAGTGCAGGTGATTGGTGCCTACGATACCGATCCGGTACGCGTACATGCTGCTGAGAAAAACGGAATTAAAGGCTTTTCCACTTTGGAGGAGCTGCTCTCCTGTGATGAGATCAATACTGTTTTGGTTGCGGTGCCAAACGATAAGCATATGGAGTTATGCGTAGAAGCCGCGAATGCAGGAAAGCATGTGATTTGTGAGAAGCCGGTTGCCATGAATGTCCGGGAATTGGACCAGATGATAGCCGCGGCGGGCCGCAACGGAAAAATTTTCACCGTGCATCAGAACCGGCGCTGGGATAAAGACTTTCGGATCGTAAAGAAAATTTTGGATTCCGGCGAATTGGGAAAGGTATACTCGATTCAATCCCGGCTCCATGGTTCCGGGGGCGTTATGTTCGGTTGGCGCGGAGAAAAAAAGCACGGCGGCGGTATGCTTTATGATTGGGGAGTGCATTTTATAGACCAATTGATGTGGATGCTGGGCTATGACAATTTTAAGAGCGTATTTTGTAAAACTTATCATGTGAAAACCGCAGAGGTAGAGGACTATTTTTTCCTGGTGTTCGATTTAGAGGATGGCAGGCATGTCCAGGTGGAAATTGGGACCTTTGTTTTAAAAGAATTGCCCAGATGGGTTCTTTTAGGAGACGAGGCCACCGCTTATGTGAATGATTTCTCCAGAAACGGCGGCATTATCCGGCTGGACAGCACTGCGGAAACAAAATCAGAAATCATCATGACATCCGCGGGGCCGACACGTACTTTTGCGCCTAGGCCGGATAACGTAAAGCTGGAAAGCGAACTGCCGGATGTGCAAGCTGATTGGTCTGAATACTACAAGAATGTTCGGGACGCCATCGACGGAAAAGCGGAACTGATCGTACAGCCCTGGCAGGTACGCAAGGTGCTGAAAGTAATCGAAGCGGCGTTTCAGTCTGCGGAAACAGGAAATTTAGTTTCGCTTAGGGATTAAACCTATTGCTAATAAAATCATCGGAAAGCCGCCTAATGAAGCTATCATCAGGCGGCTTTTTGGCTACAGCGGAAAGATAGGAAGCTCCTCAGGAACACAGAAAATATTGCTAATCGAAAGGGGAAAAAAGATGTCTCTGAGAAAAAAGCTGATGCTGTCCATGATATCCATCGCCGCGATCCCAGTGGTAGTGTTAGGCAGCTTTTGCTATCAATACTTCAGCAAGGTTCTGCTAAACAATGTGCAGCAAAGAGAGCTGCAAAACAACAATCAGATCATTTACAGCTTAGATGATTTTTTTAATTCACTTTCTAAAATTTCTGATTCTCTTCTCATGAGCGAGGAACTCACGAGAATCCTTCAAAACACCTACCAGGGTCCGGAAGCGCAGCTTCAAAACTACCGGGATAAAAGGCAGGTAGAGGAACTGCTTTACAGGAACGGTTATTATTTGGACAATCGGATCGAGACAATCGCGATCTTTCCCGAAAACAGCGACATGTTTTACTACTGCACCAAAGAAACCATTAATCCGGCTTATGATGTTAGAGAGGAAAAATGGTACAGCCGTATTTTAGAAAAAGAAGGAGCGCAGGCGTTAATTGGAATTCATCAGAATGGTTTGGTTCAGGCATCCTTTCAGGCGCGGCAGCCCTATTGTGTGACCATTGGAAGAAGTATTTATTCCGCTTATGAGTCCAGGCTGCTGGGAACGATTATCATTAACGTCAATGTACGGGACCTTCAGGAGCTGTGGCCTGAGCCTGACCAAAATTTCCAGGAAAAATTTTACCTGGTGGATGATGAAAATCGAGTGGTGTTCAGTGATTCATCAGAGGAAATCGGCGGACAGTTTTCTATGAGCGATTTGAGCGTTGGAATTTCCTCTTGCGAAATGGAAGGTGTTCTTTACGACGCGATGGTGTCGGAATCCGGCCATCAGGGCTGGAAAAGCGTCAAAATGATCATGCGCAGCAAGCTGGACAAGGAAATCGCAGTGGTTCCTTATATGACGATTACCCTTGTGTTGGTTCTCATAGGCTTGGCGGTGCTGGTGTCGCTTTTTATTTCCAAGATTTTTACACGTCCACTTCAGGAGCTGTATGTTAAAATGCGCCGGTTTGAGGCGGAAAAAAGCGGGAATCCCCTTCCGGAAAACCAGGTGGAGATTAAGGGCTTGTCCAGAAGCTATAACCGCATGATTGAAGAAATCAACAGCCTGACCATCAAAAATTACGAGACGGAGCTCCAGCTCCGCCGAGCGGAGCTGATGGCGCTGCAGTCCCAAATCAACCCCCATTTTATCTATAATACCCTGAATTCAATTAAATGGATGGCGGATATGCAGGGCTCCAAACGGATGGTGACGGCTCTGGATTCTTTGATTAAGCTGATGCAGTTTTCATCGAAAAACAGCCAGGAGGTCATCCGGATTCAGGATGAAATAGATCTGATCAAGGATTATATCAATCTGATCAATTTAAAATATTTCGACAGAATCGTTACACTGATCCGAGTGGAACCAGGGGTAGAACGCTACGAAACCTTAAAATTTCTGTTGCAGCCTATTGTAGAAAATTCCATTTATCACGGCTTTAATAAAATGACGCAGTCATGCGCGATTAAAATCAACATCAGTCGGAAGGGGGACAGGATTTTATATGAGGTAATCGACAACGGGAAGGGGATGAGCAGGGAAAAGATAAGACAGGCGCTAAAGGAGGAACGCTCGGAGAATTCCCATTCCTTCAACAAAATTGGATTATACAATGTCAACAAAAGAATCCAATATACGTTCGGCGGAGATTACGGCGTGAAAATTGACAGTGAGCTAGGCAGGTATACCAGAGTGCTTGTGGAAATCCCGGCCCGCGTTTATAAGGAGGGAAAGGCAGATGAATAAGATCAGCATTGCCATAATTGACGATGAAAGCTTAGTTAGACTTGGAATTAAGTCCTCTGTAGAATGGGAGAACTATGGCTATGAGATCATAGGAGAAGCCGACAATGGCCAAAACGGTCTGGAAATGATTCAGCAGAAACAGCCGGATATCGTGCTTTTGGATATTTGTATGCCGGTTATGGATGGAATAGAGGTTCTGAAACGGCTTCAGCAAATGGAAATTGACTGTAAGGTCATTATTCTCAGCTGCCACGATGATTTCCATTTTGTAAAGGAGGCTATGAAAAACGGCGCTTATGATTATCTAAGAAAGAATGAGATCAACAGCGCAAACATCCTAAATATTTTAGAGGAAGTCCGCCAGTCGGTCCGAGAGGAAAGAAAGAATAAGGAGGCGTCGGAAGAAAAAGAGGAATGGGGCGGCTGCTCGCGGCACAGCTGGCTGCAGCGCCTGGTTACCGAAGGAACAGAGGCGGACGGACATTCAGTTCCGGTGAGCCGGCTGCATATTCAAGAGGGAGGACTCTGCTGTGTTGTTTTTGGTGTTAGCCATTATCGGCAGGTGCTTACCCGGTATGAGGATGGCTATCCCTTTACTTTAGAGCATAGCATCACAAATTTAGCGAAGGAAGTTATCCGCCAGCGAACGCGGGAAATGGAAATTTTTCTTTTCCAGGAAAACCAATATGTGCTTTTGCTCAGCAGCCGGGACAGCGTTAGCGGGGCTCAGTGGGAGGAAGAGGTTTTCTCTCTGATCAACGAGTTGTATACCGTATTTCGAAATTATTTAAACGCGGAGACCTACTATGGGGCAAGCGGTATCGTTTCGAAATTTTCTGGCTTGCCGGAAGCGTTTGAGCGGGCGCAATATTCCTACAAGCTTCATTATTTCCAGCCGGATAAAATAATTCTCAAAGAGGTGCGGAAGCCAGCCAGAACGCTGAGCGAGGAAGAGGTTAAATCCGGGTTAAATGAGATCAACTCCTGTATTTCCCAAAAGCAGTATTCCCATGCCTTTTCCCATCTGTATACTTTTATTCAATGGTTACGGCGTCATCACAGGGAAAATCTCGACGTTACGGGAATTCTGAATTTCTTTTCCAATATGGTTCGCTTCATTTTGCTGCAGGAGGGGAAAATTCCAGAAGAAACGATTGACAAGCTGCAAAAATGCGAAAATCTAGAGGATACCGAACAGTTCCTTTCGGAGTTCCAAAGGGAGTTGAAAGCGGAAGAGCCGGAGCTGGATCAAAAACATTATTTAATCCGGGCGGCTACCGACTATATTCAGCAGAATTTAAGCCGCGGCGATATCTCCTTAGATGAAATCGCGGAGCATTTGATGATCAGCAAATCCTATCTTTGCCGCTTGTTTCAAAAAAAGCTGGGGGTTTCCGTCCAGCATTATATTCATAACATCCGGATTGAAAAGGCGAAAGAATACTTGAATGATTTCCGGCTGAAAATTTATGAGATTGCGGAACTGACTGGCTTTAACAGCTCAACCCATTTCAATATCGTCTTCAAAAAAATTATGCAGTGCACTCCGGTTGAGTATCGGAATGGCTTAAAACAGTAATAAAAAATTTTATCAATACAAGATAAGAAAGGTCAATGTGAATAAATAAAAACGATATTCGACAGATAAATTCATTTATCTTCATTGAAATTGTTCAATATCCATAAAAACTTTCCAATGGCGTTTATAGAAAACGTTCCCTGAATTCATTATGCTAGATATAGTTCCAAAACCAGTAAAAATAAACAAAAAGGAGGTACTTTAAAAAACTAGTCTTATCAACTAAAAACAAGGGAGGATAAAAATGAAAAAGAAACTTTTAGCGCTGCTTTTAGCGGCGACTATGGTAGGAACAGCGGCTGGCTGCTCTCAGAACGGGGGTTCCGGCGCAAGCAACGGCGCAGAGAGTGAAGCGTCTCAGAGCAGCGGGGAATCTCAGGAACCCAGCGGTGAGGTGGTAACACTTCGTTGTGGAGGCTGGGGAAGAGTCGATACAGAACATGAGGCTGGAGTTGTTGGGATGGCGGAAGCCATCGGCATTAACGTAGAATTCCAAAAGTACCCTACAGACGCTGATTTCTGGAACAATCTTCCAGCGCAAATCGCGGCAAAAACAGCGCCGGACTTTGTTGTGATGCCTAACGAGCTATATCTGCCCTACATACGCGATGGTTTGATCGTTCCTCTAACCCAGTATATTGAGGACGGTACCATCACCTGTTGGGATAGAATAAATCAGAATGCAAAGGATGTTTGGACGGTCGATGGGGATGTTTATGCTATTCCCTTCTATCAGACTCCTGCGGTGTTCGCTATCAATACGGATCTTTGGAGCGAGGCGGGCCTGACAGAGGCCGATTACCCGGAAACCTGGGATGACGTTTTGGATGCCTGCAAGGTATTTAAGGATACTCTTGGCATGACCGGCTTGTGCGTCAATACACAAGAATACCATTTCACCAACTACTGCCTGTCTTTCGGCGGCGGCTGGGATTTTGGGAAAACCATCGATACTCCGGAAAACGCGGCGGCGCTTCAGTTTATCATTGACGCTTATCACCAGGGCTATGTGGTTACGCCGAAAGAGCTGGGCGTTAGCTATGACGGTAACGTGATAATGTCCGAAGAGGCGGCCATGTCCACCGGCGGTAGCTGGTATGTGTCTGACTTTGCCATAAATGCTCCGGATCTGAACGTGAGATATATAAAAGTTCCTCATGCGAAAGGCCATGAAGATGCCTCAGGCACCTTCCACTCACCGGGCTATGCAATACTGAAAGGCGGCGCTCATGAGAAAGAGGTTGCTATGGCGATTAACTATATGATGAATGATACCCATGATGAGGCATTAATCGATCTGGGTTACATCCCGGTGAACGAAAAGTTTCATGACGAATTTAAAGAAAAGAACCCCTTGTTGACTGATCTGGTAGACGCTATTCCAAAATCCAATGGCTTCGACTATCCGCCGGCCGGTAAAGAGTTTGCAGACGCTTTGATTTCTAAAATGGAGGAGGCTCTCTTTAACTCTGATTCATCCCTGACCGGAGCTGAAATTGTCAAGGAGCTTCAGGCAGAATACGGCGCATAACCTAACGGATGCTTATTAAACGGAATAAGTGATTACAGCCTCCCTGCTGGTTGAGCCGGTAGGGAGGCATTAAGAAAGGCTATGAGGATGATGGCAGAGAATACAGAAAAAAAGAGACAAAAATACAGCAAATTAAGAAAACAGGAAGCAATTGCCGGATGG
>OHIK01000325.1_pt1 | contig 29322 bp, 24 predicted proteins | sample 1568241 | NCBI WGS metagenome assembly OHIK01 (sample SAMEA3879567, study PRJEB24766) | human gut metagenome | biome: human-associated habitat; feature: feces | place: USA | collected 1985/1987 | reverse complement strand
GCAGGAGCCTATGAAAAATATTATCCGATGGTTTGTTCTATTGCTGCATAAGGATATGCAGAATTTTGAAATGGACGGAGCAACCAGCATCATGATTTACAGACAGATCATGAAGCAGACAGAAGAAAAAATTAAAAAAGACAATGTGTAGATATACTGCGCAGAAAGGGAGAAAACATGACTTATACAGAAGCAATCAGAAAAGCACTGAGCGGTGATGCATCCGGATTTGAGTATCTTTACAATTCCACCAGAAACAATAAATATTATCTGGCCTTAAAATATGTAAAGAACGAAGAGACGGCAAAGGATGTGATACAGGAGGCATATCTCCGGGCATGGAAGAGCCTGGATAAACTGAAAGAGCCGGAAAAATTTGAATCCTGGCTGGCACAGATTGTGGTCAACACAGCGAAAAATGAACTGGAAAAGCGAAATCATACACCGTTAGACTTACGGGCGGAAAGCAGCGAAGATGAGGATAATACAGAGATCATTGACCGGGCCGTCAGCTCCTGGGACAATGTTCCGGAACTGGAATACACAAAAGAAGAGACCAGACAGTTGGTACATGAACTGATTGATGCTTTGCCGGATGAACAGCGGCTGGTGGTGATCGCCTTTGAACTGGAAGGTCTGACCACTAAGGAAATCGCGGAGCAGTTGGGATGCCCTGAAGGTACCGTAAAATCGAGACTGCGTTATGCCAGGGGAAATATCAAAGAGCAGGCGGAAGTATTGCAAAAGAAGGGGTACAAACTCTACAGCATTGCTCCGGCTACATTGGTATTGTATTTGTTGAGAAAGGATATGGTGGTGTGTGCTGCAGAACCGGCTACACAGCTGGCACTGTCAGAGTGTGGCAAGACCATATTGAAGAATACTCATGTAGCACCACAGGCGGTTAAGGCAGTGGGAGATACTGCATCTGCAGCAAAAAATACTGCATCCACAGTGAAAAAGATCGCATTCCTGTCTACCAAAGCAGGCAAAACTGTGGCAACAGTAGTACTGACCGCAGCAGTAGGAGGAACTGCAGTGGGAGTGATTCATCACAATAATACGGTTGCGACAGATACAGTAGTACAATCAGAAGAAAGCATTGCTGATTCGGTACTGGAGACCATGGAAGCAGCTGAAAACGTTACGGGGCCCGAAACAACAGTTGAAACAGAAGATACTGTTGAGACTGGGACAACAGAGACTGGGACAACAGAGACTGAGACTGCAGAGACTGAGACCACGGAGGCAGAGACACACGAAGAGGCAACCCCTACTCCAGCAGCAGACCTGCCCGGAATCAATCGAAACGGCAGATATGCAGATATTCCTGAATCTGTTTTACCCAGCAGCGTGGCAGCCAAGGCAGAATTTGTGGATGAGCCTATTTACGGAAAACCATGGCCGGATGTTACCGGTAAAATCTATGCAGATTATATGAGAACCCAGGTGCTTAAAGTTGCGGAATACGGCGTGGACGATTTCTACGTGATCGCATATTGTGCGGACGATGAGGCAAACGGGCTATATGGTAACATGATTGTTATCTATAACGATCAGTATGCTGTCATCAATGAGGTCGCATTTGCAATATGGATAAATGGCATTGATCCGGAGTTTAATTAATTTGGAAATCATTTAAAACGATTTGAAACAAGTCCTCTGACGATCCGATTTTTCGGATGGCCAGGGGATTTTTTTCATGGCAAAAATATTTTTAAAAAAATTTCAAATTTTAAATCTTTTTTGAAACGGTGACTGTCTCACTGAATAGAAAGGCAGAAATGAGCCAAAAACAAATCAACAACCCGGAACAAATGAATGGAGGAAAATTATGATGAAAGTTAGACCCACAAGTACAGATTGCGCAGGAAATGGCTGCTACACCGCAGATAATGGAGCAATTTATTATGGAAATCCACAGAATGGATATTTGGTGGAAACAGAACAGACCAGGAGACTCAGAGAGCAGAAGGAGGCATGGAATAAATCATCGCAGAAATCTTATTCGGGATATACCTCGTCACCCCGTACCAATATGGGTTCAGACCCATCTATTTTGGAAATGCTGTTCCTGAACGGAGTCACAAAGGCAGGCTGGAAGCTTGGAACAAAGCTGGGATCCTTTATCGGAAAGGTAGTCCCTACTTTGATAAAGCTGCTTTTCGTGGTGGGATTTCTTCCTCTGGCAACCCGGGAGTACTTCACCGAGTTCGTGGTACGTAACAGTCATATCGGCTGTAAATTGCTGAGTCTGGCAGGAATGTTGGGAATCCTTGCGTTGATGGCCTATGGTGTTTATCGGAAAATAAAAGGACAGAAGAGTATCGCAAAGCAGGTATTTTATGTGGAACTGGCTACCCTGATCGGAATTTATTACCTTAATTATAAAAATGAGGGAATGGGACTGCCCGCAAGTGCATTCATGGCTGTTTTTGTTGCGTGTACTTTAAGAGCTGTGAGCGGTTGGTTGGAAATGATCATTGCAAAAGTTTATCGGAAAAGAATATTAAATAAACGTAAAAATAATATGTAACACAAAAACGCATTGAAATAGTAATGCAGATCGAGATGTGGATTTGTGGCATGGTATTGAGCATATCACTACCATTATAATGAAGTGCAGGCTGTTAAAAAGATACAAACGAGGAAGGGAATTACAGTTATGGTACAAGGTGATGAACTAAGAGCAAATTTGAAAAACGTACTGTCAATGATCCGCGAGTATGAGAACAATTATATGCAGCGGGCTGCATTGGAGAATCAGGTGCGCGGAGAGATTGCGGAACAGGTGGAAATGGCAGAACTGGATTTTTCCGGTGGCAAAGGCAAGGCGAAGATGACTGTGCTGGCGGTTGTTTCTTATATCGTGATCCTGCTGATCCTGGCGTCTGTTTTTGGTGGAATGGCAGGTAGCTGGGTGCCGATCATCATTGCGGCGGTGGTAGCGGTTATCGGTTTTAATACGGTAGTTTTTATCGGTGTGATAGCGTCAATCGTTGGTGTGATAATGATTTTGTATATGATCTATGGCTGTGTCATAGAGCCGACGATCCGGGCTTTTGCCACGGGAAATGTTGTAGCACTTGTGATACTGGCAGTCTTGATGGTACTTCTGGTGCTCATTATCTATCTGGTGAATCACAAGCTGGTCAATGCTTCCAATGCCAGAGCACGCAGAATGAATAAAGAGATCCACAAAGCAAATCAGGAAATCCAGAAAAACAATGCGCAGCTGATGCAGCAGGCGGCCGCTCTGTATAACCGGGCAAAAGAACTGGACATGGCACTGCAGAACTGCCTGAGTCCCCACGGATTTTATCCCAGACGTTACGTTTATGAGCAGGCAGCAGCATGGTTTGTAAACTATATGGATGACCTGGAAGCGGACACCACCATAACGATGCAGCAGCTGATAGAAATATACAAAAGTGATATGCACAACCAGAAGGTCGAGGCACAGCTTGATGGAATCGACTCAGAACTGAATGATCTGAAGAGTATGGCAGGTACGATCATTGGCAATCAGGGAAGACAGCTGCAGATGCTGCAGGTCAGCAATATGATCGGTATGTACCAGTGCTACCAGAATTCCGTGTTGAATTCCAATGTAGCAGCTATCCGGGATACCGCTGACAATGCCTATGAGAGAATGACCAGACACGATATCATCTGGTAAAAAGTGCTGCCTGAAAACCGAATGAGAAAGGAAGAATCAGATTATGATAAATACAAAACCCCCTTTTTGGGCGACCAAAATCGGAAAAATTACGATTGGAATTGTTGCAGCGGCTGCGGTCGGAGGAACGATAACTGTGGTTACACTCCATCAGAATGAGAAGGCTCCGGAGATACAGGAGGTGGAGCAGACCGTTGTGAAGGAGAGCGTGGAAAATACAGAAGAACACACTACAGAAACGATGGTGGAGCAGAACACGGAAAGTAGTGAAGTTAAGGAAGCGCATGCGAACGAGGGAGAAGATCCGTATTTTGATTATGAAAGGCGGTTTTCCCTGGGGGATCCCGACAGCTCTGGAGTAAGTGGTGATTACAATACCGTAAATCTGGAACATGTCGCGAAGCTCACTGGTGAGAAAATCAAAGACGTGGATGAGGATGTAGCGGTGAATTCCGCCACTGGGTATATTGAGCTCATGACAATACTTTACAAGGAAAGCAATGCCCGTGCCGCAGAGCTTCTCTCGAATGGAAATGAATATACGCTGTCGCCTAAGTATTATGATCAAATTCCAAACGGAACGCCGGCGCATGTAAATGTCGGCATCATAATTCCGGCAGAGCATATATGGGGAGTGCAGGCAAAAGGAAAGACCGTGACCATTTATGAAGTGACGATCGGGACGGATACCGGATATGTACTGCAAAATGCATTCAACGGAAGTCCGGCGGATGTAAATCCGGCAGAGGAATAAGAACAGAAAATTCGAAAACGTAAAACTGTGATAAAACAATAAACGAAAGAAGGAAAATGAGTATGAAAAAAAGAATGGTAGCAATGGTAATGGCAGTTATGATGGTGGCAACAATGACTGGATGTGGAAAATCTGATGACAAGCTGACGGTGTCAGTGGGGACACCTGCGGGACAGACCGTGGCGGACAGCAATAAGGTTCCGGGTGAAAAGGAAGTGAAAACACTGACGCAGATCCTCGATGAGAATGAGTATACGATCTGGTATGATATTAATGCCGTGGATAAAAATGATTTTCCAAATATAATGATTTTTTATAATGACGGTACCTATATTTATCTTGGACAAAGCAGCGAGGGAAATAAAAAACTTGGAGAATATGCACAAATGTCTGATGAGGAGATCAAGACTTATGTGGAAGAAAAATCGAAAGAAGTAAATGACATGAGAGCGGAAAACGCGCTGGCAGAGGAATGTAAGCAAAAAGCTTCTGAACTGGGATATTATTGCTATGGTGATTATTATGCAACACAGAATATAGAGATGTTAAAGCTCAATGTAAGCACCCTGATTTCTATGAGTGAGGGAGAAATCTGTCAATATGACGGAGATGTTCCGGCTGATGTCTATGAAGAATTGAAACAGCAATACAGTGGTGCTGTAGTAGACTGGGTGAAGGACAACTGGGAACAGGCACGCACAGATCTGGAACAGGGAACCGTATCCAATCTGGATGAGATCACGAATTCCTATATTGCTGAGGCAGGCGCAGTTTGTGATGGAGTATTGGAAGAATTGAAGAACAGTCAGCCTGAGGTCTCTTATGACAGAGGACACTATTACATAAGCGTATGGACGGATGCAACCGGTAATAAAGTACAAAAAGAACAGGTAAGTCTCCGTAAGCCGGATGGAAGTGGAGATCCAACGCTGGAGCTGATCGGAGTTGTAGGGGCACAGCCGGTGTATGAGTCCTATTATGGCGGCTATTTGAAGGAAAATGGCGGCAAAATGTGGATTACACGTATTGATTCCAATATTCGGTTTGAGTATGATGCCATCGGTACGGAAGGCGTCACAATAGACAGATACGCAGATGAGATTGTGAACAGTAAGGATGACAGCGCGGCAGCAACTGCATATTAATGAAGGTACCCTCTGGTGGTTCTGAATCTTGGACTGCCAGGGGGATTTTTATATAGTTCGGTATGCGAAATTTGGAAAAATCTTGCGACGGGTTCTGCTTGAAGCTACGACGCATATCTATTTATAATAGAACGGTACGTGAAAAAAGTAGTTTTGTAGTCATGGAGGTAGTTTAATGGAAAAATTAAACATTACAACTACAAAGGATAATGAAAAAGTATACAAAATCCTGGGGGATCTGATGAATGCCAACAAGGAATTCCAAATTATGATCACGGTTCCTTCTACGAAAAACGCCAAAGACAGCACAGTAAAAGCGACAGAAAAAAAGGAACAGATCCAGGAAGTCATCCATGACCTGGAAAAGGATGTCACGGATATGATCCATGAGATCGGAGTGCCGGCACATATCAAAGGGTATCAGTATCTGCGGGAAGCTATCATGATGTCGGTAGAGGATCCGGCAATGATCAGTTCTATCACAAAGATCCTGTATCCGACCATCGCCAAGCGGTTCCAGACCACACCCAGCCGCGTGGAGCGCGCTATTCGCCATGCCATTGAGGTTGCCTGGAGCAGAGGGCGCATGGAGACCCTGGATGCCATGTTCGGTTACACGATCGACACGGGCAAAGGCAAACCTACCAATTCGGAATTTATCGCACTGATCGCTGACAGAATCCGGCTTTCCTACAGAAGCTGAGGTGGAACCGGCAGACTCTAAAAGATTTGTAAATTATCGATGCCCTCTTTTCTATGAATCGTAAACATGGTATAATCAATCTATATTTTGAATACAAGCCGTAGCATATGTGGAGGGTTTACATGAAAAAAATTCTTTTTGCCGCATCGGAAGGCGTACCTTTTATCAAGACCGGAGGACTTGCGGATGTCGTAGGATCTTTGCCGAAGTATATTGACAAGGAGTATTTTGATGTAAGAGTGTTTATCCCGAAGTATACCTGTATGAAGCAGGAGATGAAGGATAAGCTCAGGTATGTGACACATTTCTACATGGATTTCAACTGGCAGAATGTGTATGTAGGTGTTCTGGAGGCAGAGGAAGCCGGGGTGCATTATTATTTCATTGATAATGAGAGTTATTTCGGTGGTTTCAAGCCTTATGGGGATGATCCCAGATATGAGATTGAAAAGTATGCATATTTCTGCAAGGCAGTGCTGTCGGCATTACCGCTTTTGAATTTCCAGCCGGATCTGATCCATTGCCATGACTGGCAGACCGGTCTGATCCCGGTATACCTGAAGGAGCGTTTCCATGGCGGAGATTTCTACCGCAACATGAAGTCTGTGATTACCATACATAATCTGAAGTTCCAGGGAAAATGGGATGTGAAGACGGTACAGAGCATTACCGGATTGCCGGAGTATTATTTTACCTCTGACAAGCTGGAGGCTTATAAGGATGCAAATCTGTTAAAGGGCGGTATCGTATTCGCGGATGCAGTGACCACCGTAAGTGATACCTATGCGGAGGAGATCAAGACTCCGTTTTACGGTGAGGGCCTGGACGGATTGCTGCGTGCGAGAAGTCATGATCTGCGCGGTATTGTCAACGGCATCGACTATGGAGAGTTCAATCCGGAGACGGACAAAAATATCGTAAAAGCCTATAATGCAGTGAATTTCCGCAAGGAAAAGGTGAAGAATAAGCGAGCCCTGCAGGAAGAGCTTGGACTTCGCGTAGATGATAAGAAAATGATGATCGGTCTGGTATCCAGATTGACAGACCAGAAGGGTCTGGATCTGATCGCTTATGTCATGGATGAACTGTGCCAGGATGATATCCAGTTCGTGGTACTGGGCACCGGTGAGGAACGTTATGAGAATATGTTCCGTCATTTCGACTGGAAGTATGGAGACAAGGTGTCTGCCAACATTTATTATTCGGATGCACTGTCCCATAAAATCTATGCGGCTTGTGATGCTTATCTGATGCCGTCTTTGTTCGAGCCCTGCGGCCTGAGTCAGTTGATCGCGCTGCGTTACGGTACCGTACCCATCGTCAGAGAGACCGGCGGACTGAAGGATACCGTACAGCCCTATAATGAGTATGAGAGCACCGGCACGGGCTTCAGTTTTACGAATTACAATGCACATGAGATGCTGAATACGATCCGCTATGCGGAGCATATTTACTATGACAGGAAGAGAGAGTGGAATAAGATCGTGGATCGTGCCATGGCCACCGACTACTCCTGGAAGGTATCCGCCGGAAAATACCAGGAGATGTATGACTGGCTGATCGGATAAAGAACTGGAATAAGGTAAGATTACATATGGCAGATAAGAACAGTTCCAAGAACAATTTTATCATGCAGGCGGGAATTCTGGCGGCAGCCGGAATCATCAGCAGAATCATAGGGCTCCTTTACAGGGGCCCTTTACAGAGTGTCATCGGGAATCTGGGACTTGGTTATTACCAGTCAGCGTATAACTATTATACGATCATTCTGTTGATCTCCTCTTATAGTATTCCCTCGGCAATTTCCAAAGCTATCGCACAGAAGCTGGGAGAGAAGGAATACCGTAACGCCCACAGACTGTTCCACGGAGCCATGATCTATGTACTGGTGGTTGGCGGTATAGCCAGCCTTTTTCTGTTTTTCGGAGCGGGATTATTCGTGTCCGGAGCAGCGGTCACAGTACTGCGCACCTTTGCACCGACGATCTTCGTCTATGGTATCCTGGGAGTTTTACGAGGGTATTTTCAGGCACATAAGAGCATGGCGCAGACCTCCGTATCGCAGATCCTGGAGCAGATCGCCAATGCGGTAGTCAGCGTAGGCGCGGCATACCTTCTGATCCAAATGTTTATGGGAACGATGGAGGTTCCGGCGGATCAGGCAGGGCAGGTGATGAGGGCAACCTACGGTGCAGTGGGAAGTGCACTGGGTACCGGTGTCGGCGTATTAGTGGCGCTGCTTTTTATGGCGGGAGTCTATGCTCTGAATCGTGGAATGATCCTGCGCAGAGTGCAGCGTGACAGGCATGAACATGTGGATTCCTACGGACAGATATTCAAGACGATCACACTGGTGGTGACGCCGTTTATTTTGAGTACAGCTGTATATAACTTAAGCAGTACGGTCAACAACAGTATCTACACCAAATGGTATCCGTCCCTTCGCAATCTGGATACGGTATCTATTTATGAAAAATATGGTATTTTCTCCGGACAGTCCCTGACAATGTCCAATATTCCCATAGCCTTTGCATCTGCTATGGCTTCTGCCATGATCCCTTCCGTAGCACAGCTGATGGCAGCCCGGGATGTGAAGGGAGCCAGAGAGAAGATCGGACTGGCAGTGAAGACTACCATGGTGATCTCGATTCCCTGCGCTGTGGGACTTTTTGTACTGGCGAAGCCGGTGATCAGTCTGCTGTTCACAAATAAGACGGCAGAGGAACTGAATCTGGCGGCAGCTCTTTTAATGACATTGTCACTGTCGGTTATTTTTTATGCACTGTCTACGTTGAACAGCTCTATTTTGCAGGGACTGGGCAAAGTCAATACCCCGATCATCAATGCGGGGATCTCGCTGGTGGTGCAGACGGTGGCAGCAGTGCTGCTTCTGATGTTCACAAGACTGGATCTGTACAGCATTGCCATCGCCAATACGCTGTATTCCGGTATGATGTGTGTGCTGAACCAGTGGGCGGTAAGAAGAGCGGTAGGCTACCGGCAGGAGATCGTAAAGACTTTCGTCATTCCGGCGTTCGCCTCCGCGTTTATGGGAGCGGCAGCCTGGGCAATCTACGAGGGTCTGTATATGGTGACGAAGTCCATGCGGATCTCTGTCATTCCTGCAATCGTAATTGCTGCTGTAGTCTATTTTGTCATGCTGATATTGATGCGGGGCATCACGGAGCAGGAGCTTCGCAGCTTCCCGAAGGGATATCTGTTAGTGAAGGTAGCGAAGAAGTGCCGCTTATTGAGATAATGAGAAGCGATGACAGCTACGATGCTCTAGGTGAAGAAACAGTGAAGAGAATAAGTACAGAAAGGAGTCTGCCTCATGACAATGCTATTGTCGAAGGCAGATTTTTGCGTACATGGGGCGTAGATATAAGGAGCATGCTGATTAAGCCCCGGGGAGATCGAGAGAGCGGGGCGCAGAGAGGAAAAGAAACTAAATAAGCCCCCGGGGCATGAAACCACGGGGGCACAAAGTCAAGGTATATCATGGAATAGAAGTGAAAAACTTTCAAATGTATCAATTATCTCTGGCAGAACGGATCCCCACCATTCTTGAATAATGTGATCATTTCTTGACCGACACTGATAGTGGAGGGCAGATCCGGGACATTCTCTCTGGAGAACCAGGCAGCCTCGCCAAGCTCCGATTCTTGCAAAGTAATAGAAGGATCCCCCTCCAGCTTCGCGAAGAAGCCGATCATGGCGGAATCGCTGAAGGACCAGGGCTGGGATTTGTAATAGACCAGATCGCTGACCTTTAAACCGACTTCTTCCATGATTTCCCGGCGGGCAGCACCCTTGAAGGTCTCACCGACTTCCACGAAGCCGGCCACCAGTGCCCAGTGACGATAGGAACCGCCGGCGTAACGGGTCAGCAGGATCTTGTCCCGCTCGGTATCCACGATGGCAATAATGACGGCTGGAGAGATCTTGGGATATTCGATCTGACCGCACTCCGGACAGATGCAGGCCCGTTCCGTAGTGCTGGGAACTGTGGGATGCCCGCAGCGGCCGCAGAATTTCCGGTCCAGACGGAAACGATTGATCTGGGTGGCAGTGATTCCAGCAAATGCCAGATATTCCGGCTCAAAATTACGGAACACACCGGAAGCGTAGAGGTCTTCTTCCGGGAGCATGAGAGCACCGGCATCCTCCGTCGTCTTGCGGAAGAATGCTCGGTCATCAATGGAAAAGAGATATTCACAGTCCAGAAAAAAACGTTCCATAGGCTGACGGATTCCCAAGAGTCCATGGACTTCTTCAAAAGTAGGAAGATATACTTGAGGATGTTCAGAGATGCCGGCACCGGCGGAAGTATCCGTTACATCACTGTTTTCTGTATGGGAGGGCAGATAGACCTTTTCTCCGTCAAATAACAGCAGATAATCGGAAGGTTTAGGATCCTGGCTTCGGAATTCCGGGTAATATTTATGCGGTTCGATCTTATGGATCATCATAGAGTATTTCTCCTTTTATGGCTATTTTTCAGAAAGTGTTCATAAGAATATAGTAGTCCATTGTGGGGGAACTGTCAAACGCAACAGTTCAGCCGCACCGTTCACGGGAGTCGCGTTAACACGCTTTTATGTCACTTCGTGACTACCTTTGCTCATAGATTGGCGCTTAGCTCCTGCACATATTTGCCCGCAAAATCATGCAAGCATGATTTCTGCGCCCAGATATGTTCAGAACTGAACTGTTGTGGAAATTATTTGAGATTCCGGGATATTTGTGTTAAAATATTTTGTGACTGTTCTGAGGCGTTCATTTCTCGAATGCCCCTGTGAACAGTTACGGAATTTATCAGAAAATACAGCATGAGAGTACAAAAGTGAGTATCTCATGTGGAAACGAGGGATAGTATGTTACAGATGATCTTGCCGGAGGGAAGCAGTTCTCTCCTTGCTTTTTTTGGAATCCTTTTTGCTTTCGGAGCGACAGTACTGGCGACGGCAAAATTAAGCCCGTATCTGCCGAAGGACGCCGGAAGAGAATTTGCCCATGATGGAAAATTGTCCGCGGGAAAGCCAAGAGGCGCCGGAATCATTTTTGTGCTGGCATTTGTGGCATCTGTTTTACTGTTTGCACCCTTAAGTGCAGAGCTGGTGATCTATCTGCTGCTGATCGTGGTATGCATGATGACCGGTTTTCTGGATGACGCCTCCAAGACTCCCTGGGGTGAATACAAAAAAGGGTTTCTGGATCTGTGCGTGGCGGCACTGGTAGCCATCACCTTCCTGAAATACAACTCCAACGTGGTGGAACTGGCACTGTTCCATGTAAAGTTCACGCTGCCTCCCGTAGTATTCGCAATCCTCACGGTGATCCTGGTATGGACCTCCGTGAACGTGACCAATTGCTCCGATGGTGTGGACGGACTCTCCGGAACCCTGTCGATCATTACGATCATGTCCATCTATATCGTGGACCGTATGAAGGACGTCAATGAGACCTATTCTTTCCTGATCCTGCTGTTTGCCGTATGCATTCTGGGTTATCTGTGGTACAATGCAACACCCAGTAAGCTGATGATGGGAGATGCGGGTTCCCGGGCCATGGGACTGTTCATCAGCATCGCTATTTTAAAGAGCGGCTGTCCGTTTTTGTTTATTCCGTTGGCTCTGGTGCTGATTCTGGACGGAGGTTTGGGACTGCTTAAGGTTTCCCTGCTCCGCTTCCTGAAGATTCATATTTTGAAAAATGTGCGTACTCCCTTGCATGATCATGTGCGTAAGGTGTGGGACTGGTCCAATACACAGACCGTATTCCGTTTTGCCATTATTCAGATCATTCTGTCTCTGGCGGTAATCTACGCAATGCAGTTGTAGAATGCTGGACACACCGGGACAGCATAGAGACTGCGACCGGTCATCCTCTGCAAGAAAAGAAGGTTGGCTGCCGGAAGGAAAAAGGTCGGCCGTCAGAAGAAAAGAAAGGCGTCTGCTGAAGGAAAAGAAGGTCGGTCGCCGAAGAAAAAGAAGGACGGCTGTTGGTAGAAAATCAGCATGTGCCGAGCCGGGAGAAAAACTGTCAATAAATGATATAAGTAATTGAACAGATAGGAATGGAGAAATTATGTACGATGAATTAACACCCAGTGATATCAGGAAAATGGAAGATGAGATCGAGTATCGTAAGCTGGTGGTGCGTCCCAAGGCACTGGAGGACGTGAAGGAAGCCAGAGCCCACGGAGATCTCAGTGAGAATTTTGAATATTATGCAGCGAAAAAATACAAGAATCAGAACGAGAGCCGGATCCGTTATCTGGAGAGAATGATCAAGACCGCAAAGGTGATCTCCGAGAACTCCGCCGTGGATGAGGTGGGCATCAACAACACTGTTACCGTGGAATTCATCGACGACGGCACCCAGGAGGATTACAAGATCGTGACCACCGTTCGCGGTAATTCCCTGGAAGGCCTGATCAGCAACGAATCTCCTCTGGGCAAGGCACTGCTTGGTAAAAAAGTAGGCGATATGGTCCATGTGCAGGTCAATGCCAATGTGGGCTATGACGTAGAGATCAAGGCACTGAAAAACACTGAGGATGACGGGGACAAGATCCGCAGCTTCTAATGCTTTGCGGACCCCACAAGCTATAGAAAGAAAGGGTAACTATTCAGAGCCTCATAACAATTACAGAATATTCTTGCGGATCTCGGTATTCAATGAATATTTTGCGATAGTTACAGGGCTTGGAACAGATACAAAAAAAGGAATTATAAGAATGAAAAAATATCTGCTGTTTGATCTGGACGGAACCCTGACAGATCCTAAAATCGGAATTACGACCTGTGTGCAGTATGCACTGCACTCTTTTGGCATTGAAGAACCGGATCTGGACAAGCTGGAGCCATTCATCGGACCGCCGCTTCGGGACAGTTTTATGGAATTTTACGGTTTTACGCCCGAACAGGCAGAAAAAGCCGTAGCAAAATACAGAGAGCGGTTTCAGGATACCGGCATCTTTGAAAATGAAGTGTATGCCGGCATATCGGAGATGCTGAAAAATCTACAGTCTAATGGCTATTTTCTGGCAGTGGCATCCAGCAAGCCCCAGGTGTATGTGGAGAGAATTCTGGAACATTTTGACCTGAAAAAATATTTTGCTGTGGTCGTCGGAAGCGAACTGGACGGCAGACGGGAGACGAAGGATCAGGTGGTGCAGGAGACACTGAATCAGCTGTTTGGAGAGAATCCCGTAGCACCTGAGGAAGTCTATATGATCGGCGACCGGAAATTTGACGTGGAAGGTGCGAAGGCACTCGGCGTGGAGAGCGTCGGTGTGACTTATGGCTACGGAAGCAAGGAAGAGTTAAAGGAAGCAAAAGCGGACTACATCGTACAATCCGTGGAAGAACTGGAAAAATTTCTGCTTCGCGGCAGCGAGGAACTGGTGAACAGCAATCCAGACAATAAAAAGAAAAATCCAATGTACCAGAGAATCTGGACCATGGTGTATTCGTTCCTGATGTTCATCCTGGTGCGCAATGCGGTGCAGTATGCGCTGCTGGCACTGTTGTATCAGCTGGCACAGTCCGGAGCCACCGGTGGACTGGTAGATCTTCTGATCCTGAGGGATGAGACCGGCGCCTATAACGGCTATTCCGGAGATGTGTCCAGTATCATAGCGGCACTGGGCTTCATCGGCGGAGCACTGGCGGTATGGTCCACGGCAAAGCTTCTGATCACGAAGAACAAAGAGGATATGCATTTAAGCCATCTAAAAAAAGAAGGTAAGGCAAAATATGCCCTGCTGGTGGCAACCACTATTGGTGCCGTTATCGGATGCAACCTCCTGTTTGAACTCCTGGGAGTGACCAACAAATCCGAAGCCTATACCGAAGTTGCAGCCCAGCAATATTCCGCACACTTTATCGTAGGAATCCTTGTATTCGGCTTCATCTCCCCCATAGCAGAGGAGCTTCTATTCCGCGGAGTTATCTACGGATATCTCCGCAGATTCATGGATATCAAACTCGCCATAGCCCTGTCTGCCCTGATTTTCGGCGTTTATCACATGAATTACGTCCAGGGCGTATACGGCTTCCTCATCGGCTGCCTGATGGCATATGCTTACGAATACTTTGGAGAGTTCAAAATGGCAGTCTTTGTCCATGTGGCATCCAATGTCCTCGCCTACTGCCTCTCCTATACCGCCATCGCCGTCACCGGCTTCGTCAGCTGGCCTGTATGCGTGATTTTCCTGGCAGTGGCAGTTGTATCCTTGATCACTTTGCACAAACAGAAAAATATATTTTAATGAGATAACAAAACACATTAGTTACCAGTTCTGACCGCATTCATAAACTGTATTGAACTGGACTTCATAACCCAGCAGCCGAAAACAGGGTAAGGATAAGCAGGCCGTAAGCAGACGTCGGCACTTAGTGACCGTACTTTGGTCACTTATGTGCCGCTACGCTCTGCGACAGAGTGCGAACGTGCCGCGTTCCTTGCCCTGTTCTCGACTGCGGAGATATTACATCTTAAAAGGAGCAACATATGAAATTCAGCATTATCGTAGTATGCCTGAACCCTGGCACCAAACTGAATCAGACCCTTGACAGTATCCTGGCCCAGACCTGCCCAGACTTCGAAGTCATCGTCAAGGACGGTGGCAGCCGTGACGGATCCATAGAGTCCATGCGCACTGACGGGCGGATCCATCTCTACCAGGAACCGGATCACAGCATCTACGAGGCTATGAACCAGGCGGTCTCTCATGTGACCGGAGATTACATTCTGTTCTTAAACTGCGGTGACCTCTTCTATGACAAGGAAGTTCTGGCACACACCGCACAATTCATGGAACAGCACCCTATGAAACTGCAAGGCATCTATTACGGAAATACCTACAGCGCGAAAACGGACACGAAGATATCATCCCCGCCCCGAATCACCGGCTTTGTCTGCTACCGCAACATTCCCTGCCATCAGTCCTGCTTCTATGCCGCAGACCTGTGCCGACAGAAGCCCTACGAACCAAAATACAAGATCCGCGCAGATTATGAACATTTTCTGTGGTGCTATTACCGGGCGAAGGCTCCCATGCAGTATCTGGGGCTTACCGTATCTTCCTACGAAGGCGGCGGCTACTCCGAGACAAAGGAGAACCTGAAACGCAGTGCCGCAGAGCATAAGGAGATCACGGCAAAATACATGAAACCCGTAGAACTGTTCCGTTACCGCGCTGTGATGGCACTGACCCTGGCACCTCTCCGGACCGCAATGGCAGAAAGCAGACATTTCTCTGCAATCTATCAGGGACTGACAAGCAAAGTATATGGTCGGAGACAGGAAAAATAGGGAAAATCCCCAAAGAGTTGTGCTAAAAGCATGGATTAAAAAAGGAAATTAACACAATTCACAGACAACAGCCGTGTGAACAACTGAATTGACAAATTATCTGACAATTCAAGGAAAAATCTATATTTACAAATGAGAAAAATAGGTGTATAGTACAGAAAAGGTCGCAATGAGGCGCTCGAAAGAGTCTCATTGCGACCTTTTTTAGTTGCAGAAAAGTGCTGAAAGCACAGTCTTGCGAATGAGGTTCTGAATAGGAACAGACAGATTAAGAAGAGAGAAATAGAAAACCGGAAAGGAGAACTATATGTTTGATGTAAAACAGGAGCTGCCCAAGGCACCGTTATATCGGGAAGAATTTGAGCATGATAACTGCGGTATCGGAGCCTGTGTCAATATTCACGGAGAGAAGAGCCGCGCGACCGTAGAGAATGCGCTGAAGATCGTAGAGAATCTGGAGCACAGAGCCGGTAAGGATGCGGAAGGCAAGACCGGTGACGGTGTCGGTATTCTGACCCAGATTCCCCACAAATTTTTTGCCAGAGTGACCAGGGCTCTGGGCATGGATATCGGCGGAGAGAGAGAATACGGTGTCGGCATGTTCTTCTTCCCGCAGGAAGAGCTGCGCCGCAATCAAGCCAAGAAGATGTTCGAGATCATTGTGGAAAAAGAAGGAATGGAATTCCTCGGCTGGCGTGAAGTGCCTACCTTCCCCAATGTGCTGGGACATAAGGCCGTAGAGTGCATGCCCTATATCATGCAGGGATTCGTGAAAAAGCCTGCCGATGTGGAAAAAGGACTTCCCTTTGACCGAAGACTTTATATTGCAAGACGTGTCTTCGAGCAGTCTTCCGATGATACCTATGTAGTTTCTCTTTCCAGCAGAACGATCGTATATAAAGGAATGTTCCTGGTAGGCCAGCTGCGTACCTTCTTCGCAGATTTGCAGAGTGAAGATTACGAATCCGCCATTGCCATGGTACACTCCCGTTTCTCCACCAATACCAATCCCAGCTGGGAACGTGCCCATCCGAACCGTCTGATGGTACACAACGGTGAGATTAACACTATCCGCGGCAATGCCGACAAGATGCTGGCCAGGGAGGAGAACATGGAATCCGAGCATCTGAAAGGCCAGCTGCACAAAGTACTGCCTGCCATCAGCAAGACCGGTTCCGACTCCGCTATGCTGGACAACACGCTGGAATTCCTGGTAATGAGCGGCATGGAACTGCCTCTGGCGGTCATGATCGCTATCCCCGAGCCCTGGGCGAACAACAAGGCCATGTCCCAGACCAAGAGAGATTTCTACCAGTATTACGCTACCATGATGGAGCCCTGGGACGGCCCCGCATCCATCCTGTTCTCCGACGGAGATATCATGGGTGCGGTACTGGACAGAAACGGCCTGCGTCCTTCCCGTTATCTGATCACTGACGATGATACACTGATCCTGTCTTCCGAGGTAGGTGTCCTTCCTGTTGATCCCACGAAGATCAAGTTAAAGGAAAGACTTCGTCCCGGCAAGATGCTCTTGGTCGATACCGTACAGGGCAGAGTCATTGACGATGAGGAGATCAAGGAAAAATATGCTTCCAGACAGCCCTATGGTGAATGGCTGGACAACAACCTGACAGAATTGAAGAGTATTCACATCCCGAACCAGCGTGTCCCTGAGTACACCTACGAAGAGCGTCAGCGGATGCAGAAAGCTTTCGGTTATACCTACGATGAGATGAAACAGAGCATTCTGCCTATGGCAAAGAACGGCAGTGAAGCGATTGCCGCCATGGGTGTGGATACGCCGCTTCCCGTCTTAAGCAAGACGAACCACCCGCTGTTTCATTATTTCAAGCAGCTGTTTGCACAGGTAACCAACCCGCCCATCGATGCGATCCGTGAGGAGATCGTGACTTCCACCACCGTATACATCGGTACCGAGGGCAACATTCTGGAGGAGACCCCGAAGAACTGTAATGTTCTGAAGGTCAACAACCCGATCCTGACCAACACGGATCTGTTGAAGATCAAGAACATGAAGGTAGACGGATTCAAAGTAGAAGTCGTACCTATCGTATATTACAAGAACACCAGCTTAGAGCGTGCCATTGACCGACTGTTCGTGGAAGTGGACAGAGCTTACAGAGACGGCGTGAACATCCTGATCCTGTCCGACAGAGGCGTGGATGAGAACCATGTGCCCATTCCTTCCCTGCTGGCCGTATCCGCCCTGAACCAGTATCTGGTACGCACCAAGAAGAGAACCAGAGTCGCACTGATCCTGGAATCCGGCGAACCCAGAGAGGTACACCATTTTGCTACGCTGCTAGGTTACGGTGCCTGCGCCATCAACCCTTATCTGGCACAGGATACCATCAAGGAACTGATCGAGAGCAATATGCTGGATAAGGATTACTATGCAGCAGTGGATGATTACAACAATGCTGTCCTCCACGGCATCGTCAAGATCGCATCCAAGATGGGTATCAGCACCATCCAGTCCTATCAGGGTTCCCAGATCTTCGAGGCTATCGGTATTGCACCGGAAGTGATCAGTAAGTATTTCTCCAACACCGTATGTCGTGTGGGAGGTATTACCTTAAAAGATATTGAGCAGCAGGTAGACGACCTGCACTCTCAGGCATTTGATCCTCTGGGACTGAAAAACGATCTGACCTTAAACAGCCCCGGACATCACAAGATGCGCAGCGGCGGTGACGAGCATCTGTACAATCCCGCTACCATCCATATGTTACAGGAATCCACCAGACGCGGTGATTACCAGATGTTCAAACAGTACACTGCCATGGTAAACGACGAAGATTCCATCAAGAATCTCAGAGGACTGATGGACTTCAATTATCCGAAAAAGGGTGTGCCTATTGAGGAAGTAGAGCCGGTAGAGTCCATTGTGACCAGATTCAAGACCGGTGCCATGTCCTACGGTTCCATTTCCAAAGAAGCCCATGAGACCATGGCCATCGCCATGAACCATCTGCACGGCAAGAGCAATTCCGGTGAAGGCGGTGAGGACCTGGATCGTCTGACCGTCGGACCGGACGGACTGAACCGTTGTTCCGCAATCAAGCAGGTAGCCAGTGGACGTTTTGGTGTTACCAGCCGTTACCTGGTAAGTGCACAGGAGATTCAGATCAAGATGGCACAGGGAGCAAAACCCGGTGAGGGCGGACATCTGCCCGGAGGAAAGGTATATCCCTGGATCGCCAAGACCAGACACTCCACGCCCGGTGTGTCCCTGATCTCTCCGCCCCCTCATCACGACATTTATTCCATTGAGGATCTGGCGCAGCTGATCTATGATCTGAAAAATGCCAACACCCAGGCAAGAATCTCTGTAAAACTGGTATCCGAAGCCGGTGTGGGAACGGTCGCAGCCGGTGTAGCCAAGGCGGGAGCCCAGGTCATCCTGGTATCCGGCTATGACGGCGGTACCGGTGCGGCACCGAGAAACTCCATCCACAATGCCGGACTTCCCTGGGAGCTGGGACTGGCAGAGACCCATCAGACCCTGATCATGAACGGCCTGCGTAATAAAGTCCGCATCGAGACCGACGGTAAGCTGATGAGCGGCAGAGACGTAGCCATCGCAGCCATTTTAGGTGCCGAGGAGTTCGGTTTTGCCACCGCACCCCTTGTGACCATGGGCTGTGTCATGATGAGAGTATGTAATCTGGATACCTGCCCGGTAGGCGTGGCTACCCAGAACCCGGAGTTGCGGAAAAACTTCCGCGGTAAGCCGGAATATGTGGAAAACTTTATGAAATTTATCGCACAGGAGCTGCGGGAATATATGGCAGCACTGGGTGTGCGTACTGTAGATGAACTGGTGGGCAGAACCGATCTGCTGAAGAGAAAAGAGCATCTGACCGATCGTCAGGAGGAAGTGGATCTGACCCAGATCTTAAGCAATCCTTACGAGGGCAGCAAGCAGAAGGTGACCTTTGATCCCAGGCAGGTCTATGACTTCCAGTTAGAGAAGACACTGGATGAGAAGGTGCTGTTAAAGCAGTTAGGAAAAGCCATCGACGCAGGACAGAAGCGCAGCATCGAAGTAGACGTCAGCAACACCGACCGTGCTTTCGGTACGATCCTCGGAAGTGAGATCACCAGAAAACTGGGCGATGATGTGGAAGAGGATACCTACCATGTACTGTGCAAGGGTGCCGGTGGACAGTCCTTCGGAGCCTTCATTCCCAAGGGTCTGACCCTGGAACTGGTAGGTGACAGCAACGACTACTTCGGCAAGGGCTTATCCGGTGGTAAGCTGGTGGTATATCCTCCCCAGGGCAGCAAGTTCAAGGCGGAGGAAAACATCATCATCGGTAACGTGGCACTGTACGGTGCAACCTCCGGTAAGGCATTTATCAACGGTGTGGCAGGCGAGCGTTTCTGCGTGCGTAACTCCGGTGCCATCGCAGTTGTCGAGGGTGTAGGAGATCATGGCTGTGAATACATGACCGGCGGTCGTGTGGTAGTTCTCGGTATGACCGGTAAAAATTTCGCAGCCGGTATGAGCGGCGGTATCGCTTATGTACTGGATGAAGGCAACGATCTGTACAAACGCCTGAATAAGGAAATGGTATCTTCCAGTGAGATCACATCCAAATATGATGTGCTGGAACTGAAATCCATGATCCAGGAGCATGTGGCACTGACCAATTCCGCCAAGGGTAAGGAAGTGCTGGACAACTTTGGAGAGTATCTGCCCAAGTTCAAGAAGATCATCCCTCATGATTATGAGAGAGTCTTAAAGACCATCGTCCAGATGGAGGAAAAAGGACTGAGCGCAGAGCAGGCACAGATCGAAGCATTCTATGCCAACACCAGAAAGTAGGAGGCCAGTGTGAAAAGTAATCTTGATAGATTGCTTTTCACACGACTAATTTGTGCCGCGGGCGCCACAAATTAGTTTATCGCAGAACTAAATATGAAATTTAGTTCGCGATTCTTCCGACGCCGAAGCGTCTGCAGAATGGAGAGAGTCATGGGAAAACCAACGGGATTTATGGAATATAAAAGGGAAGTCAGCGTGGCTGAGGATCCGAAGAAGAGAATACAGCATTTTAATGAATTCCATGAGCATCTGCCGAAGGAAAAGCAGCGTTTACAGGGTGCCAGATGTATGGAATGCGGTGTGCCGTTCTGTCAGTCGGGCATGATGATCTGCGGTATGGCCAGCGGATGCCCCCTGCACAATCTGGTGCCGGAGTGGAACGACCTGGTATATACCGGCAACTGGCAGCAGGCTTACAACCGCCTGAAGAAGACCAACAATTTCCCCGAGTTCACTTCCAGAGTATGCCCTGCCTTGTGTGAAGCGGCATGTACCTGCGGGTTGAACGGGGATCCGGTCTCCACCAAGGAGAACGAATATGCAATTATTGAAAACGCCTACAGCGAGGGTTATGCGGCAGCCAAGCCCCCTGTGGTGCGTACCGGCAAAAAGGTGGCAGTCATCGGCAGCGGTCCTTCCGGACTGGCAGCGGCGGATCTGCTGAACCAGAGAGGACATCAGGTCACAGTATTTGAGCGCTCCGACCGTGTGGGAGGACTGTTAATGTACGGCATCCCCAACATGAAGCTGGAGAAACAGATCATTGACCGTAAGATAGCCATCATGAAGAAAGAGGGCGTCACCTTTGTCACCGGTACGGATATCGGTAAGGACATCAAGGCATCCAAGCTGTTACATGATTTTGACCGTGTCGTACTGGCCTGTGGTGCTTCCAATCCCAGAGACATCAATGCGCCAGGCAGAGATGCCAGGGGAATCTATTTCGCGGTGGATTTTCTGAAAGCCAATACCAAGAGCCTGCTGGATTCGAACTTTGAAGATAAAAAATATGTGGAGACCAAGGGTAAGAACGTGGTCATCATCGGCGGTGGTGATACCGGTAATGACTGTGTGGGAACTTCCATCCGTCACGGTGCCAAGTCTGTGACCCAGATCGAGATGATGCCCAAGGCTCCGGACAAGAGAGCAGAGAACAATCCCTGGCCCGAATGGCCGAAGGTCTGCAAGACCGATTACGGTCAGGAAGAAGCCATTGCAGTCTACGGACAGGATCCGAGAATCTATGAATCTACGGTCAAGGAATTTATCAAGGATAAGAACGGCAACCTGAAAGCCGTGAAGATCGTGAAGCTGTCCTGGGAAAAGGATCCGGCTACCGGACGCATGAAGATGCAGGAGATCGCCGGAAGTGAGCAGATCCTGGATGCGGAGATCGTACTGATCGCAGCAGGATTTTTGGGAAGTCAGAAATATATTACCGATGCTTTCGGGGTGGAATTAAATGAACGCACCAACGTAAAAACTGCCCCCGGCAAATACCAGACCAGTGTGGAAAATGTATTCGTTACCGGTGATATGCACAGAGGACAGTCCCTGGTGGTGTGGGCGATCCGTGAAGGCAGAGAAGCCGCACATGCTGTGGATGAGAGCCTGATGGGCTACTCTAATCTGGTGATCCAGTAGAGGTATTATTCTCGTAGATGGATCTCAGACCTTTCATAAGAAGATTCTGATCGATATGGATCTTCGTTTCACAATGTGGAATGACGGTCGTTGCGTACCCTCCGGTGGCAACGACCGTTGCTTTTTGCCCTAACTCTGTCTGGATACGGCGGATCAGTCCGTCGATGGCACAGGCGTTGCCCAAGAGCATTCCCCCGGTGATGCATTCCTGCGTATTCGCACCGATGGTGTGGGCGGGCATATGAATGTCCCCTTTCGGGAGCTGGGCGGTCCTGCCTAAAAGTGCCCTGTGGGCGGTTCCAACGCCGGGAAGGATCAGGCCACCTAAAAAGCGACGGTTCTCATCCAACACGTTAAATGTCGTGGCGGTGCCCAGATCAATGGTGATCAGTGGCAGAGGATAGCGGGAAATGGCTCCGGCGATATCTGCCAGGCGGTCGCAGCCCACCTTTTCCGGAAATTCCGTACAGATCTCATAGCCAAGATCCAGTTCATGGGTAAGAAGCAGAGGCTTCTGCCCCAGAAAAGCTTCCAGAGCAGAGGAAAAAACGGCTGTCACCGAAGGCACAACCGAGGAAATCATAGATCCCTCAAAGGCCTCGGCGGACAGGCCGTGTTTGTTCAAGATCATATTCAGTTTTTCAATATATCCGGCATCAGACAGGGGACGACGGGACGATATCTTCTCAATAAAGAGCAGCTTATTTCCCTGAAATCCCCCGATGCCGATCGTAGTATTTCCGATGTCGATTGTCAGTACCACGGGTATACTCCTGTTATGCTGCAGACCCTGCTTTCTGATATACAGGAATGACTTTTGCCTTGATCAGTGCCAGCCCTACCGCTCCGGTCAGGAACGTGGATGCACACATCTCGAAGACCGCATTCACACCTACAAAAGAGCAGATGAATAAAATCGCATTTTTACCACCCATCAGTCCCTGCACATAGGAAGTATTGCCGAACAGCAGTACTAAAAGGGACATGAAAAATGCGGTGTTGAAAAATGCGCTGCAAAATCCGGTGATCATGCAGGCGATTCTGTCTCCTACGGCTTTGCGGCTGTAACGGAAGACATATCCCAACAGAAATCCGTCCAGAAGTCTGGGGATGAAACGCTGGATGAAGGCCAACACAGGGTTGATGCCAAAAAGCATTGCTCCCATGGCGCTGGTGCCTCCCACGCCGATGCATTGCAAAAAGCTGGTCAATCCGAATACTGCTCCCATGGCGGCTCCGCCTACAGGGCCAAGAGTGATTGCAGCCAGTGCAACGGGGATGACATTGAAGGTGATTGCCAGGGGGCCGATGTTCAGGTACCCGAGCGGGGTATAAGCCATCAGCAAAAGTACCGCAGCAAACAATCCCATCAACGTGAGTCGCATTGTCTTACTTTGTTTGTTCATATGAAATTTTCCTCCTTGTTACCATTCTCCCTCTGGGAGATACAATACAAGCTGCCCCGGTGATTCGGGACACTCCTACTGTTTATATCATATCCCGGACAAAAAGAAAAGTGATATTTGCATAAAATATGCACTTATGGTATTTTAGGAGTACAGTTTTGAAGTATTTTTGATAAATCAGGCAAAAGGAGACGACTATGCTGAAGGGAAAGACCGTAGTTCTGGCAATCTCGGGAAGTATTGCTGCATATAAAATGGCCAATGTAGCGCGGATGCTGTTAAAACAGCACTGTGATGTGGAAGTGCTGATGACACAGAATGCCACGCAGTTCATTAACCCCATTACTTTTGAAAGTCTGACGGGACATAAATGTCTGGTGGACACCTTTGACCGCAATTTCCAGTACAGTGTGGAACATGTGGCACTGGCAAAGCGGGCGGATGTGGTTCTGGTGGCACCGGCTTCTGCCAATGTGATCGGCAAGATTGCAAACGGCATCGCAGATGATATGTTGACTACTACGGTCATGGCATGTCCCTGCAAGAAGATTGTGTCCCCTGCCATGAATCATAATATGTATCACAACCCCATCGTGCAGGATAATATCGAAAAATTAAAGCATTTCGGCTATGAGATCATCACTCCGGCCACGGGAATGCTGGCCAACGGCGATATCGGTGACGGCAGAATGCCGGAGGAGTCCGTACTGTTCGAAGCCGTGGTGAAGGAGATCGCCTGCGAGAAGGATCTGGCGGGCAAAAAGGTGCTGATCTCCGCAGGTGCCACCAGAGAACCCATTGACCCGGTGCGTTTTATCACGAATCACTCCAGTGGAAAAATGGGTTATGCCCTGGCGAGAGCTGCAATGCACCGCGGCGCAGAAGTGACGGTGGTGGCAGCCCATACGGATGTGGAGCCGCCTTTGTTTGTAAATGTGGTGCCGGTACAGACGGCAGCAGAGATGTACGATGCAATCGTGTCCAGAGCGCAGGACTATGATTTTGTCATCAAGGCAGCAGCCGTGGCAGACTACACCCCGGCAGTGACAGCAGACAATAAGATTAAGAAAAAAGACGGAGACATGTCGATCCCTCTGGTGCGGACGAAGGATATTTTGAAGGCCCTTGGGGAAAACAAGAGACCGGGACAGATTTTGTGTGGATTTTCCATGGAGACGGAAAATGTGCTGGAGAATTCCCGGAAGAAGCTGGAGAGCAAGCACTGTGACATGATCTGTGCCAACAGTTTGAAGAGCGCAGGAGCGGGCTTTGGCACGGACACCAATATTGTGACACTGATCACAAAGAATTCCGAGGAGAGTCTGGAACTGATGAGCAAGGAACAGGTGGCACATAAAATTCTGGATAAGCTGCTTGCAATAGTTCAGCCATAGAACAGCAGAATGAATGCGAGGGGGCTTGCACACAAAGCGTTAATTCTGTAGAAAAATCATTTGCTTCTATGCAAAAAGATGGTATGATAGAAACAATGATGTATGGCCGTGTAGACGGCGGATTGAGAGGACGAAATGGACAAAATTATTTTGACAGGTGACAGACCCACCGGAAGATTACATGTGGGACACTATGCAGGCTCCCTGAGAAGACGTGTAGAGCTACAGAATTCCGGCGAATATAAGAAGACTTTTATCATGATCGCAGACGCACAGGCGCTGACGGATAATATCGAGAATCCCGAGAAGGTGCGCCAGAATATTATTGAAGTGGCGCTGGACTACATGTCCTGCGGACTGGATCCCAGCAAGGCAACGATCTTCATTCAGTCTCAGATCTCCGAATTGTGCGAGCTGACCTTCTATTACATGGATTTGGTAACCGTAGCCAGATTACAGAGAAACCCGACCGTAAAGAGTGAGATTCAGATGCGTAACTTCGAAGCCAGCATCCCTGTGGGATTTTTTACCTATCCCATCAGCCAGGCTTCCGATATTACCGCTTTCAAGGCAACCACCGTTCCCGTAGGTGGTGACCAGCTGCCCATGATCGAACAGACCAGAGAGATCGTACACAAATTCAACACCGTATATGCACCGGTACTGGTAGAGCCCAAGGCACTGCTGCCTGAAAATGAGGCATGTCAGCGACTGCCCGGCATCGATGGCAAGGCGAAAATGAGTAAATCCCTTGGCAACTGCATCTATCTGGCAGACAGCGCAGACGATGTACGCACCAAGATCATGAGCATGTACACCGATCCCGAGCATCTGTTGGTCAGCGATCCCGGACATCTGGAGGGCAACACGGTATTCACTTACCTGGATGCTTTCTGCAAGCCGGAGCACTTCGAGAGATACCTGCCGGATTACGCAAATCTGGACGAGTTAAAGGCGCATTATACCAGAGGCGGTCTGGGTGACGTGAAGGTGAAGAAGTTCCTGAACAACGTAATGCAGGAGACCTTGGAGCCCATCCGTAACCGTAGAAAAGAACTGGAGAAGGATATTCCCGCAGTATATGAGATCCTGAAGAAGGGCAGTGACGAGGCCCGTGAAGTGGCAGCACAGACCCTGTCTGAGGTAAAGAGCGCTATGCGTATCAATTACTTCGACGATGCAGAACTGATCCGTATGCAGAGTGAGAAGTACGAAGGACAATAAGAATAGTAAAAGATAACAAAAGGACGTTTCCGGAAAAACCGGAAGCGTCCTTTTTGTAATGCGCCGTGGGTTGTTGATCGCCTTTTATTCGATGGTGGTGTGCTCATCAGCTGATCACTGTAATTAATTGCTGTAATCTACGTATATGGAATTTTTTCCAAAATATTGGGCGGTCTTTTTGCTGGTGGGATCCTCCGGGTCTCCGGGGAGATCACCGGTATAGATCATGGCAGGCTGATGGGTAAAGGGGGTCAGCACCACATCCGTAATCTCAGGGTCATTCAGGAGAAGAAGACGTTCTTCGTATTCTGTAGCATAGGCAGCGGCTTCACCGTTTGTCAGCATCCGGATCGCTTTTGCGGCGGAGGTCTCCTGCCATACTCCGGTGAAAAGGATGACGGCCAACAGGACCGTCATGGCGACATAACGGGCAATTTTCAACTTGCCGAGGACCGCCATTTTCTCCGGAGTATTCTGACGCATTTGCAGCTTCCGGACTATAAATCCGAGCCAGTAGAAGAATACTGCAAAACTGATCAGCAGAAACGCATAGTAGACAATGGCTACGGCCCGGCCGGGTCCTGTGGAGTTCATGGTATAGAACAGAGGACAGGACATGGAGCAGAACAATCCGTAGGAATATCCGGTAAAAAGGAGGGGATGGGAGAAAAATCCCCAGTTTTTTTTCTGTAAAATGCGCAGGAAGACCGGCAGCAGAAGCAGGGCGGTAAGCAGCCACCACAGTCCGGTCCAGGCGAAGGTATAGCGGACACCCTGCAACAGGCACTTTGCAATGGCTTTCCACGCGGGAATTTTCCACATGCCGTCCTGCCGCACCTGATTGCCGGGGGCCATGGCACTGACGGCAAAAGATAGCAGGAGAACAGCGGAGGTAATTCCGCAGACATAAGTCTTTTTATTTCTCTGCAACAGCAGTAGAAAGGTTACGGTTACCACAAACAGCATGCAGGGGAGAAGGGACACGTAATTGCCACCGCCTAAGAAAATTGCGAACAGGAGAAGCGGAAGCATCAGTATCTTTTTCCCATTGTACAGGTAGCGAAGCAATGTGCCCAGGAAAAACAGGGTCACGGCAAAGAAACCAGTGTAATACATGGAGCCGTTGTACCAGTAAAAGCTGTCGCTCTGAAAGGCCACTGTCTGGATGCACAGGAAACTAAATACTGAGGAAATCGTGATCCATTCCCCACATGTTCCCGGCAGAAAATGGCAGACCAGAGACCGTAGCAGATAGAAAATGCTGCCGCACAGCAAAAGAAGGATCACAAAAGTCACCAGATGATAGGCGGTATTGGAGAAGGCATTGGGCGCAAGATACATCAGAAACAGCGCTGAATAGGTTCCCTGCCAGATCTGATAGCTTTTGGCGACACCGGCACAGGCGGCGGAAATGGCCTGTGGTATGCTTCCGGTCTGCTGCCAGACCAGATGGGCTTCCGTACCGTAATAATAATCATCCCCGGTGGGATAATTGTAACGCCCCAGCCATACCAGAGGAACCAGGCTGGCGAGCAGGACCGCGAGGAAAATATAAGGTTTCCATTTGGCAAATTTATTTTTCATAGAGAATATAACTCCTGAGAGGTTTTTATAATGCTACAGTCAGTATAACATACCTGCAAAGACAGGAAAAGGTACTTGTTTTGCAAAAGAGGGAAGTATATAATCAGCTTAAAGATGGCGGAAGGAGGGCATGCCATGGAAGAAAAGGGTGTCAGAGACCGGAAAAGGGAACCGGAAGAATATAATTTTGACTATGAAGAACTTGCGGATGCAGAGGTGGATTCTGAACAGGCGGGACGACGTGATGATGCTGTATGGGAAACAACCTGTGATACAGAGGATCCGTATACTGTGGAATCGGAGGACTTTACGGAGGATGAGGACTATGGGGAGTACCCGGAAGGGGATGACCTGGATGACTTCGACGAGGGGGACGGGATCGGCTTCCGGTTCCGGTCATGGATGATTCCGGCTTTTGCGGGCATGATGGTTCTGGCGGTCCTGATCTGTATTCCGCTGTGGAAACTGAGCCATCATGACAGAACTACGGAAAATAATGAATTTGCGGCGGTGACAACAGAAGCGCAGAGCTCAGAACAGGCTTCTGCAGAGACCCCGGAGACCGGGATCGCATCGGAAAAGGTGGCAACGGCGGAACCGGAGACTACACAAATCCCTGAGACGGTTACTCCGGAGCCTGCGGCAGCAGTGACAGAAGCACCGCAACCGACACCTACACAGGCTCCGGAAGCACAGCCGCAGCCGACAGAGGCACCGATGGCAACCGAAGTCCCCGCTACCAATAATACGGGGGATGCCCTCGCGGAGGGAAATTCCATGACGTTCGGTGATGTGAACGAGACTGTCACTGCCAAGGATGTGAGTAATCTTCGCAGTACACCCTATACCGGAGATGAGGGCAATGTGGTAGGGCAGCTGAAGAACGGAGAGACTCTGGTACGCACCGGAAGGAACGATTCCACCGGATGGTCCAGACTGGAATACAACGGTCAGACGGTTTATGCAGTATCAGCATATCTGACCACGGATCTTACCTATAAGACCCCGGAGAAGCCGACATATCCCAACCGCGTCAGCACCCAGGACGGCAGAGTGATCGTCTTTACGGATTGTGATGATTATATTACCCCCAAAGATCTGATCAATCTGCGGACGGAACCAAGCACCAGCGAGGGAGAGAGCACTGTACGCACCCAGGTGCGGAACGGAACCAATCTGCATCGTACCGGCTACAGTGAAGGATCTGGCTGGTCCAGAGTGGAGTACAACGGTGAGATCCTGTATGCCGTGACCAGCTATGTGATCTCTGGCAGTGCTCCGGAATGATCGACGTATTCGGAAGATAGAATGTAAAAGAAGCTGTACCGTAGGGTGCAGCTTCTTTTACATTAAGATTCTATATAGAGAAAAGTATAAGGGGATGGCAAAAATTATTTCGGTCTTACGGTAAGTCTCTGGATCAGACCGTTTTCATCGGTCTTACGAACCGTGGCGATGGCCATGATGTTGTAGCCTCCGAAGTTGGCAATGAACTCGGCCTGCTCATCATTTACGACCTCAGCATCCAGAATGGAGTAGCGGCGGAAGCCGAATTTGTTACGGAAGAACATATTGATGGCCTCTTTTCCGTAGATATGATATTCCTGCTG
>OHIK01000313.1_pt1 | contig 30666 bp, 28 predicted proteins | sample 1568241 | NCBI WGS metagenome assembly OHIK01 (sample SAMEA3879567, study PRJEB24766) | human gut metagenome | biome: human-associated habitat; feature: feces | place: USA | collected 1985/1987 | reverse complement strand
GCAGGGGCTGCCATGAATAAAGGTCTGGACAGTAAAGCACTGTGCTCTATCGTGGCAGAAATGACGCAGGGGCTGACAGAGAATGAGCTGGCTGGACTGCAGGCAGACCGACCTTTGACGGCAGGAGAAAGATTATATCAGGCTTATGGTATCACGGGTATCCGCGGCGAAGTGGAAGCAGGATTTCCCAGTGTACGACAGAACGGGTTGCCTGGCTTAAAGGAAGCGTTTGCCAAAGGCGCTGGACTGAACGATGCTTTGGTTCATGCTTTGGTTCATTTAATGACGGTTGTGCAGGATTCTAATGTCATCTGGCGCGGCGGTTATGCGAAGCTGCCGTTTGTACAGCAGCGTGCTAGAGATATTTTGGCGCAGGGAAGTATTTTTACTGATTCTGGACGCCGGCTCTTGGCAGAAAGTGAAGAACTTTTCAGGAATGAACGGATCAGTCCCGGCGGCAGTGCCGATCTGCTGTCTGTTACGGCTGCGTTATATTTAGTTGAAAACAAGGAATTCCCCGTTGCGATTATTTAGGACAGGTCGCAGGGGAAAGATTAGATAGATGTTTACTGCTTCCGGCATAGAAGGTGTGATTATGCCATTCCTCCATCAAGCAAAATAAGGCCCGCTAAAAGGGCCTTATTTTGCTGTTACAACCAGAAAAGAGGTGCGGTATGGAATTTGTTTTGAAAGCACTGGAAGGTATTTTCAGTATAGTTTTTATTATTGGTATCGGTTTTGTATTAAGCAGACGCGGCTGGTTTGACGAGTACAGCAGCGCATTGATCGCCAGGCTGGTAACTGCTGTGTCATTGCCTCTTTATATGATCGTCAGTATCAGTAAAAATTTTGATCATAATAAACTGGTCGCCATGGCGCCTGATCTGCTGCTGCCGATCTGTTCCATGCTGCTGGCTTTTGGTGTCGGTAAAATAGCTGCTCACGTTTTTAAAATCAAAAAAGAACGGCGCGGCATTTTCTGTACTAATTTTTTTATTGCTAATACCATGTTTATTGGTCTGCCGGTCAACCTGGCTCTGTTTGGTGAAAAAAGTATCCCGGCAGTAATGCTTTATTATATGGTCAATACAACCTTTTTCTGGACACTTGGTGTACATAATATTGTGCAGGATACCCTGAGTGATACAAAGAATAAACCAGCGTTTTTTTCTCCGGCAGCACTGAAGAAAATTTTTTCTCCGCCACTGGCCGGCTTCATTGTCGGTATCATTTTAGTCTTGCTGGACTGCAGGCTGCCGTCTTTTTTGATGAACAGCTTCCAATATATAGGTAATTTGACGACGCCTTTATCGTTGGTTTTTATTGGCATCGAGATGAGTAAGATCCCGTTGGGAGAAATCGGTTTCGATAAAGATCTGCTGCTAGGCGTTGCCGGACGTTTTCTGGTTTGTCCAGTATGTGTTTTGGTTCTGATACCGTTTCTGCCTGTAACGACGCTGTCAGCACAGGTTTTTACTATGCAGGCGACCATGCCGGCGATGACACAGATGGCGATTGTAGCTAAAAATTATGGCGCGGATTCTGCTTATGCGGCGACGTTAAGTTTTTTAACGGTGCTTTTAGGTATTGTTGTCGTACCGTTGTATATGGTGCTGGTTAATATGTATATATAAGTAAGAGGTGATTGAATGAACACAGTAACAGATGTAGCTGCCCATATCAAACAGATCTGGAGCAGCAGCGCGTTTATGAATTTGCTGAAGGTAGAGATCGATGAGATCCACTGCGGCGGTGCAACGGTAAAGATGCCGATAGATTTTGACATCCATACCAATCACTGGCTGGGTGTGCACGGCGGTGCTTTGGCGGCATTAGCCGATACAGTTATTGGCATTACCGGAGCCAGTGTCGGCGAGGTTGTGCAGACATTGAGCTTCAATATCAATTTTATCAGCAATCTGCCAGGGACAGGGACGGCGATCGTTAAAAGCCAGGTCAAACACCATGGGCAGACAACTATGGTCATTATGGCTGAAATGACAGACGAACAGAATAATCTACTGGCTGCTATCACGACGACTATGTTTATCGCCGGACATTTTAATGAGATACCCAGAGAATGGTAATGAGGGTATGAAATATTAGATAACAAATAAAACCGTAGCTGTGATCCAAAACAGTACGGTTTTATTTTATGCAGACACAAGATGAATTTAGTTAAGTTTTCTGCAATAATTTAGTGGAGAAGCAGGCGTTAAATATGTTACAATTAATATATCTAAGCTGGTGTAAAATTTTATTGCAGATAGGAGAATGGATATGCAGCAGGATATGATCGTAATTTTAGATTTGGGCAGCCACGAAAACACAATGGTGGCTCGCGCCGTAAGGGAACTGGGTGTTTACAGCGAGATCAAACCCCATGATATCACAGCAGCAGAACTGAAAGAGCTGCCTAATGTTAAAGGTATCATCATCAACGGGGGAGAAAACAATATTATCGACGGTCTGCCGATCGACGTGGAAGCAGCCGTTTATCAGTTTGGCGTGCCGGTAATGTCTGTCGGCCATACTTTGGCTAAAGTAGAAAATCTGCCTGCCTGGCCGGAACATACAGCTATGCTGGAAGTGCTCAAAAAATTTGTTTTTGATGAGTGTCATGCCACAGCCAACTGGAATATGAAAAATTTCATCAATGATCAGATCGAACTGATCAAAAAACAGGTCGGCGATAAAAAAGTTCTGCTGGCTTTGTCCGGCGGTGTCGATTCTTCTGTTGTAGCAGCGCTTTTGATCAAAGCTATCGGCCCGCAGCTGACCTGCGTGCATGTTAACCATGGCCTGATGCGTAAGGATGAGTCTGAAAGCGTCGTCAGCGTTTTCAGAGATGAACTGAAAGCTAATCTTGTCTATGTTGATGCCAGCGAACGTTTCCTCTCTAAACTGGCTGGCGTAACTGATCCGGAAGCGAAAAGAAAAATCATCGGCGCCGAATTTATCCGTGTTTTTGAAGAAGAAGCGCGTAAACTGGACGGTATCGAATTCCTGGGACAGGGCACTATTTATCCTGACGTAGTAGAATCCGGCACTAAAACAGCCAAGAGCGTTAAAAGCCATCATAATGTCGGAGGACTGCCTGAAGATCTGCAGTTCAAGCTGGTTGAACCGTTGTATCAGCTTTTTAAAGACGAGGTACGTGCCTGCGGTATCGAACTGGGTTTGCCGCACAGTATGGTTTACCGTCAGCCGTTCCCCGGACCGGGACTTGGCGTAAGATGCCTGGGCGCTATAACTAAAGAGCGTCTGGAAGCAGTGCGTGAAGCTGACGCTATTTTGCGTGAAGAATTCGCCAATGCCGGATTAGATAAAAAAGTATGGCAGTATTTTACCGTTGTACCTGATTTTAAATCCGTCGGTGTACGCGATAACACCAGAACCTTCGAGTATCCGGTGATCATCCGTGCGATCAATACCGTTGACGCTATGACTGCAACTATCGAAGAACTGGACTGGCCGATCCTGCGCAAAATCACCAACAGGATCTTGGCTGAAGTCAAAAACGTCAACCGCGTCTGCTATGATTTGTCGCCCAAACCGAACGCCACTATCGAGTGGGAATAAATTAAAATAGGCTTTTGAGTCCCGAAAAACCTTGATAATACTTGAAAAAATAATTTGTATAGCACAAGATAAGCCATTTATATGTGTAGTGACAAAATCCATAAGAAAAGGTCTTATTGAACCAACAGTGTTCAATAAGACCTTTTCTTATGGATTTTCTATCTTGAATGACGTCTTTGAAGATAGTATAATGAAAACAATGTTAACAATGCCACAACTGAGCAAGAAGGAGGCAGAAAATATAGCTGTCTGTTACGACAAACTTTGGAAATTAATGATTGATAAAAGATTAACAAAACACAGCTTTGCGAAAAGACGAAGATTACAACTAACGCAATGGCGAAACTCGAGAGAAATGAAGATGTGCGAGTGGAGACACTTGTGAAGATTTGCAATGTGCTGAATTGCCATTTTATAATTTGGATATGATAATTTCTCTTGGATATAGAATTAAATAATCCGTAGCTACAAAATTTAGAAAAGAGGCTACATAGCGATTTAAAAAGTATAAGATTAAGGGCTTTACCAATGTAATAGCACATGGGTTGCTCTATTGCATACAAAGACAAAGGAAAAGAGGACGTGGAGTATGTCAAAACTCAATATAGACCAACAGACAATAAGACAGTTGTTTTCTGATAAGAAAGCCGATTTTTTGATTCCGGATTATCAAAGACCGTATGCATGGGGCGAGAATGAGTGTCAGACATTATGGGATGACATCTTTACATTTGCTTTTCCAGATAACGACTATTCAAAGTTTGACAGCGATAGTGACGAATATTTCTTGGGGCCTATCGTAACTTTCAAAAATGAGAATGCAAAGCTTGAAGTAATTGATGGACAGCAGAGGCTTACCACATTAATGTTGTTGATCCGTGCGTTTTACTCTAAGTTTGAGAATATGAAAGATGAAAATTCAAGAAGTACAAGAGAAATCATCGAGAAATGTATTTGGAAGACTGATGAATTTGGTAAGCCTAATATGAATCGTTTAAAAATTGATTCTGAGGTATCTACTGACGATGATAAAGATGAGTTTATAAATATTTTAAAAAGTGGAAGAGTTGATTCTTCAATGAAGAGTAGATATGCAGATACATATCGTTTCTTCGAGATAAAAATTCATGATTTCTTGAGTGATTATCCTTCCTATTTTGCCTATTTGCCAACGAGAATTTTGAACAACTGTATTTTGTTACCGATCGAAGCAGAATCACAGGATACTGCACTGCGTATCTTTTCAACATTGAATGATAGAGGAAAGCCGTTGGCTGATACTGACATTTTCAAAGCACAGTTATATAAGTATTACTCCACAAAGGGAGAAAAAGATAATTTCATTTCCAGATGGAAAGCATTGGAACTGATATGTGATTCTATTTTTAGTACGACTACTGGTTCTCCTATGGATGAATTATTTACAAGGTATATGTATTTCCTTCGTGCTAAGAACGGTATAAGATCGACGACTACTGAAGCCTTAAGAAAATTCTATGAGCGAAATAACTATTTGATTTTGAAGAGTGATGTCGCACTGTCGGATTTGGAGTCACTTGCAGCATTCTGGGATTCCATTGTAAAACAGTCTACTGCGTTCTCAGAAAGAAACTTAAAGTTATTATTTGTGCTGAATTATGCACCTAACGGTATGTGGACATATTTCTTGTCAGTATATTTTATGACAAATAGGGATGCTGATGGTAATCTGGAAGAAACAAAACTTTATGATTTCTTAAATAAAATGATTGCCTTTATATGGGCGTATGCAATTATCAGACCAGGCGTAAATGCTCTGAGAACACCAGTGTATCCGGAAATGATAAATATTGTAAATGGTAAAGATATTGCATTTACAGATTATCTGTTGGATGAGAAGGAAGTAACCGCAGCGATCGAAAACTACGTGTTTACGAATGGTCGACCTATCACTCGTTCGATGCTTGCGTGGTGGATGTACCAAGATGAAGACCAAGTATTGATAGACGGTGCGCAGAAACTTGAAATAGAGCATATATTTGCTCGCAAACGTCAAGAGAACGAGAAGACGCTTAAGGATAAAAATAACCTCGAAAAGCTTGGGAATAAAGTGCTTCTGGAAGAAGGAATTAACATTCGTGCTTCTGATTACCGTTTTTCGGACAAGATTAAATATTACAAAGGATTCACTACAGATAGCGGCAAAAAGAAGGATGCCACAAAGGATAATGAGCTTCTTACTATGGCAAATACGATGACGGATTATACAGAGCAGGATATTGTGGATAGAACAGCAAATATCTATCAGAGTTTTATTATGTTTGTAAAAAAGAATAACCTGTTTAAGTGATGTAGCAGGGAAAGAAAATGTTTATATTTTGATTACTAATAGGAAGACTATTGAAAGGATTGTATTTGCCCACTGATTTAGGGGATTTCTAAGGATATCAGAAGTACTTATTTATTTTAATGCTGTTATAAGATATCAAGAATAGTAAAGAAGGTGTTTTATGGAAAATTTGCAAAGAATCGCGCTTTTAATTGATGCAGATAATACTCAATTGGCAAAGTTAGAGGATGTTATACAGGAAATATCTACACATGGCCGTATCGTTGTAAAAAGAGCGTATGGTAATTGGAGAAAAGATACATTAAAAAACTGGGAAAATGAGCTGAAACGTTTAGCGATAAAAGCGGAGCAGCAGTTTGACTATGTTTCTGGTAAAAATACAACTGATATGGCGTTGGTAATCGATACAATGAATTTGCTGCATAAAGGTATTTATGATGCATTTGTTATCGTTGCCAGCGACAGTGATTATACTCCCTTGGCAATAAATTTGCATGAATCAGGAGTATATGTGATGGGTGTTGGTGAAAAGAAAACACCGGAAGCTTTTAGAAACAGTTGTGATGAATTTATTTTTCTGGAGAACCTTGGCGAAAATATAAAAGCAGCAAAGTCTAAAACTGAAAGCAGTGAAAAAGTAATAGAAATAGAAGAGGAATGTGTGGAAACTGCTACAGCCGATGCTACGAAAGAAGATATAAGTGTAATACATAATTTATTAAAAATAGCATCTGACAAGTACCAGGATGATGAAGGCTATGTAAATGTGAGTTCAGCCGGGCAGTTTATAAAAAGAGTAAAACCGGATTTTGATGTGCGAACTTTCGGGTTTATTAAATTGCCGAAGCTAATAGAAGCATTCCCCAGAAAATATGAAATAAAGAAGTATCCTGGAAAAGGTAAAGTTACCATTATTGCCTATAGATGCAAATAATAAATACAGAGGTATTTGTGTACATTATTGATCTGTGTTAGACTTTTTGCGATATTGAAATTACCATAAAGAAAAGACCCATCAAACGATGGGTCTTTTCTTTATGGGGCTTACTTGTGGCATATCAAGGTAATAGCGGTTCATTTTAGTTTGCTATCATTATTTATAATACCTTACTCAACAAGTTCAACACGTTTTTGTGGGTGATTTTTTCAATGGTACTGTCGCTGTAGTTTTTGCTTTGCAGGTATTCGATCAGCGGTTTGTAATCCTGTACGCCATGGATATTATAAGGCGGGTGACTGATACCGTCAAAGTCGCTGCCGAAACCGACGTGGTCGTCATTGCCCAAAAGGTTCAGCATATAGTCGATATGGCGGTACACACTGTCGATGCAGGCATTGTTATAATCTTCTTCTAGGAACTGTCCGGCAAAGGTGATACCAATCAGGCCGTCATTGGCATTGATGGCTTTGATCTGGTCGTCATTGAGATTACGGGGATGACTGCAAAGTGTTTTGGCATTGGAATGGGTAGCAATGATCGGCTTGGTAGAAGTTTCGATAACATCCCAGAAGCCAGCTGTAGCAATATGGGAAACGTCTACCAGCATGCCCAGACGGTTCATTTCTGCAACTACCTGACGGCCAAAGGTGGTCAGACCGCCGCCGCTGCATTCTTCGTTGACGCCGTCGGCAATGTCGTTGCGGTTGCTCCAGGTAAGGGTGATAGCGCGCACGCCAAGCTCATAGAGCATGCGCAGGGCTTCCAGACTGCCATCGATAGCGCCGCCTTCTTCGATAGCCAGCAGAGTTGCTGCTTTGTGGTTGAGCACGTCAGCAGCATCGGCTTTAGTTAAAACAGGAAGTACGTCGATGCCTTTCTCCTGCAGTGCTTTAAGCTCCTGCTTATATTTGTCGAGGAGGCAGAGTGTATAACGCAGACCGCCGTAGTAACGGAATTCGTGGGTCGGGACAAAAATAGCGCAAAACTGCAGACCGCCGCCCAGTTCTATCTGACGTTTAATGTCGAAGTGCTGATCGTTGTCATACAGGGAAGTGCCTTTTTTGTAAAGCTCGGTAAGTGTGTCGCAGTGACAGTCGCAGATGAACATGATTTACACATCCTTTCTAAAATAAGAATAGCCGCCCGCAGGCAGCTATTCTGTTTTATCAAAATTTCAATTACCCTCTGTAGTAGTAGAAGAAGGTCATACCGATATTAACAAGCATTGCGCCGGCCATCGGGATAGCGGTACGTTTTACCAGGTCGAACGGAGAAACGCCGCCCATGCCGGAGGATACAACGATAACTGCTGTGATCGGCGAACAGTTACGGGCAATAGAAGCCGCAAAATGCATCGGCAGGAGCATCAGTACCGGGTGCAGACCTGTATGGGCTGCAACAGCAGGTGTCAGAGCCGCAAAGGCAAAGAACGGAGCGTTGCCGCTGCCCATAACGATAGCAGAGAAGGTGATGATAGCGACCATAACGAGCATCATAGCCATCGGGCCAAAGCCAAAGCCCTGACTGCCGGAGATCAGCGCATTGATAGTACCCATGGACAGAAGGCCCTGAGCAAAAGTCTGACCGGCTACGATCAAGGTGATAACGTTAGCCATCTGCATTCCTAAACCGTCAAAGAAGGTCTGGATGTCGCCGAGAACTTTTTTGCCGTCATGCCAGCGCATGTATTCGCAGCAGGCGCCAATAAAAAGTCCAATGAACATAGCCATAACGATGTTCATTTTGATTGAGGTGATCCACAGCGGGCTGAAGGAGAGGATCAAAGCCAGCGGGATAACCGGCAGGACCGCATACCAGAGCGGCGCGCTGTCAGCCGGATCATCTTCAGCAGGTTTTTCAACTTCCATCGGCTGGACGACATGTCCGTCGCGTTTATCCATATATTTTTGAGTGAAATAGTGCAGTGTGCCGACAACAACGAAAGCAACCAAAACGATCGGTACCTGGTAGTCAGTCCAGTAAACTACCGGGTTCAGGCCGGCGGTTTCAGCAGAAAGGATGGTACCGGTATCACTGGGGCTCCAGTCGAAGCAGAGCGTAGTAGCAACAGCAGCCGTAGCAGACAGACGGCTGACACCAAGTCCGATCAGGATCGGGAACATGGTCACCATCAGCAGCATGGCCAGACCAGATGCACTGTTGATGCACAGACCGATCAGCATACCGACAACCCAGGTGCCGGATAAAACGATATAAGGTGATTTTAAAGCCAGTAAAGGACGGATAGTCAGACGAACTAAAGAACGGGAAGCTCCGATTTTGTCCATATAGCGGGCAAAAGCGCCAACTGCCATAATGTTCATACCGAGCTTGCCGGCATTAGAACTCATGGTAGCGCGAATAAATTCAAAAGCATCAAAGAAAGTAGAGCCTGTAGCGGCTTTGGCCGGTAAGATAGTACCGTAACCGAAAATGGCGGCAATATACATTAAGATCATACCACCTAAGAATAAGACCGGTTGAGGTTTGTACTTTTTGTAGATCAGAAAGCCGACCCAAAAAGTAACAAGAGCAGAGATTACTAAACCCATTGGTGCAACACCCTTTCTTCATATATAATGTCTTTCAATGACTAAAGTATAGCATTCTAATATCTCATAAAGCAAGAGCAGCAGCAACAAAGGGTAACAAATTTACAGAAAATTTTATTAAAATAAAAACGCTGTAATATTTTTGTACTGATTTCCAGAACATAAAAGGACGTTCTTCCTTAGAAGAACGTCCTTTGGACTAACAGTAATTATTTATCTTTGAACACCGGCTTCAGCAGCAACTGCATGCTGTACATAAATAGCCTGTACTGCGGCATTGCGGCCGATACCCTGCAGGTGACCTACAGTTTTAACGCCCATTTTTTCGATCATGGATTTCCAGGAATCTTCTTCATCGCCGTACATATCGTTGTTGGCATGGTCGCCTGCAACGATCATCAGGGGGAACATATGCACAGTTTTGTAACCGCGTGCTTTGATTTGTTCCAGAACTTCGTCCACGTTAGGAGTATCCACTTCTTCAACAGTGCCAACTACTACCGGTAAACCCATTTTATCAAAGGTTTCCTGCAGCATTTTGTAGGTGTTGCCAAAGGATTGGTTGTTATCACGGGGAGAACCGTGACCCATCAAGACAACGCCTTCACCTTTGCCAAGAGTCGGGAATTGAGTCGCAACAGCGGAAGCAGCGATAGCGAAATCGTTTTTACCTACCATCAGAGGATCGCTGACAACGATGCGGTCAAAATCACCTTTGAATTTATCAACGGTGGTCAGGACTTTATGCTCATATTCTTCGCCGTGCAGCAAATGAGTCGGTTGTACGAGAATGTCTTTATAACCGGCTTTTTTCAGTTCTTTTAAGGTTGCAGGCAAATCGTTGACTTTGATGCCTTTATTTTTTTCCAATCGTTCCATGATGATGTAGGAAGTAAAAGCACGTTTAAAATCACGGTTCGGGAAAGCTTTGGCAACAGCTTCTTCGATCCCGCCGATATCTTTCGTACGGGTGTCGTCGAAGGTCGAACCGAAGCTGACTACTACGACAGCCTTGTCGTTTTTCGGTGCTTTAGCAGCGGCAGAAGCGCCCATAGTTCCCAGTGCAAAAACCATCATTGAAGCCATAACTAACATTGAAAGCAGTTTTTTCATAAATTATTCCTCTTTCCTCTGATTATTTTCTGAATAGGTAATAAAAAAACCATCCATAAATATTAGGGATGGTGATAAAACATGGTTAGACCCATGATCTTTCCCCGTCCTTCGCAGGTCACTAAGATCGCGATGCAGGTAGTTCTTCTGGCTTGACTTCATGGATCGGCCTTCCTTCCCGGAATATTCCAGTGGTTCTATAGGCGTTGCTCCATCTTACAGCGGCGGGACCGCGCCGGCTTTTAACCGGTCTTCTCTGTTATTCCTGACGGAACCTGCATTACCGTATTCAGTTTGATATACTAAATTATAACATCTTTGAATAGAGTGTCAAGCAAATTAGGAAAAAATATCATTAAGATACAGAGGTATACAAGAATAAACACCCTTTAATTATTTAAAGGGTGTTTAGAAATTTGCAGAGTTATTTTTTTGCAGCTTTATCAAGATCCTGAACGAAAGCATTGGCCATGCGCTGCCACATATTTGTTGTATCACTGTCTGCTGTACGGCTGCGTGTATCGCGCAGACTGAAAATTATTTTTCCTGTAGCAGGGTCAAAAAGATGAAAAGCTACATCAACGTAGCCGTCATATACAGTGCTGGCCGGAACATATTCATAAACAGTTCGTTCTGCGTCCCGTTCGATCCAGTTTCCTTTATTGTCTTTGACCTTTTCTTTGTAATATCTGGTACGCGGTTCTTCGTGAGCGGGGATGACCCGTCTGTTGTAACCAAATTTATGGGCGATTATTTTCAGATCAGCAGTTGGAGCAGGCGCTATTTTGGTCGATATATCTGTATAAGTGCCGCTTAAAGCATCTTTGGTCAGTTGGGAAGCATCTTCTTTGGTAATTGAAAGATTTGATTCGATGCTTGTATCAAAAACATAATCTTTTTTAGTTAAAGCTTTTTGTAAAGCACTTATTATTTTTTCGGTCGCCATATCGTCAACAGTAAAATTGCTGCCGACAGGATCGACTACACTTATGGAAACCAAATTGATGCGGTGAAGTTTATTAAAATCGTAATTGGGATTCGTCCATTTCGTTTTGTCTGCATGAGCGGCCAGCGGCAATGCCAGCATTGCGATGGCAACAGTAAGCAAAAGAAGTAATTTTTTCATCATTGTTAAAACAGCTCCTTTGAATTGTTAAGAGTTTTTGATCAGTTTTTTTATCCCGGTAAAGGTTTCGGGGCTGATAACATGTTCGATCCGGCAGGCATCTTTTTCAGCTGTTTCTTCGGATACGCCAAGATTTTCGCGTAAAAAGCGCGTTAACAGCAGATGTCTTTCCAAAACAGCGTTTGCTTTAGCGAGCCCTGTTTCAGTCAGAATGATGTTGCCGTCCGCTTCCATCAGAATGTAATTTTCGCGTTTTAAAATACTCATAGCCCTGCTGACGCTGGCTTTGGTAAAATTCATATGCGTTGCAATGTCGATAGAACGGACACTGCCGTTTTGCTGCTGCAGCATCAGAATGGTTTCCAAATAGTTTTCTCCAGATTCTTGCAAAATCATAACAAGTCCTCCGTTGGCAATAGTGCCGTTTGATTGATCGTGTAATAAAACACAGCCGGTGAAAATTAGTGAGCAGTAAGAATATTCCGGCAAATATTATCAATACTATTTTAACATTATAAAAAGGTCTGGGCAAGTATAGTTAGAGCAGGATAAAAAATGCCTGAAGTTTTGACTTCAGGCATAGAAAAAGTAGCGGTCAAGAACGTTCGTAAACACGTTTTGTCAGGTTTAATGTTTTCTCTAAAACAGAAGCAAATAGCCCTGATGTTAATGCTGTGAAAATCATTCCAGGAAGAGCTGCTGCCAACAGAGGGTAGACTGCCTTACCAATAAAAAGACTGAGTGCAAGACGTGCTGCGGAGGAAGCGACAGGTCCTGATAACAGGTAGAAGATTTTGGTTTTTCCTAAAACTGCATATAATAAGGCAACGACTATTCGAAAAAGCATTGCAATAAGGACGTTGAAAATAGTTTGCGTACCCAGGAGTAAACCGCCGGCAGAGGCCAGAATACCTGCAAGTAGATATTTTTTGATGCCAAAAACACCGCAGATCGCTACAGCAATAGGAGCGGAGAGTTGAAATTCACTTCCTGGAATAAAGCTGGGAAGCTTAAAGGCCCCGCTGACGGCGATAAATGCTGCCAATAAGGCAATTTCACTGATTTCACGAATTTTAAAAGTAGACATAAAGATCACCTTAATTATGGTTAACTATAAACTGAAATTAAGTTTACGATAATAGTATATAAAACTTGATGGTGGTATGTCAACCATAAGAATGGTAAAAGTTAACGCAATAAAAGTATGACGGCAGGTAAAGTTTCGTGTACAATAAAGTTGTAGAGAAGGGAGCGGCGTAAATGTTGGATTTTATTAAGGAAAAACAGGACGTTTGGCAGATTTTGCAGCTGACTGACAAGCCTGTTGTTTTATATGGAATGGGTAACGGTGCCGACCAGATTATTGACTTGTGTGACAGACTGCAAATAAAGGTTGCCGGTATTTTTGCCAGTGATGAATTTGTTCGCGGGCAGGTTTTTCGTGGTCATATGGTCGAGACTTATACCGCAGTTAAAGATCGGCTGGGTGATTTTCTGATTGTTATTGCCTTTGCCTCAGAGTCGCCTGCAGTTTTAAACCGCTTTCAGGAGCTGAGCACAATGCATGAAACAGTAGCGCCGCATTTGCCGCTGTTTCCCGGAGATGAAACAGTTTCGTTTGACTGGCTGCAGCAGCATCAGCAGGAATTGCAGCAGGTATATAACAATTTGGCTGATGATTGGTCCCGAGACGTGTTTGCAGCATCACTGAATTATAAGCTGAGCGGTAAACTGCATTATTTATGGCAAAGTGAGACGGAGCGGCTAAAAGACCTGCAGAGTATTTTCAGTTGGAGCGAAGAAGAAACGTATGCTGATCTAGGTGCCTATAATGGTGATACGATCAGGGAATTTTTACAGCTGACGAATAATAAATATAATCGGATTTTTGCGGCAGAGCCGGATAAGCGTAATTATAAAAAATTATCTGCTTATTTAGAGGCAAGTGGTTTGTCTGATATCAAAATTTTTGAAAGAGCCATTTGGAAAGAAACGGCAGAACTGTCTTTTTCTGACAGCGGCGGCCGTCAGTCAACGTTGCTGACAGGCCAGCGTCACATAGTGCAGGCTGTCGATATTGATACACTGCTTGAAGATGAGCGTGTAACTTACATCAAAATGGATGTGGAAGGCGCTGAGATGGAGGCTTTGAAAGGGGGAAAGGAGCAGATAAAACGTAATAAACCTAAATTATTTATTGCCGCTTATCATCACGATGCGGATATTTTCCTGCTGCCATTGTTTATGTGGCAGTTAGTGCCTGAATATAAGGTTTATCTGCGTAAACATCCGTATGTGCCGGCGTGGGAATTAAATTTTTTAGCAGTCGTATAATCGCGGGACACAAAAAATCCCATAGGGTCAAAAGTGTCGTATTGTCGATTGACAATGGAATGTTTTTTAAATAAGGCGTAAATGTGACATAAATTTTAATTTTTTGTAAAACTTTTTTTCTAATGTAAGCAGGAATTTTACAAAGCCGGGCGAACTTTAAGGGTAGTATGACAACACAAAGGAGTGGATGTTTAATGAAAAAAGCAAAATGGTTGTGCACTGCAGCAGCAGTTCTGGCATTATCAGTAGCAGTTGCCGGCTGCGGCGGCAGCGACGATAAGAAAGCTGCAGATTCTAAAGGCGGTCCTAAAGGCGACGTTATGGTTTATACCTCTATTTATCCTGATATCATCGATAAAATGTGTAAACCTAATGTAGCTAAAGCATTCCCTGATATGAAAGTTACCTGGTTCCAGGGCGGTACTGAAAAAGTAATCACTAAAATTACCGGCGAGATCAAAGCCAACAAAATCGGTACTGACGTTCTGATGGTTGCTGATCCTTCCTACTACCTGACTTTGCAGGATCAAGGTTTGCTGCTTGATTATGTTTCCCCGAACCTGAAAGATGTCATCACTGATAAAGACAAGAACGGTGCTTGGTCCTCTGTTCGTGTCTGCAACATGATCATTGCTTATAACTCTGATAAACTGAAACCCGAAGATGCTCCGAAATCCTGGAAAGATCTGACCGATCCGAAATGGAAAGGCAAAATCGCTATGCCGAACCCAATGCTTTCCGGTACTGCTTATGTAGCGGTTGGCGCTTTGGCCGATAAATATGGCTGGGAATATTTCGACCAATTGAAAGCTAATGATATTCGCGTTGAAGAAGGCAACTCTGCTATTCAGAACAAATTGCTGACCGGCGAATATGCTGCTGCAATGATTTTGGAAGAAAACGTCCTCAAATTGGCTAATACTAAAAATGAGCCTTTGAAAGTTTCCTATCCTGAAGACGGCGTTATCATCATCCCGTCTCCGATCGCTATTTTTAAAGCAACCAAAAACCCCGAAGGTGCTAAAGCTCTGGTTGACTGGTGGTTGTCTAAAGATGGTCAGCAGGCAGTTGTTCAAGGCTGGATGCACTCTGTACGCGGTGACGTAGAGCCGCCTAAAGGCGCTCCTGCTCTGAAAACTTTCTCTGATAAAGCTATTAAAGTAAACTGGGAAAAACTTTCCAAAGAAAATGCTCAAATCAAAGAGGCTTTCCGCGTAAGAGTTATGGAATAGTTCTTATTAAAATTTGTTGAGTAACAATTTTTAAGGGATCAGGGGTCGTTTTTGACGATCCCTGTTTTCCAATTTCTTTGCAGGAAAATCCTGTAAATGATTTTTCACCGGTCTCAAAGCCGGGGAAAGGAGCCATAGTGGGGTCTTTACCTAGATTTAATAGTAAATTCATAGTTATTGCTGTTTCCGTTATTTTATTATTATATTTTGTGGTTTTCCCGATGGGAATACTGCTTTATGACAGTATTATGGTTAATGGAGCCATCAATTTCGGCAATTATGCTGATGTTTACAGTCAAGATGTTAACTGGCGTGCTTTGTCCAATACTGTGCAGCTATCGCTTTTAGTTATGGTAGCCAGTGTTATTATTACGTTCCCGCTGGCCTGGCTTGTTGGCCGCACCGATATGCCCGGTAAAAAAACATACCGGACTTTACTGGTTGCCAGCTATATGATTCCTCCTTATGTTGGCGCGATTGCCTGGGTACAGCTTTTAAATCCCAGCGTCGGTTATTTGAATTCGATTTTTAAGTGGATTCTGCAACTGCAGCAATCTCCATTTGATATTTATACTATGGGCGGTCTGGCTTGGGTATTGACCCTGTTTTATTCGCCTTTTGCTTTTATTACCATTTCCCGGGCAATGGAAAAAATGGATCCGACGCTCGAAGAAGCGGCACGTGTTTCCGGAGCTTCCCCTCTGCGTACCCTGGTCGATGTTACTTTGCCTTTGATGGCACCAAGTATTTTAGCAGGCGGTCTGTTGGTTTTCATTGCTGCCGGTTCCTGCTTCGGTATTCCTGCCATTGTTGGTATGCCTGGTAATATCGAGGTTATGACTACCCGTATCGTCACCTATATTTACATGGGTAATGATGAGGGTATCCGTGATGCCACGGCTTTAGCAGCATCTTTGATGTTCCTTGCCAACTTCTTACTGTTCTTTATGACCTGGATGCTGGGCCGCAAGGATTATACAACGATCAGTGGTAAGAGTACCCGTCCTAATATCGTAGAGCTTGGGAAATGGCCTGCTTTCTGTGGTGTAGGTCTATATGCGTTTATTGCAGTAATTTTACCATTAGGTTCTATATTGCTGACATCACTTTTAAAGAGTATGTCGCGCGGAGTTACCTGGTCGAATATCGGCTTTGATGCATGGGAGCCTGTTATTACCAGCAGTCAGTATATGGAGAGTATCTGGAATTCGGTCGTGTATGGCGTAATCGCCGCCACTATTGGTACGATACTTTCAGTGTTCATTGCTTATCTGGCCGTTAAAACAAAAGTCAAAGGACGTAGCTTCCCGGATCTGCTGACCGTTATCGGCGGTTCTACTCCGAGTATCGTTATCGCCCTGGCTCTGGTTATCACCTTCTCCGGTAATTTCGGTCTCAATCTTTATTCGTCGATGTGGATTCTGGTCGTCAGCTATCTGGTCAAATATATGACCATGTCTGTGCGGACAATAGCGGCTTCCCTGAGTCAGGTGCACGTTTCTCTTGAAGAAGCAGCATTAAATTCAGGTGCCAGCTGGATCAGAACCTGTAAAGATATTATTATGCCGTTGATCGCTCCGTCCATCATCGCCGGTTGGTTCCTGATCTTTATGCCGTCTTTCTACGAGCTGACGATGTCGCTCCTTCTGTACGGTGCAGAAACTAAAACTATCGGTGTTTTGCTGTACGAGCTGCAAACTTATGCAGATACACAAAATGCTTCTGTATTATCAGTAATCATTTTGACTATCGTTTTGGTTGGTAACCTGATCCTTAACAAACTGACCAAAGGCAATGTGGGAATTTAAAGAAGGAGTGGAATAAATTGGCACAAGTACGTATTGAACATGTATTTAAACGTTTCGGGCCTGTAACGGCTGTTAATGATTTCAACCTGACGGTTGAAGACGGCGAATTCGTTTCTATCCTCGGTCCTTCCGGCTGTGGTAAAACAACTTCCCTGAGAATGATCGCAGGCTTTGAAAAAGCTACAGAAGGCGAGATCTATATCGGTGACCACTGCGTCAGTTCTTCGTCGCAGAATAAATTTGTTCCTCCGGAAAATCGCGATATCGGTATGGTATTCCAGTCATATGCAGTTTGGCCGCATATGACGGTTGTTGAAAATGTGGCTTATCCGCTGAAGATCCAAAAGGTTCCCAAAGAGGAACGTTTGAAAAGAGTAAATGAAATGCTGGAGCTCGTGCATTTAGGCGAATATGGCCACCGTTATCCGCATCAGCTGTCCGGCGGTCAGCAGCAGCGTGTCGCTTTGGCTCGTGCTTTGGTTGCGCAGCCAGGTTTGCTGCTGTTAGACGAACCGTTATCCAATCTGGATGCTAAACTGCGTGAAAGCATGCGTTTTGAGATCCTGTCGATTCAAAAAGCACTTGGTATTACCGTTGTTTATGTAACCCATGATCAGGGTGAAGCCATGGCAATGAGCGACCGCGTAGTTGTTATGAGTAAAGGCGTAGTGCAGCAGATAGGTGCTCCGCATGAAATTTATACCAATCCTGCCAACAAAATGGTTGCTGATTTTATCGGGTTGGTCAATTTTATGCAGGGTGAAGTATCGGATGACAGAGTATACCTGCAAGGTACTACAGCTTCTTTCCCCAATACTTCGGGTGTTTCCGGCAGTGCTACCATCGCTGTACGTCCTGAGAATATTACGATGAGCCGCGGCGGTGGTATGCTTGAAGGGACATTGACGCATCGCTTCTATTTAGGTGATGCTGTTGATTACCGTGTTACCGTCGGTGATCATGATGTACGCGTTATCGTCAAAGGGGCAGACTTGAAAGAATTTGCCGACGGAGAAAAGGTATATCTTGATTTTGAAAAAGTAATGATCTTTGACCGCGAATAATTAAAAAGCTGTTTATATGAAAAAAGAAACCCTCGGATGTTTTCATCCGAGGGTTTTATTTTTAATTTAGCGGGCTTTTACTGAACTGTGCCATATAAAGCTTGTAATATTCTCCCTGCAAAGCCATCAGATCGTCATGAGAACCATGTTCGCTGATACCGTTGGGGGTGAGGACAACGATACGGTCGGCATGACGGATCGTTGCCAGGCGATGGGCTACGATCAGGGTCGTGCGGTTGCGTGACAGCTGCATCAGTGATTCCTGGATAAGGTTTTCCGTTTCATTATCCAGGGAAGAAGTCGCTTCGTCTAAAATCAGGATGGGCGGATTTTTGAGAAAAACACGGGCAATGGCAATCCTCTGTTTTTGGCCTCCGGACAATTTAACACCGCGTTCACCAAGCTGGCTGTCATAACCATCCGGCAGCTGATTGATAAAAGCATCAGCTTCGGCCAATCTGGCAGCGGTGATGATTTCTTCCATACTGGCATGAGGGTTGCCGTAAGCGATATTTTCACGTACAGAGTCAGAGAAAAGGAAGATATCCTGCTGAACTATGCCGATATTACGGCGCAGTGATTTTAAGGTCACATTGCGGATATCCATTCCGTCAATGGTTATAACGCCCTGCTGCAGTTCATAGAAACGCGGCAGCAGATTGCAGATCGTGCTTTTACCAACACCTGTAGTGCCGACAAAAGCGATAACTTCACCGGCAGCGATATCAAGATCAAAATTTTGAATAACAGGTTTGCCGGGATCGTAGCCAAAGCTGACATTTTTAAAGGAAATAGAGCCTTTTAAAGTACCACAGTCGACTGCGCCGGGCAGATCTGTATTTTCAGAAGGGGTATCCATCAGCTGGCAAAAGCGCTGGTAACCGGCCATACCTTTCTGATAGGATTCTGCTAATGCGGTCAGGCGCAGGATGGGGCGGATAAAGATTGATACATACAGTAAAAAGGCGACCAGATCGCTGATCTGCATTTTACCATATGCGATCATGGCGCCGCCTACGACAATGATAACAAGATTAGTGACATTGGAAAACAATACAGCGTTGCTGTTCAGGCGTGATAAAAGGTCGAACGATGTTTTACGTGCCTGTAAAAGAGCTTGTCCGTTTTTATCAAGGCGTTTTTCTTCCCATTCTTCATTGTTGAAGGATTTAACTAGGCGTATGGCATTCAGACTTTCATTTGTCTGTGCTGTAAGATTACCGACCTGTTCGCGGATCATACGCCCTGATTGTTTCAGTGCATGATTGGTAGCAACTGATTCATAAGCTTTTCCTAACAGCAGCAGATTGACCAGTAACGCTAAAGGCCAGTTAAGATAAATAAGTATTCCCAGAGTACCAAGCATGGTTATAGTACAGACCAGCAGGTAATTAGGACCAAGAAAAACAAGCTCACGGATCTCGGCAATATCGCTGACAATACGGGAAATCAGCTGGCCGATACGGATGTTGTCAAAATAACGGAAAGACATTGATTGGACATGCTGAAAAAGGTCACTGCGCATATCCTGTTCTATTTTTGCACCCATTAGGCGGCCGTGTCTTGAGACTTGATAACTGATTATAAAATTAAGCAGGTATAAAAAAAGCAAGATGATCGTAGCCTGCCCTAAGAGGAAAAGATTGCCTTCGGGCAGTACATCGCCCAGTATATAGCGCATAAAGAGCGGAAAACATAAATCAAGGGCGGATGTGATAACGGATCCGAGCAAAGCAAAAAACAATGTTTTCCGGTAAGGGCGGTAGTATTTTAATAAACGTTCTGGCATATGGCAGACCTCGCAGATAAATGTACCTACTGCTGCTGCAGCCGGTAGAAATATAAAAATGACGAATAAAAATCAACTATAATCAATTATAACACATTGAACTATAACAGCAGAGGCTATTTTGAGTATTTGTAAAGTAATTTGTTAATGTGATTTGAAGTGTATTGGAAAAGTTAGCTTAAGCTAACTCGAGAAAATAAAAAACTGTGCGTGAGAGCTGTTAAGCACAGTATCGAGTGAGCGTTAAGTTGATAAGTGTAAAAGTTTGGAAGCGGGCAACCCCAAACAGTTAGCTTAAGCTAACGTATAAATTATACTTAAAAAAAGCACTGATGTCAATAATTAAGTTCAAATTAGCAGCTGTACGGGAATTTTGATCAATGATAGTGATTTTTCGCGGTAATGCGTACCCTTGTGGTATAATTAATTTATTACCATAAAAGGCGGTCGAACTATGAAAGTAATTCTGGTAACAGTGCTGTCAATTGTGTTTCTCTGCAGCGGTTGCAGCAGTAACATCAAAGAAGAACAGAAAAGTATCAAGATCTGCAGCAGCCTGAATGAAACAATGACAGATATTTTAGCGGAAGATTTTGCCAAACAGCAGAATGTGAAAGTTGAAGTCAGACATTTGCCGGCAGGGAATTTGGATGAACGGCTTAATTTTCTGAGAGAGGGAAAATTCGATGTCTGGCTTGGCGGTACGCCTGAAGAATATTATCTGGCAGGAGAGCAGAAAATGCTGCGCAGCTACAGGCCGAGGGAGGCCTATAAAGTACCTGCTGAAATGCGTGAGAATCAGTGGCGCTGGACAGGTCTTTATGTCGATTATATAGGATTTTTGACTAATCGTGACCGACTGCGCGAGTTGGGGCTTTATGCTCCTGAGACATGGGATGAATTGCTGAAACCGGAGCTTTGGGAAGAAACAGCGCTGGCTGATTTTAAAAACGGCGGTCGGAGTTATGGCATGATAACTTCTATCTGGCAGCTGCGCGGCGAAGCTAAAGCTATGGAGTATGCGGCTTCTTTTAACAGCCAGCTGCCTTTATATACGGCCAGTGAATGGGAGGCTATTGAAGCGGTTCGCAGCGGCAGAAAAACGATCGCGGTAGTTTCACTTTCCACAGCATTGCAGCTGGAAAGGCAAAATCGCGATCTATTCGCAACTTTAGTCAAAGACGGTAATAAAAACTGTATTACCGGTGCTGCTATTCTCCAAGGGGCAAATTTAGCAGAAGCACAGTCTTTTATGGACTATTTGCTGTCAGAACATTCAAAGGATTTACTAGCCTCTAAGGGTTATCCGCTTTTGTGGCGTGTCAGTGATTATGCCCATGATGACGGGCGGAAAATGATGATCGGTGATTTAGAACTGGCGGTTGATGACCTTAGCTGGACTGCGGGTCAGAAAAGCGTTATTATCCAGCAATGGCTGAATGCTCAGTAAGATAAAAACATTGACGATAACATTGAATCGGTTATAATTAAGATATAGTAAGCAGGCAAATTTTGATAAAGACCTGCAGTGATGAGAGGATGACTTATATGAAAAAATTAGTAATGCTGGTAACTGTAGTTTTAACAGTGGCAATGGCCGCGGTATGTTTTGCTGCCGGAGACGGTAATGATTTAAATAAACAGCAGAAAATAGTTGATAAGTTTGTAGCGGCATTGACTGTTGCGGACGACAGCGGTTATGCAGGTGCTGCAGCGGGTTTTAGCCCCGAACTGAAGCAAAAAATGGATGTAAAAGCTTTTGCTGCTTTACAAAAGCAGGTCAAAGATACTTTAGGGACAATGAAGGAAATGAAATTTGTTGCTTATGAGCGTTTTGATCAGGGTGACCGGTTGACTTATCTGGGAAGCTACAGTAAACAGCAGCTGGTACGTGTGATTTATGGCTTTAATAAAGAGGGCAAGCTGACGGAGTTTATTTTTGCTCCGGTAGAAGTTCAAAAACAAGAACAAAAATAATCAAAAATAAAACGTCATAACCTCAAGGTTATGACGTTTTTGTTTTTCACTTTATTTTTTCGCAGCAGCAACTGCGCTAAAAGCTATTTCAGCTGCCTGTAATGTTTTTTCGATATCTTCAGGCGTATGGGCCAGAGATAAGAAATTGGTCTCAAATTGAGATGGAGGAAGATAAATGCCCTGTTCCAGCATACTATGGAAATAAATGCGGAACGCATCTAAATCGCTTGTGCAGGCGCTGTCATAGTCATAAACTTCCTGATCAGTAAAGAAAACAGTAAACATAGAACCAAGACGGTGCACCTGTACAGGCACTCCTGCCTTGGCAGCGGCTTTAGCAAGGCCTCCGGTCAGGATGGCCGTCATGCTTTCCAGCTGGCTGCAGACATTGTGTCCGCGCATGTAGGTAAGGTTGACGATACCGGCTGCCATAGCCAGAGGGTTGCCGCTCAAAGTGCCGGCCTGATACATGGGGCCAACAGGAGCAACCTGTTCCATGATCTGGCGTTTACCGCCGTAAGCGGCTACCGGCAGCCCGCCGCCGATAACTTTGCCCAGACAGGTGATATCAGGATCAATGCCGTAGAGGCCCTGAGAAGATTTTTCACTGCTGCGGAAGCCAGACATGACTTCATCACAGATAAGCAGTGTTCCATATTTTTTTGTGATGGAGCGAATGAATTCCAGATAGCCGTCCTGCGGTAATACCAGTCCCATGTTGCCGGGAGTTGGCTCCATGATAACGGCGGCAATATCGCTGCCTTTAGCAGCAAAAGCAGCTTCCAGGGCAGCCCGGTCGTTAAAAGGAACAGTGATGGTATTGGCGGCAACGCCTTTAGGAACACCGGGGCTGTCAGGAACGCCTAAAGTAGCTGCGCCGCTGCCGGCTTTGACCAGCAGGCTGTCGTGATGGCCATGATAACAGCCTATAAATTTAACGATGCTTTCACGTCCTGTATAAGCGCGTGCTAAACGCAGAGCACTCATGGTAGCTTCTGTTCCGCTGTTGACCATACGTACCATTTCCATAGAAGGTACAAGTGTGCAGAGAAGTTTGGCAAGCTCTGTTTCAGCCAGGGTCGGCGCGCCATAGGATGAGCCTTTGGCGGCTGCTTTGCTTTATCGGAAGAAACACAAACGGTGTGCTGTCTGCGGCCAGCCCTTTCTTCCCGGTTCCAACCGGGCGAAATACTGTCCCGACTGTGCCGCCAGAGTTCACAGGCGGCAGAAAACAGAAAGTGAACGGAAAAGGAGGTCTTGTGTGGACAGTTAGGGGCTGAAAAGTCCTTGATTTACAAGGCTTTGCAAGCACAGAACAGGGGCAGGCAATAGAAACTACCGTCTGCCCCCGGAAACAGGCTTCTAACCGTCCACAAAACACGATATGACAAACACCATTTATATCCATCAGCCGGAAAAGGCGGTCAGCTTTACCCGGCTTCCCAATTTCCTTTTTGAAGCCCCCACATTCACGCCACTGTCCAACGAAGCAAAGGTACTGTACGCCTTTATCCTGCGCCGGACAGACCTGTCCCGGAAAAACGGCTGGGCAGATGAATATGGGCGGATTTACCTCTACTATCCCATCAACGAGGTAGTGGAGCTGCTCCACTGCGGGCGGCAGAAAGCGGTCAACACCCTGCGGGAACTGCAATATGCCAGACTGGTGGAGATCCGGAAGCAGGGCTGTGGAAAACCCAATCGCATTTACCCAAAATCTTACGAAGCGGTTCAAAACACCGACTTCAAGAAATCCGGTTATGGAACGCCGGAGGACTGAAAACCGCACTCATAGAGTACGATAATCAATCCTCTTGAAGTATGAAAACCGGACGGTATATAGAAATACAGAGATTATAACGATTTTATTTATATCTTATCCATTCCTATCCTATCTGAGATATTTTCTGCGGGATTTTCCTGTGGAAAAGTCCCGGAAAGGAACGGAATGGGGAAAGGAGTTTCATGGCACAACACGCAATTTTGCGATTTGAAAAACACAAGGGCAATCCGGCAAGACCGCTGGAAGCCCATCACGAACGGCAAAAGGAACAGTACGCCAGCAATCCCGACATTGACACCAGCCGGAGCAAGTACAACTTCCATATCGTTAAGCCAGAGGGACGATATTACCACTTCATTCAGAGCCGCATTGAACAGGCTGGCTGCCGCACCCGCAGGGACAGCACCCGGTTTGTGGATACGCTGATTACCGCCAGCCCGGAATTTTTCAAGAAGAAGTCCCCAAAGGAGATACAGGAATTTTTCCAGAGGGCGGCTGATTTCTTAATCGGGCGGGTAGGGAAAGAAAATATCGTGTCGGCGGTGGTACACATGGACGAGAAAACACCCCACCTGCATTTGGTCTTTGTCCCTCTGACAGAGGACAACCGCCTGTGTGCAAAGGAGATTATCGGCAACCGGGCGAATTTGACGAAGTGGCAGGACGATTTTCACGCCTATATGGTGGAGAAATATCCCGACTTGGAGCGTGGGGAAAGTGCCAGCAAGACAGGCAGGAAGCATATCCCCACCCGTCTGTTCAAGCAGGCGGTCAATCTCTCCAAACAGGCAAGAGCCATTGAAGCCACGCTGGACGGCATTAACCCGCTGAATGCCGGAAAGAAAAAAGAGGAAGCCCTCTCCATGCTGAAAAAGTGGTTCCCACAGATGGGGAATTTCTCCGGGCAGTTGAAAAAATACAAGGTCACAATCAATGACCTGTTAGCGGAAAATGAAAAGCTGGAAGCAAGGGCAAAAGCCAGTGAAAAAGGCAAGATGAAAGATGCGATGGAACGGGCAAAGCTGAAAAGCGAACTGGACAATTTACAGCGGCTGGTTGACCGTATCCCGCCGGATATACTGGCGGAACTGAAACGGCAGCAGCGGCACACAAGGGAACGGTGATTGATGACAGAAGACATTTCACGCCGCAGCATGGCGGCACTGCACTTTGAAAATTAAATATGGAGGTACTATGGAGCATATCAGATACAAGAAAGAAACCGAAGTCGTGACTTTTCAGGGAAAGGAAATCACGCTGGAAAATCTCTCCCCGGTGTTCACGCCGGAGCAGGAAGCGGCAAAACGCCGGGAGCTGGAACAGCAGCTTTATGAGGTGTTCCGCAAATATGCCGATAAGCGGCAGAAAGAGGAAGCCGGGGCATAAGGTTTTCCAAAGCCATCGTTGATTTGCGGAGCTGCTGGCGGTATAATGAAACTGTCAGCAGCTCCGTTTCTTTTTTAAGAAAAGGAGCGACAATATGAATAATCGAATAGACGCAATCTATGCAAGACAATCGGTAGACAAAAAGGACAGCATTTCCATTGAAAGCCAGATTGAATTTTGCAAATACGAGTTGAAAGGCGGTAACTGCAAGGAATACACAGACAAAGGGTACAGCGGCAAGAACACAGACCGTCCGAAGTTTCAAGAACTGGTGCGGGACATCAAGCGGGGCTTGATTGCAAAAGTCGTGGTTTACAAACTCGACCGTATCAGCCGTTCCATTCTGGACTTTGCCAACATGATGGAGCTGTTCCAGCAGTACAATGTGGAGTTTGTGTCCTCTACGGAAAAGTTTGATACCTCCACCCCGATGGGGCGGGCTATGTTGAATATCTGTATTGTGTTCGCCCAGTTGGAACGGGAAACGATACAGAAGCGGGTAACGGACGCATACTATTCCCGCAGTCAGCGGGGCTTCAAAATGGGCGGCAAGGCTCCTTACGGCTTCCACACCGAGCCTATCAAAATGGATGGTATCAATACAAAAAAGCTGGTGGTAAATCCAGACGAAGCGGCAAATATCCGGCTGATGTTTGAGATGTATGCTCAGCCCACAACCTCCTACGGGGACATTACCCGGTACTTTGCCGAACAGGGGATTTTATTCAACGGCAAAGAGCTGATACGCCCCACGCTGGCGCAGATGTTACGCAATCCTGTCTATGTGCAGGCAGACCTTGATGTGTACGAATTTTTCAAAAGTCAAGGGACGGTCATTGTCAATGACGCTGCCGATTTTACAGGCATGAACGGCTGCTATCTGTATCAAGGGCGAGATGTGAAGCCCAGCAAAAAGAACGACTTGAAAGACCAAATGCTGGTACTGGCTCCCCATGAGGGCATTGTCCCCTCCGACATCTGGCTGACCTGCCGCAAGAAGCTGATGAACAACATGAAAATCCAGTCTGCCCGGAAAGCCACCCATACATGGCTGGCGGGAAAAATCAAGTGCGGGAACTGCGGGTATGCCCTTATGAGTATCTTCAATCCCTCCGGCAAGCAATACCTTCGCTGTACGAAACGGCTGGATAACAAGAGTTGTCCGGGGTGCGGGAAAATCATTACTTCGGAACTGGAAGCGGTTGTTTATCAGCAGATGATAAAGAAACTGGCAAGCTACAAGACGCTGACAGGCAGAAAGAAAGCGGCAAAGGCAAACCCTAAAATTGCCGCCCTGCAAGTGGAACTTCTCCATGTGGACAGCGAGATTGAAAAGCTGGTGGACAGTCTGACGGGTGCAAACAATGTTCTGCTCTCCTATGTGAATGTGAAGATAGCGGAACTGGACGGGCGCAAACAGGAACTTGTGAAGCAGATAGCCGAGTTGACGGTGGAAGCCATCAGCCCGGAACAGGTCAATCAGATTTCCGGCTACCTCGACACATGGGACAATGTATCCTTTGACGACAAGCGGCGGGTGGTGGATTTGATGATTACCACCGTTGCCGCTACAAGCGACAGCTTGAACATCACATGGAAAATCTGATGGGTGGAACCCCTCCCGTCAGATACCTACCCTGTGTAGTCCCTTGTAAACTGTACTTTCCCGTGCTGGAAATACCTTCATGTTCAACTCGCTGGCCATTCGCTTGATAAATTCCCAGTCGGTTTCCTTATATTGAAATATGGGGCGACCAATCGTGATGCCTTCACCAGCCGAGCATATCGCCGCAGCGTTAGGAGTATCCTGTAATACGGTGCGGATGAGCTCGGCATAGGTCATATCAGGATTTTGGAAAGAACGGCTTTTTTTCTTCTCGTCAAGTTTGGCGGAAAGCGTCACAACATGTGCCTCTGCCAGATACTGGCGGTTTATTTGATGCACAAATAACCGCTTAATAACCCCGATAAAAATAGGGATCACGCCAACCATCGTTGAATAAATCCCAAATGGCTGGCCTTCAAGGTCTTTGTAGACCGCTGAACTGCCACTATCCTCATCTAAAAAACCAGTAACAACGAGGTGACCATGTTCATTGCCTTTGATTGAGAACGAGAGCTTGGATACAGATTTGAATTGAATTGGCCCTTGGAGAAGAAGGCTGTCCAGACATATGGTACCCACAATTCCACCTCCACTATTATTCTGCAACATACTGAATCCATTTTACGATGCCCGGGCCACTGTTTGATAAAAAACCACTTTGAAAAATCTGCTCAACTGTAAACTCATCAGCAAAGCCATCCCATGGATCAAAGAGTTTAAGTCCTTTTTCTGTTCTGCTCAGTACCACTGAATGATAAGACCCATTTAATTTCTGATAGTTCCCAATGACACAACCGGAGCAATCCAAGAGATCAAAAAGAGATTGTCCATAAATCTGATAAAGGGAATGTTTATCATCATATTTTCCGAGCGTCCTTATCACAGGTGTTTCACTGTCTGGATCACCGGCGATTACATATTTAAGTGCTCGCTCCTTGCCAACGTCTCCCTCTGGTTTGTCACCAGATGGATTAAAAATTGGACTCCTTGCTGCTTTTACAATGTCATATTGCCAAGCATCTGCAAAAATATGTTCGCAAGACTTCCTAACGTAATCCCAACGAAAACCGACCATGCTCTCTACAATAATGCCCTGCTCCGGTTTAATAGGGATACTTTTTCCCGTAGACATAAGAAAATGGAAGCCTACAATTTTGGCTGCGGTAGCCCAACACCAGCTCACATGGTTTTGTATATAGGGAGCGGGCCTTTCTCTCATAGCATCAGTCATAGATTCAATCCAACGGCTCGTCTGGGTCATACTGCTGCCCAGAATTGTAGGGCTCGATCAAGCCGCCATACTTACAAATTAGGAAAGAAAGCGTAGTTGTAGTCGGAATTCCTTGAGGAGACGCTAAAGCCTCGGCCTGCTCTTCGTCTGTAAGTTCTGAAAAATTCTCCGGCATAGGTTTGACTCTTGCACGGTCAGCGGGATCTAAGTCCCCATTATCTACAATAGGAGTCTGTTCATAGGCATCCATCCAGACAGCGCCTACGATTTCGGGCTGGCATTTGTGCCCGCTTTCGTGTCCCCCTGGCGCATCCCCAGTGCGGTCTCCCGTCTGAGGGTTTCTAGGCACATCTTTTGTGAGATGCACGACTTCCGTGGGAGGCGGAGACGGAGCTTTACATATTCCATACCAAGTGATATTTTCCTCTTCCCCCACAAGGCAGTTACGTGCATGAATGCATGGATGACCGTGCACATATATACCATGGCATTTTTTCAAGTTGAGTTGTCTTGCATGGGTACCGTAACGGCAGCGAAGCAATGCACCCCGGACCAAATATTCCTGCTTTCCACTCTCTGTATGTTCTTTCAAGAAATTAGCAATATCTTCTTCTGTTTTGAAATCATGTTCTGCAAGGAATTTGTCTATATCTGATTGTCCAGTCAATAAGTATTCAGTAAGGTCAGAGTTTGCAATCGCCGTCAATAACGAAGTCCCAATATTTCTCCTTGCTGCTGGAATGGACAGCAATGCCAGGACTGCGTATGTCTTCGGATTGGTTGTCACTTTCCCCAACAGAGACAATGTGTTGTCTATCAGTATGTCCATGCTCGTTTCTGTTCCACCAACAGGCGGATCGCCACTGTAAAACTCCTGAAGAAGCGCCATGATGCCCAAACATATGTTTGCGCGCATTTCTGGGTCATCAATCGACATTATTGCATTGGATAGATCCCCTACTGCTTTGGCTAAAGGCCCCTCAATTGTCTGCCGCTGTAAGTGCCCATCATCCGTTAATAACGCAGTTATATAATGATTCACGAGCAGCGATTCCATCTCATCCGTTGGAATCGTCCCAATATCAGGAGTATATAGATAGACCGTGTTTTCAGGCAATGTGATTGTCTGGCCTAATCCATGCACATAGTCGTTGTCGGCATGGATAGAGTATAGCTTTTTCAGCCCTTCTTCCCAGCCAGGTAAATCCTTAAGCTGCTCTACCACGTCTGGAGGAAACCCTTGGCCGTCAAAATTATATGCCGCATTGATCTTGTCAGCAAAAACTAAAGCTGCTAGCTGCGTCTCATTTCCACCCTTGGAATGTCCGCTGATATTGATTACCTTTCCCTCATTCTTATCAACAATGCTCTGCATATACTCCAACGCATTATGCTGCATAGGTGAGACTCCAAGATTTGAAACTCCCTGCTCTGCATTTTCATAGGGGATCAGATAGTCTCCACCGGCCATTCCATAACCATTGTCAATCCATGCACCATCAGGAGTACCGCGAAAGCACACATTGATTTCTCCATTAAACTCGAAAGCACATGCTTGGAAACCTTTAATATTAAATTGTGTTCCCTCAGTATCCCAACTCTTATCTACAATTTTTGCATCTCCCAAATCTTTGTAGGAACCATTCTCTCCAATAATAGATTCGAGTGCTTCAATATATACGATTTCATCCTCTTTGGGTTTGTCCTTAGCTGCTACCAATATTTTAGATAGTGTATCAGCTTTTTTATATTTTGGGTCATCCAGCCGCAAATATTGTACCGCTTGAAATGCAATTTGCTCTAAAACTTCTTCCTCTGCCATTTCAGGCACACCATAAATTAAGCTCATCCTTCACCCTCCTCCCATCCACCAAAACGCCATTTAGTGGTGTCAGGCAAAATGATTACGCTACAGCTATATTTATAAAATCCACTATCTAATGTTTCTAAATTTTGGTGGTTATCTGAATTTATATTGTTATAATTAGCTTCTGATAGATATTCTACATTTACACAAATTGAGTAACCACTATTTTGAATAGCAATTATAAATTTTTGCATATCATTATTCTTTTGCTTGGGATCTTTGACTGTAAAAATATCAACCTGAACTACTGGCGCATATTCTTCGGAAACACCTAATAGTTCAATAGCTGTTGTTTCTTTCCCAAAATCTGGAGGGCAAACAGAATAACCATAAGCAAAGAGCTTACATTCACCAAAAACGTCATTGGCAACCGGGGTCAAAATTTCTTCTAAATCATGCTGGCGCAAATAGACAATATAATTATCTTGATATGTCTGATTTTCTTCTGACCATTCTAAATATACTTGAAAGTTTGGAAATCTTGTCGAAATTACATCACCAGTATCTGTTAATACAAACTCTTCTCCATATTTTTCAACACAGTACTCCAATTTAGGTAACGCACGCGAATTAAACATATATTCGGCAATTTGTTCGTGTAGCGGTTTTTTATCCTTACTCATCAATATCCCTCCAGTAATCAATAAAGCAATCACAAAAAGCATGATTACTGATATTTTCAGAAATTTATTCATAGCACATTCCTCTATGAAACCGATATATGCTGATATGGATTTGCAATTATACAGCGTTCCAAGCCAATACCACGGCCACCACGCCTCAATAGGCTCTCCACTAAATCTAGCCGCGCCACAGCATAGAGCTTAGAAAATCCGCCTAAATAGAAAATACTCCGGTCCTCAATTTTTTCAGGGTCAAGTACAGCGGTTATCAGGGTATCCCGCCCGCGGGAGAGTTCACTTTCCGGTGCCAGGCAATCGCAGTGC
>OHIK01000284.1_pt1 | contig 33095 bp, 25 predicted proteins | sample 1568241 | NCBI WGS metagenome assembly OHIK01 (sample SAMEA3879567, study PRJEB24766) | human gut metagenome | biome: human-associated habitat; feature: feces | place: USA | collected 1985/1987 | reverse complement strand
GGCATCTTCCAGCTGGCGAAGGCTTTTGTAGATGCGCACAACTAACCGGGGTGTGTTGACATACTTGATTTGCAATGTAAGGTCCTTGCCCGGATACACATTGTTGTCGGATTGGATATTCAGGACCGGCATTTCCATTTCGTTTAACTGGTTCTTGAAAACGTTTATGCGGTCGTATTTGGGATATTGCGCGATACTTTCTTTGCAGAGCGAATAAATGAGCGCCTGGATGGAGTCTTGGTGAGCCTTGTTGCCTTGATAACGTTCCCGTTGGAGAAGATTCATCTCGGCAATGCGTATTTCGGCGGCAAACGGCTCTTTGTCGTATACATTATACAAACTGTCCAACGTGTTTCTGTAGTCGTTGGTGTTTGTAGACTGGCTGTCGTATTTATATTGCCAGTAGTCCAGTTCGTCCAGCAATAAGGCTTTTTTCTCCGGTTGTGTACGGCGGAAGTCGATCACATCTTCATACCATTTATCCGACGGCTGTATGTCGATCGCCCGGAAAGCCAGGAAATCATATAGAGTAGGGCGAAGTTGAGGCGTGTCTTTCCCTTTTTTCAGGATCAGGTTATACTGGCTGACCGGTGTTTGTTGCAGCAACCGAGCCGGTTGGAGAGATAGTGTCAGTTCCTGTTTGATCTTTTCTCTGAACAGATTGGAGGTCCATTCCCGGATATCATCGGGAACATAGCCTGCCAGTTCGGTCCGCTGGTTGACGTTCCAACGGTTTTGCATATAATAGTTGTTATACATCTCCGCGATCATGGAGTGGAGTATGGCTACAGATGCGGAGTCGGGACATGTACCGGCATAAGTTTCCACCTCTTTGATCAGTTCGGGGAATGTATTGACGTCTTTTTCCAGCTGATTTTTCATCCGGGTGATAAGCGCCTGGATCAATGCCGGAGTGTTTTTCGTTTGGATGGCTTCTATGATAGCCTTTTCGTTGGTGGATACCTGATTTGCTTTCACGTAGAAGATCGTGGATACTATTCCGCATACGATCAGGGCTAAAACAATAATTGCTCTTATCTTCATATCTTTTGGGTTTTATAAGTTTAACAATAAACCTTTCCTATATAGATACAAAGAAAGAGCAAAAAGTTGTAAAACGTACGTTAATGTTTATTTTTTACGCACGTAGGTGATGTAAGTGTAGGGGTAAGGGTTCTTCTCGTCTGCGGGATACTCCTCACGCTCAGTCTCTTCCCAAAGGTCCCAGTTTACGACGGGGAAGAACGAGGTCGCATCGGGAAACTCATGATGGATGCGGGTAATATACATCTTGTCGGCTATTCTCAAAGCCTGTCTGTATACCAACGCGCCGCCGATAATGAATATCTCGTCCTCTTTCTCACATAAATCCAGAGCGGCACCCATAGACTCGCAAGCGAAACAATTCACAAAACCAGCTTCGGGCATAGTCGTCAATACGACATTCTTCCGATTGGGCAGTGGCGCTACAGGGAGAGACTCGAATGTCTTACGTCCCATGATTACCGCATGTCCCGTGGTTAATTCCTTGAAACGCTTCATGTCTGAAGGCATGTGACATAATAATTGCTGATTCTTTCCGATCGCGCTTTTATCTGCGATTGCTGCGATGATAGAAATTGTACTCATAGACTTATTGATTTTAATATAAGTGTTATAATTAGTAACAAAGGTACTTACTTTTGTTTGTATAACAAAATTGGGCAGGTTCGTTAACTGTTCTGTGATAGATTATCGATGTATGCCTTTATCTTAGGAGCGGGATCTTCCCAATGCTGGGGTTTCATGATTTTTCCGTCTTTAGGGTTATATATGGGTTTTCCGTCTTCTCCTAATTTTTCCATGTTTGCTTTTTGTATGATATCAAACAACTCATCCGGTTTGATCCCCATTTCAACTAAAGTGCCTAGAGCGAAATAGATGAGATCTATCATGGCATCCGCTTGTTCGTAGATATCAGGAGCGACCAGAAATTCGGCTATTTCCTCCATAAGCCATTTTGCCCTATCTTTCGCACGTTCCTTGGGGATAAAAGCAGGACGATCAGAACTAGGGTGCCCGAATTTATCGTGGAATAATTTTACCTTTTCCCATTCTTTATTCATCGTATGTAAATTAAAGAGTTTATAATATATCATTGAGCGTTTGGATGAGATTTGGCTCTATGGCCTTGATCCTTTTCCAGTCCCATTCTTCGTTGATTTTGTAATATTCCGCGATTTTCATTCTAAAGAATTGAGACACATATCTTTCTTGTGTTTTGGAGATATCAGTAGCGTATATGGAGCCATCTGCGTTCATCGCCATTAGATATTGCGGAGTATTCCTAAGACTCTGATAGCATTCTGTAAATGTATGGAACCGAGATATATTCTCTTCTTCGAGTAAGAAAGAGGTTAAATCAAGAGAAGTAGGTACTGGTATTATGTGGATATGAGCATGGTATACGCTACACGTGCTATATTTAAAGGAACCTCCTCCATGTTCAAAACATACAACATGCCCGTACGATGCTAATTTTTCTTTGAGTCCATTCAGTAAATCTTCCAATTCACTTAATTCCTCATCGGTGAGTTTGGACATACTTTCGATATGCCTTTTTGAAATGACAAGCAGGTAGTGCTTGAGAAAATGCCCAATTGTGGGCATCACGACAAAATGCTCACAATCTTTCATGATCCTAGATGGGATCTTGGCATTCATATATAATTTCCCAAAAAGGCTATCTTCGGGATCATGGATTTCCGTGCAGAACTCACAAGAAGTCCTTTTGTTCAGCATCTTATTCCTTGTTTTCTTTCAACATCTTGTTCCATTCTTTTATTTTCTCTTGATGGCATTCCGATTTATCACAATTCTTTAATTCCAATAAACCTTCGGAGTCCTCGCCTTTGGAGCCACACCAATCCAAATAACTCTGGTCTTCTTCTTGTTGGTACGATGAGGAGAGAGCTTTAGTAAGATCTTTGACTAACGCAGTCTTTGTTTGTTTGACAAATTCATCCTCGCTAATATCAGAGTCATTAGATTTTCCTTTTGCCCGATAGAACAGTCGTCTAGCCTCTTCGTCCGGACGGTCGAAAAGTATCCTGTGATCGAATCGTCCTTTTCTTCTGACGGCTGAGTCTATATTATGTAAGTAATTTGTTCCCAATACGAAAATGATGTTTTGCTTATCATGTAAGTCTTGTAGTTTGGGAAGCATGCTAGCCGTGAGGAAATTGAGGATCGTCCTACTAGATGTTGTCTCTCCGGATTCAGATCGGTTTCTGAATAATTCATCGCATTCATCGAAGAATACGACGGCATGATGCAGATTGTACAGATCGTTAAAGATTTCTCTGCTGGTACTTTCTATGAAATCGAGCCCCTTCTTTATGAAATGGCTTGGCGATAATTCGACCAATGGCCAGCCCAAGGCCTTAGCCATTTGCTTCACGATATAGGTTTTCCCGCTGCCCGGGGGACCACATATAATGAAGGAGATATTGTCTTTTTGGGGAGAAAGAAGCAAACAGCCCTTTTCCCTATTTTCTATAATCGGCTGGATAATCCCATCGATCGTTTCTTTAGGCTTTAAGATGTGATCCGGTTCGATGATTTCATCATTCCAGCGTTTGATCTCTTCTATAGTATGTTGTTTGTTATAAACATAGTTTGTCACGCCTAGCCTTTTTAATGCTTTTATGCGTGCGTACGCTTTTTCAGCAAGCCAATATTTATACAAAAAACGGCATGTATAAGCCGTGATCCACGTTTCCGTATAGCCTTTGAGCTTGATTCGGTCGCTGCTCCAGCCAGATAGGCACGGATTGTCAAGCTTCTCGAACGTGGCGGTTATGTAGTTGAACAATTTTCTGAAAGAAGGGATAATAATCTCCAAGACTTGCTCAACGTTGTCATTGCAATCGACTAAGAATTTATAGTCAATGATGGCCTCGGCCAGTTGCGATGCGATTTGGATGCTAGCTTGTTGAATAACATCTCCGGAATCATCGAACGATATCGTAGCTCCGGTAGGCCAGCAGCCATCGTTGTATTGTAATTTGACAATCGCCTCAAGGCATGAGATGCAAAAGGGGGAGGTCTTAAAACCGGGATCTCTTTTTATTTTACAGCAAAGGGCGATTACCAATGAGATGGGATCGAAAGATAATTCTTTTACGTTATAGCGAGCCATGTGGTAATTGATATGGCTATCTATCAAAGTGTCCACGGATGGTATTTTTATGATTCCGTTGGCATCCCCATATATGGTTTCGATGTATTTCTGGCAATTGAGTAAGCTGAGCAGGAACCAAGGTGACCTACCTGCTTCCGGGTAATAGTATTCATCGTTGGCGTTATTGGATAGGATGTCCGTTTTGGCAGTTTCTATATCAATGGCTTCTTTTGCCGCATTTATGATGTCTTCGCCAATCGTATGTTTATACTTCTGGAGATAAACCATCACCTTTAATATTTGTTCCAGCAAGATGATGGAGCGGCTACCATTGTTGGTTGAGTATTGATCTTTTTTCGCAAATATATCGGGGGTAAATATATGGGTCAGTTCAAGGGTCATTTCTTTTAGCCCGAATGCTTTCGCCTCATAAGTCTCTGCGCTTTCCAACAAGGCGGAGTAGGCTTGGAAGGTAGCGGTATAGAAGATACCTTCTTTTTGTTCCGGTATTATTTGTTTGGAAGAGCGGATGAACCCCGTACCTTCATCCGTTCTTTTGTGGCTGACCAGTGAGTTGACTGCTCGCTTCAACCAGTCTAGGGCGTTGTTTATATACAAATTATCCGTTTCCATATCCTACAGCTTTCTATCTTTTTTATTTTCCGCATCTTCCCTTGACAAGTCGTAGAAGTTCTTATCCACGAATTTCATGCAATCATCGACAAAATCATGTTTTGCTTTATTAATGATTAAATCGTGCATATCGATACAAACCTTACGGTAAGAATAATGACCTTGCTTTTGCGATCTTAATTCGATGAAGTGGGTCGCTTCCCTTAGATTCATACATATCTCATACCGTACCCGGTATGCGAAAGGAATGACGTATTGGGCGACTTCTTCTCCGAACGCGTCGTTTATTTTCTCATAGATACCTTCGGATTTGATCAAGGCATTCTCATAAAGCTTCTTCAATCGAGGCAAGTCTTCTAGCTCAATAGGGATTATATACCCGTTGCGAGGTGATAACTTTTGCCATTCTAAAGTCAGCATCCTGTGTCGTTGCAGGTCTCTGAATGCTCCATAGTCCGATAGAACCTCGAATTTATAGGATATCGTCTCCAAGGCCCTTCCCGGCTTATGTCTCCTGTTCTGCCGGTTGCCACAGTACTTTTTTAGGATGTCCCGTTTTTCTTCTTCAGTGAATGTCTCGATTCTCTTCTGTATATCCTTTTCTGATTCAAATGTATATTCGAATAATATGGACTGTATTATTTTATCCAGACCGTCTTTATCCCATGCGATCAGATTGACCTCATTCTGTGTGTGTCTGATTGGAAGCGCAACGGTTTCTTTTTTTAATAGACTTTTCGCTACGCCATTCATATCCGAATGAATATCTTTGATATATTGACTCCAAAGTTTACCTCTGTTCTCTAGATCAACTCTGGTTAAAAAGGCGGGTATTATCTTCCTTAGTTCGTGCAATATCATATCGGCATATTGTATGACCTCGGCATTATCGCTTGCGTACATTTTAACCAACATGTATTCAAAGGCTTGTCCATTCGCGTACACCCCAAGGTTAGACCTTGTGGACGCGGGTAATAAACCTCTGACGATGTCACATGCTTTCGCCCTGATAATCGCTTCCCAAGCCCTATCTGTCTGTTTTTCTCCTTGCGGGTATTTCTCCTTTAATATTGGGGTAAGTTCTTCGAGGATCTCTGTATATGTGTCAAATAGGAAGTCCATATATTCCTTATACAGGCTTTCTAATGGAGAACCGGCTATCTCAGGGGGGATAACATAGTGATATTGTCCGTTTATCTTTTTATTATAGTACACATATCGTGTACTCTGCTCTAAATAGGAAGCTATACGTCCTTTTTCTATGATTTTTGTCAAGATATTGGATACTTGCTCGCAAGCTATGTGCGCGCCACCCAGTTGGGCGACAGAGTCATCGCCAAAGTCCAAGATCATTTTGTCATACAGGGAAGAGGCTCTTTCCATACCGGCAACAGGCATACTATCTGTCGTAAGTTTCGTTGAATGGGTATAGAACTCATCTAAAAATAACCTTCTTAATGATTTATTAGATCGACTATATCTAGCGAAAAGCGCTCCTTTTACGACATCGGGTAAATTAATAAGGCCAAAAACAGGCTTATCCGTATTGGTGAAATATTTGTTTAATATCTCAAGCTCTTGATCAGTGAATGATTCTTGTATGAAATAAAGTTGTTTGCTCATAGAAAATTATATATGTGTTTATATGATGACACTTGGCCTCTCTTTGTTTTTGGCAAGCGTTGATACTTTCGCCGTGATAGAGACCGGTTGCAAAGGTATTAAAAAATTCCATGATGCCATTTGTAAAGTACGAGTCTTCTACCGGTTTCTTCGGGTTTCCTTGGCGGTTTCTTCGGGAGGTATTAGGGGATTTGTATGAAGGTCTAGCTTATTTATCATCTGTTGGACGATCATCTACCAACTGTTGCATGATCTTCTAACGGCTGTTGCATGATCATCTACCAATTGGTGGATGATTAAGATGTCAAGAGGAAGAGTGTAGTACTTCGGGAGGAAATCGGTAAGGATTCCCGAGAAAATGCGTAAGGATATTGGACCTCATGTGGATAGAATGCGTATCTTTGCCCGAAGAATAACATTTATTAATTTTAAAGGAAAGAGATGAAAAAACTTTGTTTTGCGGTCATGGCAATGTGTATGTTATTGTCATGCGGAGGTAAGAATGAGAAGGGGGCGGCTACGGAAGAGGCTACTCTTTCTGGTTTGATGAAGTCGGATTTCGTATCTGAGGTGGATGGCAAACCGACCGCTTTGTATGTGTTGAAGAATAAGAAAGGGGCTGAGGCTTGCGTAACGAATTGGGGCGGACGCTTGGTGTCCGTGATGGTTCCGGATAAGAACGGTAAGATGACGGATGTAGTGCTCGGGTATGATAATATCGCTCAGTACGTGGCTTTTCCGGATAACAATTACGGTGGCTTGATCGGACGTTATGGCAACCGTATCGCGAATGGTAAGTTTACGTTGGATGGAACGGAGTATCAACTTCCGCAGAATAATAACGGCCATTGCTTGCATGGGGGTCCGAAGGGATATCACGCGGTAGTTTGGGACGCGAAACCGATCGATGATCAGACCTTGGAGCTTACTTATCTATCGAAGGACGGGGAGGCAGGTTTCCCCGGTAATTTGGATATAAAGGTGATCTATAAGTTGACGGATGATAACGCCGTTGATATTAAGTACGAGGCGACAACCGATAAACCTACTGTCGTGAACTTGACGAACCATAGTTATTTCAATCTCTCCGGTGTTCCCGGCTCGCAAATCATGGATCATACGATCATGATCGACGCGGATACGTATAATCCGGTAGATTCTACCTTGATCCCGACGGGCATCGAGCCAGTAGAGGGAACTCCGATGGATCTTCGCAAGCCGGTAGTGGTAGGCACCGATATCGATAACCCGTTCACGCAATTGGTCTACGGTGGTGGCTACGATCATAACTGGATCTTGAACGCCGCCGGCGATATCAATAAGGTTGCCGCTCGGGTAGTATCTCCGACAAGCGGTATCGTTATGGAAGTTTACACCAACGAGCCGGGTCTTCAGTTCTATGCCGGCAACTCCATGACGAAAGCCGGCGATAAAGGTAAGCTGGGTGTTGTTTACCCACACCGTGGCGCTCTCTGTCTGGAGACTCAACATTACCCGGATACCCCGAACCAGCCCGCTTTCCCGAGTGTAGTGCTACGTCCGGGCGAGAAATATACGAGCGAGTGTATTTATAAGTTTTCGGTAGAGTAAATAAGGAAGAGAGTCTCGGATTCGGAAGAATTTAAATAATAGCGAGGCACATATACAAATAGATAGATGTATATGTGCCTTTCTTTTATAAGGAATATCTCACGAACGCCATCAAGCAAAACCAGCTTTTAAGATCTCCGGAGATGGTTTCTTTGATGGCTGAACCGGGGAATGTGATCGCCGTGTTCAGGTGAAAATACCACTGGCGTGAGTGAAAATACTTCAGCGTGAGATTCAACTCCGTACCGTAGTATCTCGATTTCATGACCGATAATCCCGGGTTGCCTCCTAGGTTATTTGTCTGCGGGGCCATGAACGACCATAGTTGGGTGACTGTTTGTAACTTGGGGACCGGAGAATATACTAATTGTAACAGGTGTGACATCTCATTGGAGTTTTGTACGATCTTGTACATATTGGAACCTTGTACCCATTGCTCGCCCGTACCTCCCGTGTATAGGGCATCCCAACGCTCATACGCTTTAGTCTCCGGATTATCTCCCGAGAAATAGGCGAATCGATAACTCAACGCTGGTTTACCCCGGGTCTTGGCGAAATTCCAGCCTAGTTGCGTATACCATGCATAGGCTCTCATCTTATAATGACTATTGGTTTGATACCCTCCTTCGGCTTTGTAAAATAATCCCGGTTGACCGGGTGCTTGATTCCCATAAAGACGCAGGTTATAAACCCACAAACCTTTCCGGCTAAGAACCTCTCCGTCGGGTTGATAATACTTAACCTCAGAGCGTGGAGAGTGAAGCAAGCTTGCGCCAATCTGTATGCGGTCGTTGTTATTGATCTCAAGATTAGCGCCATTCAAGATCGTGCCGCTATAGAATATCGGTAATTCGTTCGGACGGAGCTGGAAGGCTTGCATGGTCAAATGATCCCAGCGGAACGTGGCGAGAAAGAGCCTTCTGGCCGCCCAACGGGGATTGATTTGCAGGGCCGCCCGCTCTTGTCCGTTCATCGATGTGTTAATGATCAGCCAACCGTTTCCCAAGACAAATTGTTTCCTCCCGTAAAGTACGCTATAGGAATATTCATGATTGTTGTTCAGGCGTTTTCCTCCGATAAATCCAGCGAAAGCATCCTCTATCTCCCCGTGAAATCTGGACTGATCGGTAAACAGCTCCCTGCCTGCGCTGAAGGATAGGATATAGCTGGCTCCCCCATATAGATGCAGGTTTAGTTTGGGGACAATTCTGGTGATGCCGTAAATTCCTCCCATGGCAAATCCCTCGATCCAAGCCAGATAACCTTTTCCCGCAGGATTGTCGGCCAATGGGTTGCCCGTGAGCAGAGGCTCCGGTTGGGCGAACCAAGCGTTATTGTTGCTGTAGGCCATTTCGGAGGCGGCTACCTTAAAGGTCAGTAAAGAGTGCTTGTCGGAATAGATAACCGGGAGTTACCCGAAACTCGTTGAAGTGGGTGTATGGATATACAAGAAAGGTCTGTTCTACCTGCCGCCGCAAGGGAGTAGCCTCTATGGAGTCCGAAGGCAGGTTGTCGTATATGAACTCTACGGACTGTATACGTTCTCCCTCATAGATCGATAGGGCATTGTTGCTTTGCGCCATCGTTTGGACATACCCCAGGAGCGAGACCAGTAAGATGAAAAGAGACTTTCTCATATTTCTTCGTGTTGCGGATGGGATTAAGCATTAAAAATCAGTCCATCCACCATCAGTGGCGATAATAGAACCTGTGATAGCCGACGCCTCGTCGGAGATCAGGTATAGCATGGTGGATGCCTGTTCCCAAGGGAACGAGCCTCGATGCTCTGAATCGCAATATTTCAATAAGCTCATTGTTTTGATCTTTCCCATACCAAAACCTATACCCGCTTTTTGTTGTGCGGCGACAAACTCCTCGGCCCGTTCCACCATAGGCGTTCTTGTCTCTGCCATATTGACCGAGTTGATGCGAATCCCATAGGGAGCGTAATCAATGGCGGCGTTGCGTACCAAACCATTTACGGCATGTTTACTGGCTACATAGGCGGGATTGCCGGACAATCCGGTCATGCCTGCGATAGAGCCGACCACCACGATCGCCCCTCCGTTCCGTTGCTCTATCATTTGATTGAGTACGGCACGCATGGACTTGAAAGTTCCAGCCGCATTGGTGGCGAATACCTTATCCCAATACTCGTCTGTCGCTTGGGTAATGACGTTAGGCATTAATTTACGCTGGCTCTCGTCATATTTAAAAGGCGTTCCGGAGAAAACCCCGTCCATAACACCTGCGTTCAAGCATGCGTAGTCTAGTTTGCCATAAGCCTTAACGGTCTCTTCCACGGCTTTCCGGCAATCTTCATCTTTTTGGATGTTACCATAAACGAATAACGCTTTTAGTCCGATGGCGTTTAAGGAATCTGCTACGTGTCGGCCATCTTTGTCAAGCCAATCCATAATGACGACATTCGCCCCTTCTTTGGCGGCCCGGATAGCGGTCCACTTACCGATGCCTCTGGCCCCTCCGGTTATCAATATCGTTTTTCCCTCGAACCTGCCGGGAATGTAATAGTCGGCGGATAATCGATTGACGTTATGCTTTAGAGAGTTTTGGATCGTCTCTCCAACTTGTTGCGCAGAGATCGCCGTGACACTTAATGCCATGATAAACAGTAAAAATATTTTCTTCATCGTACTTCTGTTTTTATTGTTATTATCATAGCGAACATTTTTCATAAGTAAAAGGTTTGGGAAAATATTATTTCATATCCTCCCCAATAGATTTTAAAAGAAACAAATACTCCTTATGAAGTACGGGAAAAAGCATTATATTTGTGTCGATAAATAAAACTCTTGCGGAAATCAAGGGTTTATGAATCAAAGTGTGATTACGATAAGCGTTTAAGATATTATCTTTGGAACTGAAAATCGCCAAGTTTCAAGTCGGACAGAGATAATAGGCAACTAAACGCTCACGCTTGTTATATATACTGCCTAATAGTATACGTAATAAGGCGTGGGCTGTTGTTTATTATTTGTCCGATGGGTGTTTGGCGATGCCTCAGTTTCGAATAGTAGATTAACAGTTCCCACGCTTCTTTTTTGTAGCATATAGAAATACCGAACAAGGTGAACGGTCCGGTTTGAGGGAAACGTATATGGAGGTAATTAAAAAGCAACGTTTGGCTGTCTGTCGTATATTATTGGATGTAGTGGAAGGTGCGTGTGAGGTCCGTGATCCGGATCTGATCATGCGGACTCGTCATTATCCGGCACTTCAAAGGGAGATGTGTTTTGCGGATCGGGATTGGGAAGAAGCGAGAGATTTGAGTGTACTTGCCTGTTTGGTACTATCCAAGGAATTGCATTATAAGGTTAAGATGATGATCGGTTTGGTAGCTCATGACTTGTATTCAAGGGAGTCCTCGGTCTCTTATCAGCAACGCCTGTCCTTCGATGTGCTGATGAGTGCGATCGATTGGCCGGTCTCTTTTAAGGAGATCACGCTCTTTGCTCCCTCAAAATAAGTTATAGTTTGTACGTAAGACCTTGAATTCTGTTCTGCGGTTGATCTGGTCGGCGATCTCTTGCTGTTCCGGCGGCAGGGCAAGGATGAATTCCTCGGTAAGCACATCGCCTTCTTTCAAGAAATCGAATTGTTTAGCCATCTTCTTGTTGATCGTCTTGGGAACGCTTTCTCCATATCCTTTCGCTTCCAAACGAGCCGCCTCGATACCTCCCGCTATTAGGTAATCCACGACCGATTGCGCACGGCGTTGAGCCAAACGCTCGTTATACTGGTCCGTACCTTTCCGGTCCGTGTGGGCACCCAGTTCGATCGTTACGTTCGGGTTATCGTTCAGCATCTTGATCATCTCGTCCAAAGCTTTCTTGGATTCCGGACGAAGGGTCGCTTTATCGAAATCGTAGAAAATGTTATCGATAACAACTGGCTTGCTGATCGGAGAGAGAAAGAAATCCACGATATACGTCTCGTTTTTCTCCTCGGGGCCGGTATGCAACTCGTAATTCTGGTTGAGGTAACCACGGGCGCTGGCCATCATGACATAACGGATGTCCCGTTCCAACTCGACACGATAGGTTCCGTCTTTCTTGACCGGGACTTTCACGTTCAGTCCGTCTTTTCCGACGATGCGTACGGTAGCGTCCTCGATCGGATATTCATCGACATCGTTTACGATTCCTTCGATGAAGATGGTGATCGTAGGCCGTTCAAAGGAATATATATGGTCATAGCCCCGTGCGTCGTTGCGGTTGGAGCAGAAGAAGCCCCGTTCCTCTTTTCCGGCGAAGGTGATACCGAAATCGTCTGCCATAGAGTTGATGGGAGCGCCTAGGTTCTCGACATTCCACTTCCCTGTACTGTCTTGCGTGGCCTTGAACAGATCGAGGCCGCCCATTCCCGGATGTCCGTTGGACGCGAAATAAAGGGTGACGGAATCCCGGACGTACGGGAACATCTCGTCTCCCGGGGTGTTGATCTCTTCTCCTAGGTTCTCCATCGGGCCGAAATCGTTTCCCGCTACCCGGGCCCGGAAAATATCCTTGCCACCGAAACCGCCTACGGCATCGGATACGAAATACAAGTATTTGCCATCCGGCGAGATGGAGGGATGGCCGAGGGCGGTAACCGAGTCTTTTACGATTGTCGCACGGGTTCCTTTTCCCCATTTGGCGCTGCTTCGGGTAGATATGTAAATCTCGGCGGTACGAGGGCCTTCCGGATCTTGGGCGCAATAGGTATAATACATCGTGTTTCCATCGGGGGAGAAAGAGGGGGTTCCTTCGTCGTATTCCGTATTCACCTCGTCTTCAAGCTCTACGGGAGCTAGCCAAGCCCCTTTCTCGTCTTGCTTGACAAGGAAGAGGTTATTGTTGTTTTGCCCGGTGATAGCGCTGATTTTCGCGTCCTTATCTTTCGAGCGGGAAGAGGCGAAGTATAGTTGGTCGTATTTATCTCCGGCCAGCATCGGACTGAATTCTCCCCGGCGGGAATTGAATTTATCCATGCGTCTTACCTCGTAGCGGGTAGGGTTCTTTTTCCATCCGGGGGCTAACTCGCATCCTTGTATGCCGTTGATGGCTAATAAATTGCTAGGATCGTTTTCCATATAGATATCGTAGTTCTTGATCGCCTCCGGATAACGTCCGGTCTTCTGTAGCATCTGTCCCATGCGTAGGTAGACGGTGCTATCCGGGTAATCATAACGGATGGCGTTCATATAGGCGCTAGTCGCTTTCGCCGTATTATTGATCAACCGGTTACATTCGGCCATACGGTAAGCGATATAGCCGCGCAAATCCCTTTTCTTCGGGGATGTTTTCGTGTAAACCTTACGATAAATGGCGGCTGCCTCATAGTATTCCCCGATACGCTGCTTCTCCTCGGCATCGCTCAACTTCGCCGATTTGCAGGAATACAAGGAAGATACGATAAGCAAAAATAAAACATATATAGTAAAATGTGCTTTCATTCAATCTGGAATATATTCGTGCAAATATAACGAATTGTATGGGATCTTATTGTATGTCTGTTACAATAACAATGAGCTATCCCCATAGCTCAGAAACCTGAAATCGTGCTCTAAGGCATATTCATAGATGGATTTCCAGTTTCCTTTTACGAAAGCGGAGATCAGCAAGAGCAAGGTGCTTTTGGGCTGGTGGAAGTTGGTGACGATTCCTTTCACGATCTTGAACGCATAGCCCGGGGCGATGATGATTTGCGTAGCTGTTACCAGCGTATCCGCATGATGCTTATCCAGATAATCGAGGATGTTTTGAAGGGATCGCTCCGCAGTCAGTCGGTTGTTATTCAGATCGTAAGGCATCCATTGTTTTACGACGAGATCCTCGGAAGTCGCTTCCGGGTCGCTCTCAAGAATCACTCCCATGTAATAGAGACTTTCCAAGGTTCGTACGGAAGTCGTTCCTACGGCGATGATATTTCCAAGGTTGTTTTTGATGCGTTCGATGGAGCTACGGCGGACGGAGATAAATTCCGTGTGCATCTCGTGTCCTTCGATCGTGTCGCTTTTTACCGGCTTAAAGGTACCCGCTCCGACATGCAAGGTGACTTCTTCCCGTCCGATGCCCCGAGCGTCTATATCGGCGAGTACCTCCGGCGTGAAATGAAGTCCGGCGGTTGGCGCGGCGACGGAGCCTTTTATCTTGGAATAAACCGTTTGATAAGTCTGTAGGTCGCTCTTCTCTGTTTCCCTGTGCAAATAAGGAGGAATCGGCAAGACCCCGGCGGCATCCAATATATCGGCGAACGTATAAGTCTCGTTATCCCAAGTGAATTCGATCAAATGGGTGTCACCATGAGATTCCTTCTTATCCGCAGTCAGTACGACTGGCTGATCCTTGATTAGGATTGTCTTGGACAAAGTGCCCTCTTTCCATTTCTTCAAGTTGCCAACCAAGCAGGTCCAGCTACAACGCTTGGTCTCCTGAAATACCAAGGCGTAATCGTGAGGCTCGATAGGTTCCAAGCAGAAAATCTCGATGCGTGCGCCGGTCTCTTTCTGGAAAAGCAGGCGGGCTTGTATGACCCGGGTATTATTGAATACCATCAAGGCGTTTTGGGGAAGATAATCCGTGATATGCTTAAAGATACTTTCGCTTATTTCCCCGTTACGGTAGAGTAAAAGTTTGGACTCATCCCTTTTAGGCAATGGAAACTTTGCGATTCGTTCGTCCGGTAACGAATAGTTATAATCTTCGATACGTATTTCTTGTGTCTTCATTACTTCTTCTGTCCTGTTAAAAAACATCCGTTTGTACGGATTCCGGGTGCAAAAGTAGTAAATAGGTTTCGGATTCGCGGATTATTCCCTAATTTTGTGCGCATAATATAATAAGGTATAGAATATGAGTATTCAAATAGGTGATAAAGTTCGCTTCCTGAATAGTGTGGGAGGTGGAGTCGTACGTGGATTCCAAGGAAAGGATCAAGTGTTGGTTGAGGATGAGGATGGGTTTGAGGTTCCTGCCTTGATCAAGGAATGTGTCGTGGTTGGGGGCAATGATATGCAGGTGCATAGCTCGAACCGTCCGAAAGTGCAGGCTCCGGTAGAGACTCCTTCCCCGAAAAAGCCCGAGCCGAAAGAGGAAAAGGTCGAGGAGACACCGGAGGGAGAGCGTCTGAATGTGTATCTGGCTTATCTTCCGGTTGATCCGAAGGCGTTTCAGCAATGCGGCTATGAGACGTATTTCGTGAATGATAGCAATTACTATTTGTTCTTCAATTATATGAACCGGACGAATAATAGCTGGACGAGCCGTTACAATGGGATTATCGAGCCGAATACGAAAATATTCTTGGAGGAGTTCGGCAAACCGGAGTTGAATGATCTGGAAAGGATCTGCGTGCAACTGATCGCTTTCAAGAAGGATAAACCCTATTCGTTGAAAAACGCCGTATCTGTAGAGTTGCGCTTGGATACGGTTAAGTTCTACAAGCTTCACTGCTTTATGGAGAATGATTTCTTTGAGGAGGATGCCTTGATTTATCCGATTATCCGCAATGACTTGCCCGAGAGAGAACTATTGGTCTCTGCGGCAGAGTTGAAGGAAGCTATGCAGCAAAAGGTTCGTGAGGAACGTAGGGTTCCCCGGCAAATCGTGAAAAAGAAGCCGACGAATAGCGCTATCCTTGAGATCGATTTGCATATAACCGAATTGTTGGATAATACGAATGGATTGAGCAATGCGGATATGCTGACGTACCAGTTGGGAAAATTCCGTGAGGTGATGGATCAGTACGCTCTTAATAACGGGCAGAAGATTGTCTTTATCCATGGAAAAGGCGATGGCGTACTGCGTAAGGCGATCGAGAAGGATTTGAAGACCCGTTATAAGCAACATTATTTTCAAGACGCTTCTTTCCGCGAATATGGCTTTGGTGCGACAATGGTAACGATTAAGGCTGATACCTCGAAACATGGCCATTGAGATAGAACGGAAATTCTTGGTCTCCGGTGATTTCTTACCGGAGGCTATTAGCTCCACCCGTATCGTGCAGGGATATATTTGCTCGCAACCCGGACGTACGGTTCGTATTCGTATCCGAGGAGAGGAGGGATTCCTTACGATCAAAGGCGCTTCGGATGAGAAAGGCTTGAGCCGTTATGAGTTTGAGCAAAAGATCCCTTTGGAGGATGCCGAGCATTTGCTGGAACTTTGCGAGCCGGGTGCGATCGACAAGGTTCGTTATCTGGTTCCCAAAGGCCGCCATACGTGGGAGGTGGATGTCTTCCACGGCGCGAATGAGGGCTTGATCCTTGCGGAGATCGAGTTATCGTCTGAGGACGAGCCTTTCGAGAAACCGGCTTGGCTGGGTAAGGAGGTAAGTGGAGATCGCCGTTATTATAATTCAATGCTGACAAAACATCCTTTTAATAGTTCAAATACATGAAGAAACTCTTTTTATCTGTAGCAGCCGCTATATTGGCGTTTCCGGCCTTGGCCGATGAGGGCATGTGGCTACTCCCTTTATTGAAGCAACAAAAGTTTGCGGAGATGCAGGCCCTTGGTCTGCGATTAAGCGATCAGGAAGTGTATAGCGCCGAGGCTCCTTCCTTGAAAGACGCCGTGGTTCGTTTTGGCGGTGGTTGTACGGGCGAGATGATCTCTCCGGACGGGTTGGTGCTGACGAATCATCATTGTGGCTATAGTAGCATCCAACGGCATAGTACCTTGGAACATGATTATCTGACGGACGGCTTTTGGGCGATGTCTCGTGATAAGGAGCTTCCGAATCCGGGATTGACAGTTACCTTTATCGATAAGATCGACGACGTGACGGATTATGTGAGGACGGAACTGAAAAAGATCACGGATCCGAACAGCATGGAATTCTTGTCCGCTAAGTACTTGAATGGCCTCGCTAAAGCGAAAGTAGGTGAGAAGTTCTTACAGGATAACCCCGGTACGGAAGTCGAGATCAAGGCTTTTTATGGAGGTAATAAGTACTATATGTTTACCAAGAAAATCTATTCGGATGTCCGTTTAGTCGGTGCTCCCCCTTCCTCTATCGGTAAGTTCGGTGCGGATACGGATAACTGGATGTGGCCTCGTCATACCGGAGACTTCTCTCTTTTCCGTGTGTATGCCGATGCAAACGGAAATCCGGCACCTTATTCGGAAACCAATGTCCCGCTTCGTCCGAAACGTTGGCTAAAGCTTTCTTTAAAAGGTGTGGAGGAGAACGATTATGCCATGATCATGGGTTTCCCCGGCCGTACCAATAAATACTATACCTCATGGGAGGTAGCCGAACGCCGGGATATAGATAATGCGGTACGTATCAATATCCGTAATCTCCGTCAAGAGGCGATGCTGGAAGAAATGCTGAAAGATCCGCAAGTCCGGATTCAATACGCTAGTAAGTATGCAGGTTCTACGAACGCTTATAAGAATGCGATCGGTAGTAACTGGGCGATCAACAAACGTAATTTTGAGCAGGTGAAAAACGATGAACAGGATCGTTTGATCGCTTGGTCGAAGAAGATGTGTGAGCCTGCTTATCCGGAAGCGCTTCTGACATTGGAGCAGATCGTTAATGATCGTAAGGATTTGCGTTTCCGTAGTTGGATGCTGGATGAGGCATTGAGCCGTGGCATCGAGTTCTCAAAAGTACCGACCGATATCGAGACTGTTTGTGAGGCTTTGGAAGGAAAAGATCGTTCCGAGCAGCAAAAACAGGTCACTCAGTTGGAGAGGGCTTTCCACCGTTTCGCAGATAAGGATTATGCGCCGATGGTGGATAAGAAGATAGCGAAAGTCATGCTAAAGGAATATAGGCGTTTGGTCGCCTCGAAGTCGCGACCGGCTTACTTCTCCGTAATCGATAGTAAGTTTAAGGGGGATGTGGATAAATTCGTAGATTATCTGTTTGATAAATCGATCTATGGTAGCGAGAAGAACTTTAATGCGTTCAAGGAGCATCCGTCTGTCAAAGCTTTGAGGGAAGATCCGATGATTCTGTTCTCGCGATCCGTAAAGGATGAGAAAAAGGCGTTAGATAAGGCCTTGGCTGATTTTGATGCCGGATATGCGATCGCCCATCGTGCGTATGTGAAAGGACTTTTAGCGATGTATGGAGACTTGGCTAGTTTTCCGGACGCGAACTCTACGCTTCGTCTGACTTATGGGCAGGTGAAAGGCTACAGCCCTCGCGATTGCGATTATTATGGTCATCAAACCACTTTAGACGGCGTTATGGAGAAAGAGGATTCTACGAATTGGGAATTTGTGGTTTCTGCTCGTTTGAAGGAATTATATCAGGCAGGAGACTTTGGCCCTTATAAGATGCCTAACGGTAAAATGCCGGTAGCCTTCTGCGCTACGACCCATACAACGGGAGGAAACTCCGGAAGCCCGGTTCTGAATGGACAAGGAGAGTTGATCGGTATTAATTTCGACCGTAACTGGGAAGGAGTAGGAGGGGATATTCAATATCTGCCCGACTATCAACGCAGTATTATTGTAGATATCCGTTACGTTCTGTTCATAATCGATAAATATGCCGGAGCCGGTTATCTATTGGACGAGATGGAATTCTCAAGATAAAAAAGTATGTTAACTTCGTGGGCGAAGTATGTTAGCTGAAATGCCGAAGTATGTTAACATACTTTGCCCATGAACCTAGGTGCCTTTTTCTATAAAGCCAAAAAGAGGAGACATATCCCTGAAAGATACGTCTCCTCTTTTTGTATATGTATATCTATAACTTAATAAATCTTGTCAAGATCAGCAGCTTTGACTCTGAAGATATGACCGTTACGAGAGAATACCAACTCTCCGTCTTCCTTCTTCTTCTGATTCACCAAACGCTGAAAAGCTATATTTGCACCTTTTACTATATTCTCTTCGAATTCTCTAACTTCTTGCTCATTCATGATGTTCAAGTTTTGTAAAAATATCTAGATTATACACTTCCCTTTTATCATTCTTGAATCCCTTGGCGATCACTTCCATGGGAGACATCGAATTATCTGTTATCATCCAATAGTCACTAATAGGAAGGTATAGCTCGAATAAATTGTGGATACCGGCCTCATACCGACGCCGTATCGTCGCTTCCGGAATATTGTGACCTCCGGCGGCTACCCTCATTTTCACACGTTCCACAGCTAGATCCGGCGTATTCAGCCAGAAGTAAAGCAATGTAACATAATAACCTTCCCTTTGTGCTTCCCGTATCAAGTTCGCGACTGAACGGGTGGCCAGCGTAGTTTCCATTGCGAAAGTCTCACCGGCACCGATGAGTTCCTTTATCCGCTTATACATAATACGACTAGCTTCAACGGCGACGGCTATACTGTCTGCATTAAAAGGGGAAAGTCCCTTGGCTATCTCGTCTGAGTTTACAAACTCCCTACATTTTAGCATTTCTGGTAAAATCGTGAAGGAAGCTGTTGTTTTTCCTGCTCCGTTGCAACCTGATATTATATACAAATATGGCACTGTTTGCTGTTTTTGATGCTGCAAATATATGTAATAGTTTTTTAATATGCGTCGTTTTATTTCTCAAAAATCGTGAAAATGTGCAGGAAATGTACTTTTAACTAACAGGTTTGTTGGGAAAAGTGGTGGTTTTGTTAATTTTTATACCCAAAGTAGATCACTCATGATTCCGTCGGAAACGAAGATTCCTGACTTGGATAAAATCAATTTGTCACCGGTTTGTAATAAGAGACCTTGGTTGATATGGGGTTGAGCTTGCTTTTGACAATAAGAAAGGAGCTTCCTGCCAAATTTTGTCTGGATATCGGCGAAAGAGATTCCCCACATGGTCCGAAGACCGGTGATGATGAAGTCGTTGTACCGGGTGTATAGGTCTAAATCCTCGGATTCTACTATCGGATGTCCATTTTCTATACCTTCTATATATATAGGTAGAGAAGATGGATTCCATTCCCGGTCGATCCCGTTATAAGAATGGGCGGAAGGACCGAGCCCCAGATATTTCTTTCCGGTCCAGTAGGAGCTATTGTGCTTGGAGAAGAATCCGGGACGGGCGAAATTGGAGATCTCGTAATGCAAATAGCCTGCTTCTGCCAACCGGTCTATTAATGTGGAAAAGAACGAGACGCTTAACTCCTCGTCTACGGGCGTCACTTTTCCCGCTTCCATTAATTTGTAAAGTGCGGTACCTTCTTCGTAAATGAGGTGGTAGGCGGAAAGATGGGGAACATCCAGCCGGATCGCTTGTCGCAAATTCTCTTCCCATGCTTGCTTCGTTTGGTTGGGAAGTCCGTAGATCAAATCGATGCTGATATTTGTAATCCCATATTCCTTGCATAACTCTACTGCCTTGATCGCTTGTTCCCGGTCATGACGACGATTCAGAAAACGCAAATCTTCCGGATGAAAACTCTGTACACCCATGCTGACCCGGTTAAAAGGATAATTACGGAGAAGCGATACATATTCTCGTTTCATGTCATCCGGATTCGCCTCTAAGGTAATCTCCGCTTGCTCGGCTACATCAAAATGACGATAGATGGCCTCGAATATCTTGCCAAAATCCTTCTCGTCTAATTGAGAGGGGGTGCCTCCCCCGAAGTAAATGGTTTCTAATGCTTCGTTTCCTATATATCCCTTCCGCGATTCCATCTCTTTTATAAGTGCGTTTATATACGGCTCTTTATACTTCATCTCCGTATTGGAAAAAAAGTCACAGTATAAGCACCGCTTGGCGCAAAAAGGAACGTGGATGTATAAGCCTGCCATATTTATAAATATATTCGTAGTTTTTGAGGATCTTGACGGGCATCCCATATTAGAGCGATATAAATATTTGTTCTAGCTGGGACTTTACATCTGGGTTCCATTTTATAGTCATTGCAGAGAATGTATGAAGTCCTGCATTTCGCTGTCCTCAATATAATTGCCCGTATTTAAGTTATCGCTTGCTTTATTCAAAAGTGCGTTTAATAGCTCTTTGGGCATTTCATAATTTTGAGGCTCTTGGATGAGCTTGTGCATGTATTTTTCTACTTTTGATAATTTCTTTTCATCCAGAGACATTAATGTTTCTAGTAAATCCATCTTTCGGGCTTTGATTTCAATTGTAGTCATATCAGTCATATATTTATGATACAAAGGTACATAAAAATATCGAATTAATGCGACTGCTGCACAACATAGTTCTCAAACACCGGGCGATAATTGCTTTTTTCCTTTACAATCTCTAATTTGCGCCCTCGTGAAAGTGATTCACGCCAAATAAACGTATTGTTAAACTCAAATAAATCCTGATATCATGAAAGTATACCAAACAAATGAAATTAAGAACATCTCCATCTTGGGAAGTTCGGGCTCTGGGAAAACCACTCTCGCTGAAGCTATGCTTTACGAGGGTGGAGTTATAAAACGTCGCGGCTCCGTTGAGGCAGGGAATACGGTGTCCGACTATTTCCCGGTTGAGAAAGAGTATGGATACTCAGTGTTCTCAACCGTTTTCAGTGTGGAATGGCAGGATCGGAAGCTGAATTTCATCGATTGCCCGGGATCGGACGATTTCGTGGGAGGAGCTGTTTCCGCTCTGAATGTTACGGATACGGCACTGATGGTATTGAATGCCCAGTACGGTGTTGAGGTTGGAACCGTTAACCAGTTCCGGTATACTGAACAATTTCATAAGCCGGTGATTTTCGTTGTCAATCAGCTTGATAATGATAAAGCCGACTATGAGGGAACCATCGCCCAGTTGAAAGACCGTTGGGGCAGTAAGATCGTTCCTATCCAATATCCGATTAGCTGCGGCTCTTCTTTCAATGCCGTGGTGGATGTATTAAAAATGAAGATGTATCGTTGGAAGCCGGAAGGTGGAGTTCCTGATGTATTGGAAATCCCCGCGGAGGAAATGGATAAGGCGATGGAGTTGCATCAAGCCTTGGTGGAAGCCGCCGCTGAGAACGACGATATGTTGATGGAGAAATTCTTTGAGGAAGGTGCGTTGAGCGAGGACGATATGCGTGCCGGTATCCGTGCGGGCTTGGTTACTCGCGGTATGTTCCCGGTATTCTGCGTATGTGCCGGTCGTGATATGTGTGTTCGTCGTACGTTGGAGTTCTTGGGTAACGTGGTTCCTTGTACCGACAAGATGCCTCGTCTGATTACTACGGAAGGCGTAGAGGTGACTCCGGACTCGAATGGTCCTACCAGCTTGTTCTTCTTTAAGACTACTGTGGAACCTCATATCGGTCAGGTTTCCTATTTTAAAGTGATATCAGGAAAAGTAAAAGAAGGTGACGATTTGATGAATGCCGATCGTGGTTCCAAGGAGCGTATCGCGCAGTTATTCGCAGTAGCCGGACAAACTCGTACCCCGGTTACGGAAATGGTGGCGGGTGATATTGGAGCGACCGTTAAGTTAAAGGATGTTCGCCGTGGTAATACATTGAACGGAAAGGGTTGTGATTATCGTTTCGACTTCATTAAATATCCGGATCCGAAATATCGTCGTGCTATCAAGCCGGTGAATGAGGCTGACGCCGAGAAGATGATGGAAATCTTGATACGTATGCGTGAGGAAGACCCGACATGGGTAATCGAGCAGTCCAAGGAACTGAAGCAGACAATCGTTTCCGGTCAAGGTGAGTTCCATCTTCGTACATTGAAATGGAGAATCGAGAATAATGATAAATTGCCGATCGAATATCTGGAGCCGAAGATCCCGTATCGTGAGACGATTACGAAAGCGGCCCGTGCGGATTACCGTCATAAGAAACAATCCGGTGGCGCAGGCCAGTTCGGTGAAGTTCACTTGATTATCGAGCCTTATTATGAAGGTATGCCTGCTCCGGATACCTACCGTTTCGGCGGACAGGAGTATAAGATGAATGTTCGTGATACTCAGATAATCGATTTGGATTGGGGTGGCAAAGTCGTGTTCGTAAACTGTATCGTTGGTGGTGCTATCGACGCTCGTTTCTTGCCGGCTATCCTGAAAGGTATCATGGCTCGTATGGAGCAAGGACCGTTGACGGGTTCGTATGCTCGCGACGTGCGTATTTGCGTATACGATGGTAAGATGCACCCGGTAGATAGTAATGAGATCTCTTTCATGCTTGCCGGACGTAATGCTTTCAGTACTTCCTTCAAGGAGGCTGGTCCTAAGATCTTGGAGCCTGTTTACGATGTCGAGGTTTCCGTTCCTGCCGATTATCTGGGAGATGTGATGAGTGACTTGCAAGGACGCCGTGCCTTGATTATGGGTATGAATAGCGAGAAGGGATTTGAGAAACTATTGGCGAAAGTTCCTTTGAAGGAGATGTCTAACTATTCTACTTCATTAAGCTCCATCACGGGCGGACGTGCTTCGTTTACGATGAAGTTCGCTAGTTACGAGTTAGTTCCTGCCGATGTACAAGAGAAGTTGCTGAAGGCTTACGAGGCTACTCAATCAGAAGAATAGGTAAAGTAAAATGTCATCATAATTTTTTAATATTTAAAGTTAAACGAGAAAAGGCCGGCTTTGTGAAGAGCTGGCCTTTTTGTTATGTCTTTTTCACTAGGTTGTCGTGAACTTGTAATACCGAAGGTGTTCTTTTGTATCATCTTAAACAAGGAAAAGATGATATTAAGAAAGTACTATCCGACGATTGTCCTCTCTGACATCCATCTGGGATCGGAACATTCCCGGACGGAGGAGGTCACCCGTTTTCTCAAGCACGTAGATTGCGATCGATTGATTTTGAATGGTGATATCATCGATGGCTGGCAATTGAAGAAATCCGGTAAACGCTGGAAACAAAAGCATACCGATTTCTTTAAGGTATTGATGAAGATGATGGAGAAAAGGGGTACAGAGATTATCTATGTCGTGGGGAACCATGATGATTTTCTCGACAGCTTGGCTCCTTTTAAGTTCTCCAATATATCGATCGTAAAGGATTATTTGCTGAAGACGAGACAAGGAAAACGCTATTTCGTGACACATGGCGATATTTTCGATACGGTTACGACCCATATGCGTTGGCTTGCCATGCTTGGGGATGTGGGGTATACTTTTTTATTGTGGTTGAATAAGGTTTACAATCATCGTAGAGAGCGGCAAGGAAAACCTTATTTCTCTTTATCCCAAGAGGTGAAACATCGGGTGAAAAGTGCGGTTTCTTATATCTCGGAGTTTGAGAAAGAGCTGGTACGCTTAGCGGAGGCCAAGCATTTGGACGGGATTATTTGCGGCCATATTCATCAAGCGGCGAACGTATGGTATGGTAATGTGCATTATCTAAATTCCGGCGATTGGGTGGAAAGCATGACCGCTCTCGTGGAGGATGAACAAGGAGAGTGGGATATTGTTACATATAATAATGTACAACTATATGCGGATGCCGTATGAAAATCCTGTTTATCATACAAGGTGAGGGACGTGGGCACTTGACCCAAGCGTTATCCTTACGCCAGAAATTGATGGCCGAAGGACATGAGATCGTTGGTGTGTTGGTAGGAAAAAGTCCGGCCCGCCGTTTGCCGGATTTCTTCTTGAATAAGATACAATCGCCGGTATATCCGTTTGAGAGTCCGAATTTTTTACCGACGGCTAAGAATAAACAAGTGAGTTTGATGCGTAGCGTATTATATAATGTATTGCGTCTGCACAAATACATGGGAAGTATCCGTTATATCGACCGGATGATTCGGCAGACGGATGCGGATGTTGTCGTGAATTTCTACGAGCTGCTGACGGGGCTGACTTACTTACTTTTCCGTCCGAAAGCGACGATGGTATGTATCGCCCATCAATATCTATTCTTGCATCCGGACTTCGTTTTCCCGAAGCAGAGCACATTGTCGTTGACGTCGCTACGATTTTTTACGAGATTAACGGCGATAGGCTCCGTCAAAAAATTAGCCTTGTCTTTTCGGAAGATGCGTGAGGCGCCGTTGGGAGGAATAGTCGTGGTTCCTCCTTTATTAAGGCAAGAAGTCTTGGACGCGGTTCCCTCGAACGGCAGTTATTTGCATGGTTATTTGTTGAATAGCGGGTTTAGTGAGGAGATCCGTTCTTGGCATTCCCGTCATCCTTCGGTTCCGATGCATTTCTTTTGGGATAAGAAAGATCAGCGAGCCGAGGTGATAATAGACGATCGCCTTTCTTTTCATCAGCTGGATGATACGTTGTTTCTACGTTATATGTCGGGAGCGAAAGCTTATGCTACGACCGCCGGGTTCGAATCCGTATGTGAGGCGATGTATCTGAATAAACCTGTATTGATGGTTCCTACACATATTGAGCAAGCTTGCAATGCTTACGATGCCTCTTTGTCTGGCGCAGGCGTTGTCGCTGATTGTTTTGATCTGGATGCGTTATTATCCATTTCGGAAAGCCATGTGGAGAATCCGGTTTTCCGGCATTGGGTGAAACAGGCGGATTGGCTTATTCTTCGTGAGTTCCGTGAGGATTTGTTGCGTGAGGAACATCCGGTAACGAGCCTAGGGAGGATTACGACAAATTGGGTGGCGCGTCTGGGGAGATTCCTGCCTATCTAGGAACTTATAGCAGTGTCATGCTGAGGAAACTGGTGTGTTGCGTTGAGGAAGCAGGTGTGCCACGCTGATGAAACGGGTGTGCCACGCTGATGGCACGGGTGTGCCATGCCGATGACATGGGTGTGCCATCAGCGTGGCACTGAAGTCTTATTTATTCAACGCTTGCTCGATATCGGCAATGATATCATCGGCGTTCTCGATACCTACAGAGAAGCGGATCAAGTCCGGAGCTACGCCTGCCTCTATCAATTGCTCATCGCTCAACTGGCGGTGCGTATGACTGGCCGGGTGAAGCACGCAAGTACGGGCATCCGCTACGTGCGTTACGATAGCGGCGAGTTTCAAGCTATCCATAAACTTGATCGCCACCTCGCGGCCGCCTTTCAATCCGAAGGATAATACGCCACAAGAGCCATTCGGTAGATACTTCTTGGCGAGTTCATGGTACGGATTGCCTTCCAATTCCGGATAATGAACCCAAGCTACCTTATCACATTTCTGTAGCCATCGCGCTACCGCCAAGGCGTTTTTGCAATGCTGTGGTACACGAAGATGCAAGGTCTCCAATCCCAGATTCAATAGGAACGCGTTTTGCGGGGATTGGATCGCTCCAAGGTCACGCATCAGTTGGCTAGTCGCTTTCGTGATGAACGCTAATTTCCCGAACGCCTTGGTATAGGTCAATCCGTGGTAAGAAGGGTCCGGTTGGCAAAGCCCCGGGAACTTCTCGGCATGCGCTTCCCAATCGAAATTGCCGCTGTCCACGATACAACCGCCCACGCTCGTGGCATGGCCATCCATATATTTAGTCGTGGAGTGCGTAACGATATCCGCTCCCCATTCGAACGGACGGCAATTGATCGGCGTGGCGAACGTATTATCGACGATCAAGGGTACGCCATGATTATGGGCGATGCGGGCAAACTTCTCCACATCCAATACCATAACGCCCGGATTGGAGATCATCTCGCCGAACATCGCCTTCGTATTCGGGCGGAAAGCCTTGGAGATCTCTTCATCGCTCGCGTCTTGATCTATGAACGTGCATTCGATTCCCAGCTTCTTCAAGGTAACGGCCAGTAGATTATAAGTACCTCCATAAATGCTGGTAGCGCTCACGATATGATCGCCAGCCTCGCAAATATTGAAGAAAGCGAAAAAGCTAGCGGCCTGCCCGGATGAGGTCAGCATGGCGGCCACGCCACCTTCCAACGCCGCGATCTTGGCGGCTACAGCCTCGTTTGTCGGGTTTTGAAGGCGAGTATAGAAATAGCCGCTTTCCTCCAAATCGAACAATTTAGCCATCTGCTCGCTCGTCTCATACTTGAATGTCGTGCTTTGATAGATCGGGAGGACACGGGGTTCTCCTTTCTTGGGTTGCCAACCGGCCTGTACGCACAGGGTTTCCGGTTTGAATTTGTTATCCATATAGGTTGTTTTTTTAATTGAATGTCATTTTAATCGCGAATGTACGGAAAATCGGTAAGAATTGTTCCGCTTACAAGATCTTCTTCTGTAAGATACTGAACCAAATGAAAGCGACGATACCTTTTAGCATGCTGGAAATGCTGATCGCCCACCAAACACCCGTAATACCCAGTCCCGCTGCCGCCAGCCCGATGGCCAAAGGTATGCGCAGGGTGTTACACGAGATGCTGATGATCGCCGGCGGAACCGTTCGGCCGGTACCGTAGAACATGCCTTGCGTGGTAATCTCCAGCATCATGAAGATCATCGAATATCCGTCGATCCGGAGAAATATACCACCGGCCTCATAAGCGGCTTGCTCCGGCACGATCAGCGAGAAGACCTCGCTACCGTAAAAGACGAATAACAACGTGCAGAGTACACCGATGATCGAAGTCATTTTAAGCGTCGTATGATAAGCGGTCAAGATACGTTCTTTTTTGCGTGCGGCGTAGTTCTGTGCGGTGAAAGCGGAGAGGGCCGTACTGAAGCCTTGTGAGGTGTTCCATGCGATCGCCTCCATTTGTCCACCTGCCGTAAGCGTCATCAAACCGATATGCCCTCCGTAGGTGGAAGCTGTACGAGCCATAAAAAGATTGATGATCGCGAAGAATGTATTTAATAACGCTACCGGCAGGCCCAATTGGAAGATCCGCTTGGTGTAGCGTTCCTTTAAACGGACAAAGAAAGGGAATCCACCGAACAATTTATTGCGGCATTTTAGCTGATAGACGAATAGTCCGCAAACCACCGCTTGGGAGATCCACGTAGCCCAAGCCGCACCTGCCGTACCCAAATGGAAGCCGAGTATAAATAAAGGATCTAGCACCATATTCAGTAAAAGACCTGTTCCGCTGATATAAAATGGAATCTTACTCAATCCCGAGGCATTATGAATCCCGGTAAACGCTGCCGAGAGGAAGATAAATGGGAATGCGGAAGCGACGATTCTCAAATATTCCACGGCGTTCAACGCGATCGGTTCCTCCAGTTTGTAGAAGCCGATAATCGGATGAGCGAGGACGAATAGCAAGAATCCCCAGCAAAGCGAGAGGATCAAGGCGATCGTTAGGTTATGGGAAGCGAATCCTCGGGCATCTTCCACGTTTTGCGCCCCGATACTTTGCCCGACACTCACCTCCGAGCCTACTTTATTCAAGTAAGAGATCGAGTTCGTCATCCAAGTAAGGATACCAACGGCGCCGATAGCGGCTACGGCCTCGCTTCCCAATCGGCCTACCCAAGCCATGTCGGTGATGCTATAGGCCATTTGGATAAATGAGGTACCCATGATCGGCATCGCCAGATTGAATAGTTGCCGGGAGATGACCCCTTCGGTCAGATTTTTTGTTCCTTGCATGATCGTTTGTTTAAATGTGCGCGAAAGTAGAAATAATTTTGCTACCTTTAGCGACGTTAATCTTAAAGAATAGTATGATGATAACGAGACGGAATTTTTTGAAAGCGGGTGCCGCTGTGGCTGCGCTGAGTGTAGTACCGAACGGCTTTGCCTCTATCTTGGCTAAGAAAGAGAAAGCGATAGGTGTACAGTTGTATAGTGTCCGGGACGACTTGAAGACGGATTTTGACGGTACGATGAAGGCTTTGGTGGATATCGGTTATAAACGGATGGAAGCCGCCGGTTACCGGGATGGCAAATTCTACGGGAAATCCCCGGCCGAGATGAAGAAATATCTGGCGGATCTGGGTGCCCGTATGGTAGGTTCCCATACCGGAAGCGGTTTGCTGGCGGAGGGTGATACCAAGGGATGGGACTTCTGGAAAAAGAATGCCGCCGATACGGCAGAGGTAGGCTGTAAATGGATTGTTCAGGCGGGTTATCCCTCCAAAGATATCAAGAGCCTTTCGGACGTGAAGCGTTTAGCGGATCAATTTAATAAATGTGGTGAGATCGCGAAGGCGAACGGGTTGCGTTTCGCTTTCCATAACCATGTGGATGAATTCCATGAGCTGGAAGGGAAGATCCCGTTCGACGTGATGATCGAGAATACGGACAAAGGGCTGGTTACTTTCCAGATCGATACGGCTCAATTAGTGTATGGCGGTTTTAAATGTCATGATTACGTGAACCGTTATCCCGGTCGTTTCGCCAACTGGCACTTGAAAGACGCGAATGCGGATGGAAAGGGCAGCACGGAGATGGGCGCCGGAATCGTAGACTTCAAATCCTTATTCGCCGTGGCGGAGAAAGCCGGATTAGAGGATTACTTCATTGAGCAAGAGCGTTATAATATGACACCGCTGCAAGCGATGAAACATGATTATGACTTCTTGATGAATGCTTCTTATGTGAAGTGGTAAACGGGAGTATAGGCGTAGCCTTATGCCGGTATCGGTGTAAGGCCGCGCCTATATCAGTGTGAGGCTATGCCGATACTGGCGCAAGGCAACGCCGGTATCGGTGTTTTTTTATCGGATAAACAGCAGTTCCCTATACTTCGGCAACGGCCACATCTGGTTGTCCACCATCAGCTCCAGATCATCGATATGGTCACGGATCTCATCCAAATAAGGGGCCACCGAGTCGTGGTAAGCGATCGCCTTCTCCCGCTCGCTCTCGATCTTGTTGGCTATCTTGCGGGCGTTGACCATCTCGTCCACTTTTTCCTTGATGAAGATCGTGCGGTTCGCTATATCCTCGATGATCTCCATGTTCTTGGAGGATAGATGGGCGGCTTTATCGGCGGGGAATAATTCACGCATCTTATATACGTTGTCGATCAAGGAAGACTGGTATTTGGTGGCCATCGGGATGATATGGTTCATTGTCAGGTCGCCTAATACACGGGCCTCGATCTGGATCTTTTTCGTGTACATCTCCCATTTGACCTCGTTGCGAGCCTCCAGCTCCTTGCGGGTCATGACTCCCGTGGATTCGAACATGCGGACGCTGCTATCTTTCAAATAAGCGTCGAAGATCAAAGGCACGCTGGTCTCGCAATCCAAGCCCCGGCGTGCGGCCTCGGCCTTCCATTCCTCGCTGTAGCCATTACCGTCGAAATGGATCGCCTTGCATTCCTTGATATCCTTGCGGATCACCTCGATGATAGCGGCGAACTTATCCTTTCCGGCGGCAATCTTAGCGTCTACCTCGGCTTTGAACTGCTTCAGCTGATCCGCTACGGCGGCGTTTAATACCAGCATGGCGGCGGCGCAGTTCGCGGAGGAACCTACGGCACGGAACTCGAAACGGTTGCCGGTGAAGGCGAAAGGGGAAGTACGGTTACGATCCGTGTTATCGATCAATAGCTCGGGGATACGGGCGATATCGAGCTTCATGCCTTGCTTTCCCGCTAGGTTGAAATCCTCCGTGTCGCTGTTCTCCAGATGTTCCAAAACCTTGGATAACTGTGTCCCTAAGAAGCTGGAGATGATCGCTGGGGGAGCCTCGTTCGCTCCCAAACGATGTGCGTTGGTTGCGCTGGAGATGCTGGCCTTCAGCAATGCGTTATGGGTGTACACGGCTTTCAGTACGTTGACCACGAAGGTCACGAAGCGTAGGTTGTCTTCCGGCGTCTTACCCGGTCCCATCAAAAGGATTCCGGTATCGGTTCCCAGAGACCAGTTATTGTGCTTGCCGGAACCGTTCACGCCTTTGAAGGGTTTCTCGTGCAACAGGACACGGAACCCGTGCTTGCGGGAGATCTTGCGCATCAAGGCCATAAGCAGTAAGTTATGGTCATTGGCTAGGTTACATTCCTCGAAGATGGGAGCCAGCTCGAATTGGTTCGGGGCCACCTCGTTATGGCGGGTCTTTACGGGAATGCCAAGCCTCAATGCCTCTACCTCGAGGTCTTTCATGAATTCCATGACACGGGTGGGGATGGCGCCGAAGTAATGATCCTCCAACTGCTGGTTCTTGGAGCTTTCATGTCCCATCAAGGTCCGGCCGGTCATCAACAGATCGGGGCGGGCGGCATACAGGCCCTCGTCTACTAGGAAGTATTCCTGTTCCCAGCCGAGGTAGGCGTATACTTTCTTCACGTCCGGGTTGAAATAGTGACAGACATTGACTGCCGCTTTGTTTACGGCTTCCAAGGCTTTTAGCAGGGGGGCTTTGTAGTCGAGGGACTCGCCCGTGTAGGCGATGAAGATCGTCGGGATGCAGAGGGTGTCGCCTACGATAAAAGCGGGGGAGGAAGGGTCCCAAGCCGAGTAACCACGGGCCTCGAACGTATTGCGGATGCCGCCGTTCGGGAAACTGGAGGCGTCCGGCTCTTGCTGGATCAGTAGTTTGCCCTCGAATTCCTCAAGTACGCCGCCTTTGCCATCATGCTCGATGAAAGCGTCGTGCTTCTCGGCGGTACCTTCCGTCAAGGGATGGAACCAGTGGGTGTAGTGGGTCGCGCCTTTTTCCATCGCCCATTTCTTCATGCCGGAGGCCACGGCGTTTGCTGTCTCACGGTCTAGCGGGCTACCGTTGTCGATGGAATCCACCAGTCTCTCGTACGCTCTCTCTGGAAGATATTTGAACATCTTCTCACGGTTGAATACTAACTCACCGTAATACTCGGAAGGTCTCCCGGTGGGAGTGGTTAGCTCGGTCGCTTTCTTCTCGAACGCCGATTCTACGACTCTAAATCTTAACTTTGACATAATACCTGATGATTATTGTTGTTTATAGTAAATGACTTATCTTAGCCACTTCCTCAGCCTAGCCATGGCCTCTAGGGTGTCATCCCTATCGCCGAAAGCGGTGAGGCGTAGATAACCTTCCCCGCTTGGTCCGAATCCCACTCCGGGGGTTCCGACTATCTTGACTTCATAAAGCAGTTTGTCAAAGAATTTCCATGAGGAGAGGCCGTCCGGGGTCTTTAGCCAGAGGTATGGGGCGTTATCGCCTCCGTACACCGTGAGACCGCAGTTTTGCAGACCCTCTTTCATGATCTTCGCGTTGGTCATGTAATAATTGATAGTAGTTGTCACTTGCTGTTTCCCGGCGGTGGAATAAACCGCCTCCGCACCCCGTTGGGTGATGTAGCTGGTCCCGTTGAATTTCGTACATTGGCGACGGTTCCATAATTTGTTCAACTGTACCCGTTGCCCGTCCAGCGTGAAAGCGTTCAGCTCTTTCGGTACGACCGTGTATCCGCAACGTATCCCCGTGAACCCGGCGGTTTTAGAGAAGCTCCGGAATTCGATGGCTACTTTCTTCGCTCCTTTGATCTCGTAGATAGAGTGGGGGATATTCGGGTCCTGTATATAAGCCTCGTAAGCCGAGTCGTACATGATAAGCACGTCGTTGGCGAGGGCATAGTTTACCCATTTCTTCAATTCGTCCTTAGTCAGGGTCGTTCCGGTCGGGTTATTGGGATAGCAGAGGTAAAGGATATCCACCCTGCGACTGGGCAGATCCGGTACGAAGTTGTTTTCCGCCGTGCAAGGGATGTATACGACATCGCTCCATTTCCCGTTTTCCAATACCCCGGTGCGTCCGCTCATTACGTTTGAGTCGATATAGACCGGATATACGGGGTCTGTCACCCCGATGCTATTGTCGTGGCGTAGCATGTCGCCTATATTTCCACAATCGCTTTTCGCCCCGTCGCTGATGAATACCTCGCCCGGTTCGATAAAGACTCCCCGGCTGGCATAATCGTTTTTAATGATAGCGTCGATTAGGAAAGGATATCCCTGCTCGGGGCCATATCCGTGGAATGTATCCTTGCTCGCCATTTCTTCCACGGCTTTATGCATCGCCTCGATAACGGCGGGGGCAAGTGGTTGCGTAACGTCACCGATGCCCATTCGAATGATCTTATCCTTGGGATGGGTAACCTTGAAGCTGTTTACCTTTTTCGCGATGTCGGAGAAAAGGTAATTGTTCTGTAGTTTCAGGAAATGTTCATTAATTAGTGCCATACTCAGTTCTTTTGTTTTTATGTTGTTGTTTTCGTTGTTTTGTATTGTTCCCCGTGTCAGACTTTGATGAATCCCTCGAATACGTTGACCGCTCCACCGGTCATAAAGACCTTACCGCTCCGTTCGTCCCATTCGATGGTTAAAGGGCCCCCATCCATGATGACCTTCGTCTTTCGCTTTGTCTTCCCACGTACGACCCCGGCCACGGCGGTGGCGCAAGCTCCGGTTCCGCAGGCTTGGGTGAT
>OHIK01000275.1_pt1 | contig 33433 bp, 29 predicted proteins | sample 1568241 | NCBI WGS metagenome assembly OHIK01 (sample SAMEA3879567, study PRJEB24766) | human gut metagenome | biome: human-associated habitat; feature: feces | place: USA | collected 1985/1987 | reverse complement strand
AGTTTTGTTATTTCTCATCTTCTTAATCTGTCAATTAGTAAATACTAAAATATTCGGCGATCGGGCCTAATGTTTGTGCCGGGAAGAATGACAAGGCAGCAACGATGACGATTACGCAGAATGTCATCACACCGAATGTAACCGTATCAGTCTTTAATGTACCCGCACTCTCCGGAGTGTACTTCTTGTTTGCCAAAAGACCTGCAATAGCTACCTGTCCGACAATTGGCAAATAACGTGAAATGATCAGTGCCAAACCGCAAGTGTAGTTCCAGAAATAGGTATTGTCGCCTAATCCTTCAAAACCGGAACCGTTGTTAGCAGAAGAAGAAGTATATTCATATAACATTTCACTGAAACCATGGAAACCGGGGTTGTTCAACCAGCCACCCTCGCTCTCTACGAATTCAGGGGCATATACCCATACGTAGGAAGAGATAGCCGTAAAGATCAAAATCACGAATGGGTGAGCCAACGAAACGATCGTTGCAATCTTCATTTCTCGGGCTTCTACCTTTTTACCTAAGAATTCCGGCGTACGTCCGACCATCAAACCGCTAATGAATACGGCTATGATCAAGAATGCATAGTAGTTCATGAAACCTACGCCGACACCACCGAACCATGTATTGATCTGCATGTTCAACATCTCCACCATACCGGAAAGAGGCATTGTACTGTCGTGCATACCGTTAACGGAACCATTAGAGGTGACGGTCGTAGTCACAGACCACAAAGCGGTTGCACCCGGACCCAGACGGGTTTCCTTACCTTCCATAGCACCGCAAGACTGGTCAATACCCATCTCGTCGATTTTCGGGTTACCTGCCATCTCATAGTGAACGTTACAGAATACCCCCAAAAGATAAGCAAACAGCATCACACCATAGATCACATAACCTAACTTTTTACGTTTCAGATAAAATCCCAAAGCAAATACCAATGCCATCGGAATGATCAGAATAGACCAGCATTCTACAATATTGGTCAGGTAAGTCGGGTTTTCCAATGGGTGAGAAGAGTTTACTCCGAAGTAACCACCACCATTCGTACCTAACTGTTTAATCGGAACGATTGCAGCTGTAGGACCTTGTGAAACAGTTTGTTCAGCTCCTTCCAATGTAGGGATTGTCATTTTGGAGTCGAAGCCCATCGGCGTACCTTGTATGATCAGGATGAAACCCACGATCAGAGACATCGGGAAAAGGATACGTGTACAGCTGATCACTAAATAGTGCCAGAAGTTGCCGATTGTTTTAGTTGTTTTGGCGGCCATCGATTTCATAATTCCAGCCATGGCAGCCATACCTGTTGCAGCAGTGATGAACTGGAACAACATGATGACGAACAACTGTGTAAAATAAGTCAAACCGCTTTCTCCGCTATAGTGCTGCAAGTTACAGTTAACCATGAAACTAATACATGTGTTGAACGCCAAATCTGGACTTTGTCCGCTGTTCCCATCAGGATTCAAAGGAAGATATCCTTGCGATACCAACAGGATCATACCCCAGAAGAACCAAAATACGTTTATAATAAGCAGAGATTTCAAGAATGCCTTCCAATCCATCTCTTCATTGGGGTTGATACCCGCCAGTTTGTAAATAAATCTTTCAATTGGAGCCATGAAACGCATGCAGTCGTTTCCCTCCTTATACACCTTGGCGATATGCTTTCCCAGCGGGTAACTGATAACCAGCAGCAGCAATATCTGCAATGCTACACCTAAAATTTCTGTATTCATCTTTTCACTTAAAAAAACTAATTACCATTAAAACTTTTCGGGCTTAATTAGGACATACATCAAATACCCGAAGATCAATAAGCAAAGTATAAACAGTGCTAAAAACATAATTTAAGTCTCCTTTCCTACATTAAATTTTCTCAAACCAGTCCACACACTTGAAGAAAAACCAATAGCATGCTACACCGGTAGCACACAAGAACAAAAATGATAACGTATCTTCCATACTTGTCTCTTTTAATTGTTAATACTATTTATTTGTTTTCCACCCTACTATATGCCAAAGCTGTGCCAAAAAATCGAGTTCATGCACAATACATTGTTTATCAGTTATATAATCAAAAAATAATATTATTATGTAATATGCTCAATCCTTTTCAAAAGGAAAAAGATATTTTCATTTTGAAAAGGTATATAAAAAAGGCAAGCTGCCTGTTTTAGGTAACCTACCGGGTATGCAAGAACAAAGTGTTCCACATTATAGTCTATAGGCTTCCATCTTCCTATAAAGTATGGTTAAGGCTATCCCTAGAGGACGAGCAGCTTCGGGTTTGTATCCGTTGGTATGTTGGAGAACTTTCTGAATGTGGTGCTTTTCAACGCTGACTAGGTCCAATTCAATATTATTCCCCGTATTTTCAGATAATTGACATTTCCTTTCCATGGACATCGTTTTATGGCTGCCATATATTTTTTATGATCACTTTAAATCTCACCAAAATCTTTAGATATCTGCCCTGCACAGACAGGCTTCCAACAATCGAAATTTCTCTTTTTAGCTAAAATCGTGTTATTGATTATAGGCAATTCGCAACTTTCGCTGATATATAAAATAGCATGTCCCTGAGCTGTTGTTTTCAATTGTTTTCTTAATGTGTTCCAAGCTTCTGTATCAGAAATAAAATATTGCGATGCGGTAGACTCCGTTTCATACACCAGTTTGTATTCATTCAGCACCAATTCATTTTCTTGATTTGTCTTCTTTTGAGGATAGCATAAATAGGCAATTCCTGTCAAAAGGATGATTCCTGTAAAAGTATTCAGCAGATATTTAAAATAATAATCATTTTCGAAGACATAGAATTCATTGATGCTACCACATATACATACGCTAGCCACTAACAGTAATATTACCGTTATCCGTTGCTTTAAAAATTTCATCCGCATATTCTTTTCCATTTGTATCCTAATTTTTGAAATCAAATCCTTTAAATAAGCCGTGAATAAATTATATCCACGGCTCAAAAAGAAAAAAACAATTCAAATCTTTACAGAATGAATGGAGAAAAAGATTTTGGTACACATAAAACAACTTTAATTGCAATAATATATAATATGAAACTCATATCCTTCTATGAGCAACCAAGTACTTCTTGCAAGGCCACCATTTTTCAATCCTGTTTTTCAAAATGAAAAAATACCCCAAAACACCAATCCAGCTTGTTACTAGTAACAGAACGATAATCTTGTTTTTGATCCTTTGAGGAACATCTTTTTTTATTAAATTGCTGATTGCCCATACAGAGGCAAGCGAGCCTAACTGATAAATAAAAAATACCATTTTGTTTCTTTGTTGTTTTACATTGTTTCTTATAGCAGACAACCGAAGATGAATATTAATGATACTTTCTTCGGAAATCTAAACTGATAAAGATAATGCCAAAATCAGACCAATTAAAAAATAACAAACATAAACCACTATATATCAATCGATTAAAAAATATTGATTCTAAATTGAAAGCAAAAAAAACAACTAAAATGAAAAACACTTTTTCATTTTGGTAATATTACTTAGGCTTCCCTATTTGCAAACATCTGTTTATCAATAACAAATACAAATTGGTATGGATTTTGCTTTGTGTTGTATATAATATTTCAAATATGAGATTATTTATCATTTCGAATAGGTTGCCTGTAAAAGTTACACGTTCCTCCGATGGAAAATTTGTTTTTTCACGGAGCGAAGGAGGGCTGGCTACAGGTTTGAAGTCATTGGACGTTGATTGTGAAAAACACTGGATCGGTTGGCCTGGCGTCTGCGTGGAACAAAAGACGGAAAAAGATGACATTTGCTGTCAATTGGAAAAAAATAATTATCATCCGGTATTCTTATCCGACGGGCAGTATGAAAATTACTACGAAGGATATAGCAACAGTACCCTATGGCCCCTCTGTCATTACTTTTTTGCTTATACGTTATATAAAAAGAACTTTTGGGAATCATATAAGGAAGTCAATGCTGTTTTTTGTGAAGAGATATCTCGGATAGTTGAACCTAATGATTGGGTTTGGGTACAGGACTATCAGTTAATGCTGTTGCCGGGCATGCTCCGTGAGAAGTTTCCCAACCTTCATATCGGGTATTTCCACCATATTCCGTTTCCTTCACATGAACTTTTCCGGATTCTGCCCGAAAGGGTCGAGATCCTGAACGGACTTTTGGGAGCCGACTTTGTCGCTTTTCACATTCACGATTATATGCGTCATTTCATCAGTGCGACGGAACGCGTCCTTCATAAGAATTTCAATCTGGATGAAGTTCAAATGAATGATCGTGTAACCCGTGTGGATGCATTACCGATGGGGATAAACTATGATCTTTATCACAATGTGATAGCTGATGACAAAGTCCACCACGCAGTAGCGAAAACACGACTTCTATTTGGAGATCATAAGTTAATCATATCGGTAGACCGACTGGATTACAGCAAAGGAATATTGCACCGTCTTTACGGATTCGCCTCTTTTTTGAAAAATCATCCGGAATATCACGGGAAAGTGACATTGGCGATGGTTATCGTCCCCTCTCGCGACCATGTAGGCAGTTATGCCGAATTGAAAACCAAAATAGACGAGGAGATCGGTTCTATCAATGGAACTTACTCTACCATGAATTGGACTCCGGTATGTTATTTTTATCACGGTTTCTCTTTTGAGGAATTGGTAGCGATGTATTATGTTGCCGATATAGCCTTGGTAACCCCTTTGCGCGATGGTATGAATCTTGTGGCAAAAGAGTATGTCGCTACCAAACAAGATAATCCGGGGGTACTCATTTTAAGTGAAATGGCCGGTGCTTCGGTTGAATTGTCTGATGCTTTATTGATTAATCCAAACGACACGGACCAGATCGAACAAGCCATTTGCCATGCATTGAAAATGCCATTGGAGGAACAAAGAGAAAGGCTTCAGCGAATGCAAGCCATCCTTTCGGTTCAAACCGTAAACAAATGGGCTGCGGATTTCATGAGAGAATGGCGACAGACCGCAGAGAAAAACAAACGATTACAAAAGAAAAAGATCTCCGCACAAGACCAGAACGAAATCAAAACATTATATGACCAAGCGAAAAAGCGCTTGATTTTGCTGGATTACGACGGAACATTAACTGCATTCAAAAATCATCCGGAAGATGCAGTTCCAACACCTGCATTACGAGACCTGTTACAGCGTTTTTGTTCCGACTCTCGGAATCATGTAACCATTAATAGCGGGCGGGACCACTATACATTGGAGAAATGGCTGGGAGATCTTCCTCTGTCTTTTGCCGCTGAGCATGGCGCATTTTACAAGGAAAAAGGCGCATGGCATAAAAACATAGGCAATCGAGAGTGGGATTCGGAGCTATTGTTTATTCTAAATTTGTTTGTAAGCAAAACCCCGTACTCTCATCTTGAGACAAAAGAAGCTGCTCTTGCCTGGCATTATAGAGAATCGGACGCCTGGCTGGGAGAGCTGAGAGCGCAACAGCTAACAAAGGCTATAATGCCTGTTTGCCTGAAAAAGGGATTACAAATCATGCAGGGCAACAAAATCGTGGAAATAAAATCTCCAGAATGCACAAAAGGTTCGGAAGTAGATCGCCTATTATTGGCTTCCCGCTATGATTTTATACTAGCAATGGGAGATGACACGACGGATGAGGATATGTTCCGGGCTCTTCCAGTATCCGCCATAACAGTTAAAGTTGGAATTGTATCTGAAAAAGCCAAATACAATCTGTCCTCGCAGGAAGAAGTATTGCCTTTTTTGGAAGAACTGTCGGGTGATGGTGTTAGTTACGGAATGACTTCCAGAAGCATAAAAGGTCAACTGAAAGCCACCGTTGATTTTTTTAAAGGATTGTGGACAAATAAAAAATAATTTTTATGGACAAGTTAAATTACGGAGTAATAGGAAATTGCTGCACAGCGGCTTTGATTTCGGATAAAGGCAGTATAGATTGGTTATGTTTCCCTAACTTCGACTCACCTTCCATCTTTGCATCATTGCTCGATCGGGAGAAAGGGGGATATTTCGGCTTCGAGGTTTCTCCGGATTATCAAATATCGCAATCGTATGTTCCTCATACAAATATTCTTTCGACCAACTTCGTATCAGAAGAAAATGAATTTGCCGTTGTAGATTTCATGCCTTGTTACCATCTGAGCGATGCGAGCAATTGTTATCGTCCGGCAGAGATCTACCGATATATCCGCAGAATCAAAGGTACTCCCCGTTTTAAAATCAACTATGAGCCGGCTCCGGACTATGCCCGTGGAAAGACAATTTTCAATACGACCTCGGAATATATAGAGACCTACTCTACTTCTAACAGCAAAGATAGGCAATATCTTTATTCCTCACTACCTTTGCCCAACATCTTGGAACAGAAAGAAATCGTACTGGCTAAGGACGAGTTCTTGCTACTTTCATATAACGAGAAAGTAATACCCGTCAACATTGAGCGTGAGAAACTGGAATACTGCCGGACGCTGGTTTATTGGCTGAATTGGACTGACCGAACCAAGAAGTTTACGGTCTATAACGATATCATTGAGCGAAGTCTCCTAGTTTTAAAATTGATGTCTTTTTATAATGGAGCCGTATTGGCGGCCATAACAACTAGCCTACCGGAAACAATCGGAGAAGTCCGTAACTGGGATTATCGTTTTTGTTGGCTGCGCGACGCCTCCATGTCTATTGAAACTTTGTTCCAGATAGGCCATGTGGAAGCCGCAAGACGGTTCATGAGATTTGTCCAGTCTACTTTTGTTTCTCAACACGATACTTACCAGATCATGTACGGTATTCGCGGAGAAAGAAAATTGACGGAAGTTATTCTGGGACATCTTTCCGGTTATAAGAACTCACGACCCGTTCGGATCGGTAATGATGCTTACCACCAGCTTCAAAACGACTCGTTCGGCTATTTAATGGACCTGATCTACCAATACTATCGTTTGATGCCCGGTACATTGGACGAGGTGGAAGATATGTGGGAAATGGTAAAAAGTATCCTGACGAATGTGATGATTGACTGGAAAAAACCAGACAAAGGCATTTGGGAGATTAGAGGAGAAGGACAGCATTTTGTTTCCTCCAAAGTTATGTGCTGGGTCGCATTAGACAGGGGAGCTCGTATTGCAGATTTATTAAACAAACCGACATACCGGAGACGTTGGTCGGAAGAAGCGACCGTAATCAAAGAAAATGTCATGAAAAACGGTTGGAAAGAAGAGATGCAAAGTTTCTCGCAAGCCTACGGTAATTCCGACCTTGATGCGTCCTTGTTGTTAATGGAACCGTACGGATTTATCGATCCGAGAGACATACGCTACCATAAAACAGTGCAAGCGATAAAGAATGCGTTACTTTACAAAGGGTTGATGTACCGTTATAAATCTCATGATGATTTCGGACTTCCCTCTTCCGCTTTTACTATTTGTACGTTCTGGCTCATCCGTGCTCTTTATGTCATTGGAGAAAAAGAAGAAGCACGTAGTCTGTTTGAGGAAATGCTTCATAATTCAAATCACTTGGGACTTTTCAGTGAAGACATTGATTTTGAAACCAAGGAACAACTGGGGAATTTTCCTCAAGCATATTCCCATTTGGCACTAGTCAATACCGCTATATTGTTTTCGGAAGAGGACATACGACTGTTTTTTAAATAAACCTTCTGTATCTCTTTCATTTTGGAAATATTTTTTCACTATGAAAGAGATTTTATTCTCTTTTTATAGGACAATGTTCATAGACATCTCATTATTAAACAATTATATATCTTCGAACGCTATTGGCTCAAAAATTGCCAGTTTCTTGCAGTTAAATAGTGAATCAATATGGAAACGAATAATTTACTGGCCCCATTATTTTTTGTATTGATAGGGTTGATGGGAGGTGCGATTTTAAAATTCGGATTAAAAAAGATGCCTCTTCCTTACACGGTCGGGCTATTTGCCTTTGGATTATTGATCGGTACGTTTGACCGGATAGGCTGGTTGGAAAGCATTCCTATATTAAAATCATCGATCGATTTTGCCGGAAATGCTAATCCCGATATGATACTTTATATTTTTCTTCCGATCTTGATATTCGACGCTGCTTATGAACTGGACGTGCATATCTTTCGAAAAACATTGACAAATGCCACTATATTGTCCGTACCGGGTGTCATTATTGCGATGTTGCTGACGGCTGCCTTGATGATAGGGATCGGAACGTTCGCCCCTTCTTATGAAGGGTGGAACTGGACATTTGCATTGATGTTCGGAGCCTTGATAAGTGCGACAGACCCAGTGGCCGTTGTCGCATTGTTGAAAGAGCTAGGCACCAGTAAACGTTTCTCGACGCTAGTGGATGCCGAGTCGATGCTAAACGATGGAACCGGTATTGTCCTTTTCATGCTGTTTTTCGGAGCCTATACCGCTACTGGTGTTTCGGATTCTCCCGTAGCGGACTTTATCATGGTCGTTGCCGGAGGAGCCCTGATTGGTACGCTTTTGGCTTATTTGTGTATTCAATTTATCACAAAAGTAAATGGAGACGAGATGCTTCAAAACAGCGTGATGATTCTTTCCGCTTATATGACTTTTGTCATAGCGCAAAATTATTTGGAAGTATCGGGAGTAATCGCTTTGGTCGGTTTCGGTTTGACAGTCTCTTACATGGGCCGTCTGAGGTTGAAACCGCAGGTCAATAAATTCATGCGTCAATTTTGGGAATTGGCGGCACACATAGCAAATACATTGATATTCATAATTGTAGGTATCGTAATAGCATTGAAGGTAGACTTCTCATGGATGGATTTATTGATTCTTATCTGTGTATATGCCGGGATAAATACCATTCGTATATTAATAATAACCATATTTTATCCGATCATGAAACGGTCCGGATATGGCTTGTCGGTGCGAGAGTCCACGATCTTGAGTTGGGGAGGATTACGTGGTGCATTGGGACTAACGATGGCACTGATGGTATCGTATACCTTTTCGATACCAGAACCAATACGTCGGCAAGTACTTTTCCTTACGGCTGGGATTGTAACTTTAACATTGACAATAAATGCGACTACAATCGGTTGGCTTCTAAAGAAATTGGGATTGACAGAGATACCGTCCTCCAAGCTTCTTTTGGATTATAGCGTAAAAGAACAGTTGTACGAAGGTTCTGTAAAATACCTAAAAGATCTGAAACAGAAGGAAGCGTTGGAAGCAACAGACTGGAGTATTGTCGAACAGTTCCTACCTCAAAAAGAAATATATCCGGAAATGCCTGTCCGTACCAAAGACGTAATGGCAGACATACGCCTACGAATCTTGGATAGAGAGCGCTCGCTCTATTGGAGCCTATACACAAACGGTGTCATTTCATCCGGGACGCAAAGACGTTTAAATGCCGCAATTGATGAACAATACGATCGAGACGGAAAGAAACCTCTATGCGACCGAGGCGATATTTTTGAATTCTGTGAGGAACCTTCATGGATAATCAGTATGAAGTTTTTCTCTCGTTTTTTCCAAAAATGGGCAGATATTTACTATCAAGACAGAATTATTTTAGGGTACGATTTGGCAAGGGGATTGATCATAGCCCAGAAAGAGTCCTTGAAACTGGTTAACGAGTTTGGCTCCTCGGAAACAGTCTCTACCGAATATGAAAGTTGCTTGTCGCTTTTACAAGTCGAGATCCGTAAAAATATAACTAGAGCATCGAATTTTATCACAAAAATATCCATTGATTATCCTAAATCATATAAAGAGGCTGTGACTCGCAAGTCTGTCCGTATGTTATTGAGCAACGAAAAAAAGAGGATAGAACAATTCAAGGAACAGGGTTTGATTTCCCAAGAAGAAGCCGAGCAAATGGTAAATGAGTTGGGAGAACGTCATAATAAGGTTTTTACTTCTTACCAGTTCCTAAAATAGCGACAAGAGAAATATGTCATCCTCAATAGATAATAACTCATCTAAATCACCATTCATAATGTATGGTAAACACTGGCGAATCTTGTCTATAGGCCAATCCCACTATTTGAGGATCTTGTATAATGGTATTTAGATATACGGTTTGTTTATCTCCCGTACGTGGATATATTTTAGTCATCATCTTTCTTCGTTTTTTAGTAATGTTTCTTTTTCAAGAAAAAAATAGATTGTGTAGCCAACAGAATTACAAAGACGTATTCCGCTGTTAAATAGATTGCGAGAGGAACTTGCGTGTAGCGACATAACCAATAAAGATAAACCAAATATATGGCTGTTGTCGTAACTTGAAAAAGGAAAGTCATTTGTGTCTTCCCTGTTCCTCCGACAGCATTCAAATATACATAACCCGGTAAAGCGAAAGTGTAATTCAACAACATTACAACAAAAGGGGCAAAAGCTAATTGTATCAATAGTTCATTACTCGTATAAAAACCAATAATCCATCGATTACACAATAAAGCAATCGCAACCAAGGGAAATCCTATGGCATAACCTAATTTCAGAATTTTACTACAGATTGAAAATAGTGTCTTCCCTTCTCCCGCACCAATCGCATTACTGACTAATGAGCCTGTTGTAAGCGCAAAAGAATTCGCTATCACAAAAAATATAGCCGATACGCTCCGGGTTATATTGGAAATCGCTAACTCTATTTTTCCCAAATGTTCAATTGAAACGAAAAACAAGAACCAAGGGGCTACACTAATAAACGCATGAAGCATACTCCATATTGATAACTTCAAGACTTTTATAAGTAAATTACCATTATAGACCGGCCTTAACCCATATTTTTCTTTATCCAATCGTATCCACATATAGAAGAAAAGCATCATAAAGGAGCCCATCTCTGCCAAAGAAGAGGCAATTGCCGCCCCCGAGATTCCTAATTTCCTAGTGAATATCAAATAAAAATTTAAAGGAATATTGATTAATACCGCCATGGCAGCAGCCCAAGATAGAGCTTTTGTATGCGTTATCCCCACTAAAAAAGAACGTATCGCTAAAAATGGGAATGAAAACAACAATCCAAAGCTACGCCAATCCAAGTATAGGATTACCGCTCGATAAATATCCGAGGAAACGATCAGCTTCTTTAATATAAATGGGGAAACCGTATGAATGAGAAGGTAAAGAAAGATAGCCAATCCCAAAAGGAAAAATAAGCCTTGAAAAAAGGTCTTGCCGGTTTCCTTGTAATCTTGCTCTCCATTCCTTCGAGCTACCATTACTTGCAACCCAATGCTAAATCCAAAACCAAGCATATAAATCGCCAAATAATAAATTCCGGCGATAGCGGACGCTCCTAATTCTATCTCTCCAACGTGGCCTAAGAAAACAGCATCCGTAATATTGATTAATTGTTCCATTAAGATGCTCATCATTACAGGAAAGTTGATGAGCCATATTTGTTTATATGTATAATTCATTGCTCAACTGTATAATAGTGCGATACAACATACCGCTTTTATGCAGTATGTTATTTCGTAATCCATAAAATAAAAGGATATAAAATCTCCGTGACAAATAAAGCTGTATTTGTCAAATAGCTGAATAGCTTTATTGGATAGGGCTAAAAGAAAAAACGGCTAAATAGACGTCTCTATCCAACCGTTCAAAAGATCTTCGCGATAATCTTTTGTGCTCACAGTCAAGGTTAAACTCGAAAAACATATAACTTCAAAATGAATTTATAACATCATTTTGTTTTGATGTTGGCAAAGGTAAGCCTTTATTTGTAAATAACAATTTTTTATCATGTTTTTTTACTATTATATCTTTTTTTTCTTCTCTAGAATATTTTCGTTTTAATTTATGGTCTCTCTTGTGCTCGGATATTCAAAAAAACACAATGGAAAGTTCAAGAGATGAAAGCAGGGCATAAAAAGGGTGTGTCATGACACACCCTCTTGTGAAACCATAAAAAGGATTTTCAGCCACAATGGAAATAAGTATTGACCAGCTTCAACATCTCTTCGGGATTATTCTCTAGGTCCTTGCGTAAAGAAGCGTCATCATAAGATTCCAGTTTACGGATGATGCCGTCTATCATACTCGGACTAAACACGTTATATTTTTCAAAAACAGCACGCTGTTGTCTTAAACGGGCAGCTGAGGCTGCGCAACTGTCTGGGAGTTGATCCAATGTCTTTAGGCGATCTTGATTCTCTTCCTTATGAATATTCACGTTTACATAAGTCTTCTCCGCGATCTCCAAAGCATCATCGATCTCAAAACCATGGCGGCACGCAACTGCCAATCCTGCCAATAATTGGTATAAATCAGCGGAGCCATCCGGTGAGCGCATCTCGACCGTTTGCTTTTGGCTCGTATCATAATGGCTGGCAGGTTCCAATGGGTTCGCCAAAGCGCACATGTCCGTTTTTGCGGCCCAACCTAGTGGAACACGAACTAAAACTGAACGATTCCGATCTCCCCAACAAATATTCGTAGGTGCTTCTTGGTGTGGAACCAAGCGGAAATATGAGGTTGGGTTCGTATTTCCAAAAGCTGTAATAGAGGAAGCTAAGCACATCATTCCAGCGATAGCCTTACGGGCGGTTTCGGATAAGATACCATTCGCTAACATCTGATTCTTACCATCTTTCATGATACGCATATGGACATGCAGGCCGGAACCTGCTTTTCCCACCGTAATTTTCGGAGCGAAAGTGATGTTATAACCATATTCATGCGCTAGATTGCGGATCGCCCATTTTGCGATCATCAATTGATCCGCCGCGTTTTCCGCAGGACATGGTAAGAACTCGATCTCATTTTGCTCATAGATCAAACCATTTAATGTAAAATTACCCACTTCCGAATGACCATATTTAATTTGTCCCCCGGCTTGCGCTATGCAGTGCATGCATTCCGTCCGGAACTCATTGAACTTAGCGTAGGGAGCGGATTCATGATAACCTTTTTGGTCGGTAGCAGGGAAAACGCCTTCATCCGGTGCGATTACGTAATATTCTAATTCACCCATTGCCTCAAATTCCATTCCCGTCACCTCATGAAAAGCCTTACAAGCTTTACGCAAGGTATATTCCGGGGAACTTTCCAAGGGTTCTCCATCCTTATTGAAGAATGAGCAAAGCATGGTAAGCGTAGGTAATTCCGCAAACGGATCCTCGAATGCCGTACGGAAACGGGGCACCACATACAGGTCACTACTTCCCGCCTCGATAAACGAGAAAAGACTAGAGCCATCCACACGCTCACCACAAGTCAAGATCGCATCCAGATAAGCTGCGTTGTTGATTACAAAGTTCAGTGTTTTCAAACGTCCGTCGCCCGCGGGATACATAAAATTAACCATCTGGATATCGTTTCCATAAATATAGCGGATAATGTCCTCTTTCGTAAACCCGGACGCAGGCTTCCCACAAAACTTCTCTAATTTGTTGGGAGTCATTTCTAGTTCTTTGTTCATGTCTTATATTGATTATGTTTATAGTGTAGAGAAAAACTTCCCTTTGGAACTGTCGACCGGTATCAAGCTAGAGATCGCTTCCGCGACCTCTATAGGCCGGTCAGACTCTATGATGTCCACGCCTTGACGGATGATCATACGGTATGCTTCGGCACGACTTTCGGGTGTGGATAGTTTATCGTCGGAAGGGGCGGTAGAGATCATGCACATGACACCTCTTTCATGTAACATATCGATCACCTCACGGACTTCGGGGGTAATCTTCGGACCTACGTAAGCCATGATATGGCTCCAAGGTATACCGTTATCCTCATAGTCTTGAACCGCCTCTTTCGTTTTCACGAAAGCTTCAAACATGAAATTCGGATTTTTCTCGTAAAAGAAACGAGCTGAGGCACCATCATGAACCGTAATCATTACATAAGGTTCCGCTTGCATATCGGTAATCAACCGAGCGGTACGCTCCATAGGAACATCCTTCTTATCAAGGATTAGGATTGTTTTTCCACGGGCCCAACGAATCGCTTCCTCTAAAGTCGGGATACGGTAGTTCGTGATATTTCCCTCAGAATCCTTCAAACGGAAATTTCGCAATTCTTCCCAAGTATAATCAGAAACTTTCCCGGTCCCATTACTGGTACGCTCCAGTGTATCATCATGGAAAAGGACGATAACACTATCTTTGGTTAACCTCGGATCCACCTCGAACGTGGCAGGCGTATAAGAGAGGGTATTTTCAAAGGTTTCCATACTGTTCTCAGGATAGCCTTTTCCCCGTCCGCCTCGGTGTCCGCTAATTAAAGGAATTCGGTCATCGGCATATTGGTAGAAAGATATCAAATCATCTACATTTGATATCTGTAGCGTATTCATTTCGTTGTATTCAAGCTCCTTCTTTGGCGTGTTCAATACGCAAGAACCACAAAGCAGGGCCAGCATTAAAAATCTGGCGGATAAATTGAGTTTCATTTCACGATCGTATTTTAGGTGAATGATTCTTTCTATCCGCCAAACTTACACAAAATAAATGATTTTACAGAGTTAGCGCCTTAATATTCGTCAACTTTCTGGTCTGCACGGAACTTATCCAAACGTGCTTGCAAACGAGTTTGGACATCGGCATATTCCGGATTATCGTATAAATTATTCAACTCATTCGGATCACTTTGCAAATCGTAAAGCTCGTCGCAATTAATCGCATCATTATGTTCATTCTTTTCTCCATAGAAATGGATCAATTTATAACGACTGTCACGTACGCCATCGTGACGACGTACCATATGGATAGCTGGATAATCATAATAATGATAATACAGATACTCACGCCAATCTTTTGGTGTCTCGCCTCCAAACAAGGGGACTAAAGAAGTTCCTACCATATAATCAGGTTTCTCGATACCGGCTATATCCAGATAAGTCGGGGCATAGTCAATGTTCTGTACTAAGGCCGTACATTCACTTCCCGCCTTGATTTTAGCAGGGTAACGGATAATTAACGGCGTACGGAAAGATTCCTCATACATGAAACGTTTGTCGAACCAGCCATGTTCACCCATGTAAAAACCTTGATCCGAGGTATAAACGATCACTGTATTATCCATAAGTCCTTCTTTTTCCAGATAGGCGATCAAACGCCCCACCTCATCGTCAATAGATTTGATGCAACGTACGTAATCCTTGATATAACGTTGATATTTCCATTTAACCAAATCCTCACCTTTCAGGTTCTCGTTAATGAATTTTTCGTTACGAGGCTTATAAGAAGCGATCCAAGCCTCCCGTTGTTCCGGGGTCATACGATCCAAAGAGGCCTCCCAACCACCAATATTCCATTCCTTTTTATAAGCTTCCTTATCTTTAAGCTCATCTACCTTCAAATCATAAACCAAAGTCATATTTTTGTCTATACTCATCTCTTGCGTACGTGCGGCATCACAACGAGTGGCATAATCATCATTGAAAGTATCTGGATATGGGAACTCTACATCCTCATATAAATCCATATATTTTGTATCCGGCATCCAGTTACGATGTGGAGCCTTATGATGAACCAGCAGGCAGAAAGGCTTATCCTTATCCCTCTCTTCCAAAAACTCGATAGCGTGATCGGTCGTAAGGGTCGTCGCATATCCCTCTTCTTTTACATATTTGCCATTCGATTCTTTACTTTTGAACTCCGGATTATAATAATCTCCTTGATCCCATAACACATGATAATAATCAAAACCTTTCGGCTCACATTGCATATGCCATTTACCGACAACACCTGTTTGATAACCGTGCTGTTGTAAGATTTCAGAGAAGAATGTTTTTGTCGTATCAATGCCCGCCCCTAATTGTCTTTGTCCGTTTTGATGGCTATAAAGACCGGTCATTAAACAAGCCCGGCTAGGGGTAGAAAGAGAATTCTCTACAAAGGCTTGCCTGAACAACATTCCTTCCGCAGCCAAACGATCTAAATTTGGTGTAGGCGCCAATTTACCTAGCACATGTCCATAGGCGCTAATAGTTTGATATGAATGATCATCCGTCATGATATGGATGATATTGAGCGGCTTTTCCGCTACTTCCTTTTGCCCTACTCCACAAGCGGAGAATAAAAGGGCGGGAGCCAAAAAGGCTCCACAGTTGATAATATTTTTCATATATTATGCGTATTATATCAATCTTTTACAAACGTACGAAACAAATTTGAATTATTACCAATAATACTTCTCTGCAATCTCTGACATAACTGGATATTTGCTATCCTCGTCATCATATTGACGTTTTAATTCCAATAATTTTGCTTTTAGTTCTTTGATTAAAACTTTATTGGCCGGATCGTTATAGATATTTTTCATTTCCAGAGGATCTTCCTTTAAGTCAAACAATTCCCATTCAGGTTTTACAGAGACGTTTTTCGTACCGGTCATACCTAAGGATTCCCCATAATAGAAAACCAATTTGTAGCGATCCGTACGGATACCATAATTAGCTGTTACGTTATGATCGTTATCCGCATTCATCCAATAACGATAATACATCGCTTGTCGCCAGTTCGCAGGAGTCTTGTTCACTAAGTTTGATCGGAAGCTCTCCCCTTGCATTTGACTAGGCTTGTCTGTACCTGCGTAGTCAAGAAATAAAGGAGCAAAATCTATATTCAATGTAATATCTTTATTTTCCGTGCCCGGCTTGATCTCCTTAGGGTAACGAATAACAAACGGCATTCGTAAACACTCCTCATACATTAATCGCTTATCAAACCAGCCATGTTCTCCGAGAAAGAATCCTTGATCACCCGTATAGATAATAACCGTATTTTCCGCTAATCCATTATCATCTAGGTATTTCAGTATCCGTCCAACATTATCATCTATACCTGCGATACAACGCAAGTAATCTTTGATATATAATTGATAAGCCCAATGGCGAAATTCATCACGGCTTAAATCAGCAGGGATCTCTGTTTTCAAATCTGATTGGCGAAAGTTCTCCATGCTCATCTGAAGTAACTGCGCATATTGTCCTTTACTCTCATACGTATCCAATAAATTACTCGGTTCTGGTATTGTCACATCTTTCAATAAATCTTTAAACCGTTCCGCAGGTGTCCATGGACGATGCGGGGCTTTGAAATGACACATCAAGAAGAAGGGCTTATCCTTATCTCTACCACTCAAATATTTAATAGCTTCACTTCCTATCACATCCGTAGAATGACCTTTGTAGACTTTTCCTGTTCGTGGATTCGCTCGTGGATTATTTCCCCATGTCCCTTTCTCGATAAGCATCGGATCAATATAACGCCCCTGTCCGGGCAATACATTATAGTAATCAAATCCAGTTGGCTCCGCATGCAAATGCCATTTACCGATAATGGCTGTTTGATATCCAGCTTGCTGTAAATATTTCGCCACATTGGGATGATCCGGATCTAATGGATCTACCAATGTATATACGCCATTCCTTTGGCTATACTGTCCGGTGATAATTGCTCCGCGACTAGGAGTACTGATAGAGTTAGTTACAAAACAATTTCGTAAGATCGCACCTTCATGCGCTATTCTATCTATATTCGGAGTAGGCAGGATATTAGATAAAATCCCACCATAAGCACTCACTGCCTGCGAGGCATGATCATCCGACATGATATAAATAATATTGGGACGACTCTGATCTGCCGCAATTATAGTTTGTGCGGCGAATACGCCACACAAACAGAAGCCGAAAGTTGTTATATCAATTTTCTTTTCCATACTATTATTCTATTTATTATATTTACTTTTTTGGCCTAAGTCAATCCCAACCCGGGTTTTGAGTTAACTCAGGATTTAAGTCAATCTCATGCTGTGGGATAGGCATAAGGATCATATGTTCTTTTACGTTTTTTGCGATATCAGTTTTATTGCTTTCCGCAATGGAAGCTTCATAGGCACTATGCTCCTTCATCCGCTGCACGAATTTGCCCATGCGTACAAGATCAAACCAACGGTGTCCTTCTAATGGGAATTCCAACCATCTCTCTTTTAAGATGGCATCCCTAAAACTATCTTTCGATAGTCCCTTGTAGTTTCCTGATGTATCTCCATAGGCTCTTTCACGAACCCGGTTTAACACCTCATGTGCTTTCATTATATCACCTAATTCATTTAATGCTTCTGCATACATTAATAATGCGTCTGAATATCGGATAATATGTGTATTTATTTCACACTGGTTTTCAGCTTTTAAACCTTCTTGCCAATATTTACCAAATAAAGGGATAGAAGATATTATCTCGTGTCCATTATTAGGATTCGTGTAATTCGTACGGAAATTCACAAGGTGACGTCTATCATTTTTATCATAAGCATTGTATAGTTCCATTGTAGGAATGTCAGCCTCATTTGAACCTGCCACCCCTACAGGTTCAGGTATTGAATACTTCGGACCTGCTAGCCCCATCTCTTGGTTGAAGACTAAAGGTTGTGGTCTAAATTCAACATACAATACAGCCTCCTTACCAGCTTCAGTTGCCGGGTTCCAGTTGTCTGCATAATTTTCATGTAAGCCATATCCATATTCACCCTCATGTTCTATAACTTCCGCTAATATGTTTTTAGCATTTGTATAATCACCTTTAGTTAAATACACTTTCCCCAATAGAATTTTCGCGGCACCTTTAGTTACACGCCCAATATCATTGGAGCCATAGTTTGCCGTGACGGGTAATACAAGAGAAGCATCGGTCAAATCTGAGATAATTTGCTCATATACCTTTTCTTTATCTATTCTTGGTCCCATAGCGTCATTTATATTATCCAGTTTTAGGACTAAAGGAACATCTCCATAAAAACGTACCAAATTAAAATAAAAAAGAGCTCGTAAACATTTCGCTTCACCAACAAAACGAGCTTTTAAGGATTCATTCATTGTTATTCCCGGAATATTATTAATTGCGGCATTTGCCCTCATTACACCGGAATAATTGTTCTTCCATGTATCTCGGACAAATGTATTTTCTGCATTATGTCGCAAAAACTCTAGGTCTTGCAGAAAAGCATTAGGCATTCCTAGCCCATTTTTCATACCATCGGCAGGTAGATCACACATCAAGAACATTTGACGCTTATAAATTTCGTAAAATTCTTGATAAATAGCATCAACTGCGGATTGTGCATCCTTCTGATTCGTGTAAAAATTGTTTGTAACTAGGCGATCTATTGGACTTTCATCCAAAAAAGAGCAACTACAAAACAAACTTATTGTTATTAAGTAACTATATAGAAATATCCTTTTCATGATCATATTAGATTTATTTATTTAATATCAAGTTTTAAGCCTACCATAAATGTGCGAGCTTGAGGGTATCCACCAAAATCCTCACCAGCTTCTAAAGTAGAAGCTCCCCGGTAACTAACCTCGGGATCATAACCACGGTATTTAGTCCATGTCAATAGATTCTGTCCAGTAACGTATACTCGTAGACCTTGTATATGTTTTAGGTTCAACTTGGAGAAATTGTATGATAAGGATAATGTTTTTAACTTCAAATAAGATCCATCTTCAACAAAACGATCGTTTACCAATATATTACGATTAGTTGAAGCCTTTGGATAAATATTACTTGGATGCTCAGGTGTCCATCTATCAATCAACTCCGCATAGACATTAGATCCCCCTGTCGGTGTCTCTAACTCCATAGCATTATAATTGAATATCTTGTTTCCCACAGAATATTGTAAAAATATATTTAACTCAAATCCTTTATAGGCAAAAGTATTGGTCATACCTCCAAAGAACTTTGGATTTGCGTCACCCAAAATCTCCCGATCATTCGTTGCATCGACTTTACCGTCTCCATTAAGATCCTTATAACGTCTTAGACCTACACCAATCGGAGAAGCGGAAGATGTTTGTTGTTTACACTCCTCCTCGTTTTGGAAAATACCATCAAAACGATAGCCATAAAAAATGCCAATAGGTTTACCTACTATAAGCCTACGGATAGCTCCGGTCTTTAAGTGACCGTCTCCCTCATTCATTTCCTTATAATCCTCACCTCCTAATTCCAAGACTTTATTGCGGTTAAAAGATATATTGAAGGCTGTTGTCCATGAGAACTCTCTTCCTGTTATATTGTCACTCTCAATTGAAAGTTCCCAGCCATGATTCTCTACACTTCCGATATTTTTCAGCATTGTCTGGTAACCAGAGGTATAAGGAATAGCTACATCATATAACAAATCTGTAGTCTTTTTCTTATAATAATCGGCTGTGATACGTACACGATTATTCCATAATCCAAGATCAACTCCTATATCAAACTGTCCAGTGCGCTCCCACTTTAAATCAGGGTTCGGGATTCTATTTGGCGAAAATCCTGTCACTTGCGAACCTCCAACTACATAACTATAGGATGCCAATGTTGCTAATGACTGGTAAACACCAATTTCTGTGTTACCCGTGAACCCATAGCTGGCCCGTAACTTTAAGTTTGGAATTAAATCTTTTACGGATTCCATAAAAGATTCTTCTGAAATACGCCAAGCAGCAGATGCAGAAGGAAAGAAACCATACTTGTTATTTGATCCGAAACGAGACGAACCATCAATACGTGCATTAACAGAAAATAAATATCGATGGTCGAATGAATAATTTATACGAGCTAAGTAAGACATAAGATTCCATTGGGTAGCGTTAGATTCAGGTTTATTATAAATCGAGCCAGCTCCCAAATTATTATGTAGCATAACATCATTCACGAAATTCGATGATGAAGCTAGCACATATTCTGTATTGTTCTGTTGCATAGTGAAACCTCCAAGAAGATTTAAATCATGTTTTCCCGCAAATGTTTTATTCCACGTCAACGTGTTCTCATTTAACCAATTAATTGTTTTATTCACACCAACATAGGCTGATGCGATACCCCTCGCTTGATAAATAGAAACAGGAGTATATCGGTTGGTCTTATGATACATAATATCTGCTCCCGCTACGATTTTTAATTTTAAGTCAGGTATAATTTCCCATTGAGCGTAGATATCTCCTAATAGACGAGATGTCGAATTGTTAAATTTTTGTTCCTTGGCAGTACCTACGGGATTAGGTACCAAAATTCCGGGAACATTTATTTGTGTGTAAGTTTTCGTTACCTCATCCTCATATACAGGTAAAATCGGATTCATTCTCAATGCGCCAGAAACGACGCCATCTTCACCTCCTGTATCTGTAGCGACCGCATTATTGATTGTATGTGTCCCTGTTGCGTGTGTACCAACCGTGAAGTTCTTAAAGATATTACGATCAAGGTTTAAGCGAATAGAATAACGTTTAAAATCCGAATCAATAATAATACCCTTTTGGTTTGTGTAATTCCCAGATATCGAGTATTGTGTTTTTTCATCTCCTCCAGAGAAATTAAGCTGATAGGTTTGTGTAAGTCCAGTTCTATAGATTTCGTCTTGCCAATCTGTCCCATCTCCGACTTTAGTGATTTCCGTTAAATCCGTATTGCTATAATAAGGATCCAAACCATCGTTAGTATATGCTTCATTAACAAGTTTCACATAATCTTGCGCTTTCATTACCTCCAATTTTTTTGATACATTAGACCATCCAAAAGAAGTCTCAAAAGAAATTACATCACGCCCTTTCTTACCACTCTTCGTCGTGATCAATACTACGCCATTTGCCGCACGTGCACCATAGATCGCTGTAGCTGCCGCATCTTTTAAGATTTCGATAGACTCTATATCTGATGGATTCACTGTAGAAAGACCGCTCATTTGTGTTTTACCACCCGTATTACCAAAACCACTACCACTATAAACAGGAAAACCGTCTATTACATATAATGGCTCGTTACCACCCTGTAAAGAACTGCTACCACGTACCCGGATAGAAGCTACGGCTCCCGGCATACCAGAGGTTTGGATTACTTGCACACCTGAGGCTCGACCGACCAAACCTTGATCGATAGAAGTCATGGGCGTTTGCTGCAATTCCGCTGTTTTAACAGAGGATACAGAACCCGTCAAATCACTCTTCTTCACAGAGCCATAGCCAATGACAACAACCTCATCAATATTTTGGGTATCCTCTGTCAGTTGGATCTTAAGGGAATGTTGTTTACCAATTTTCACCTCTTTGGTCATATAACCAATATAGGATATCAAAAGTATATCCTTTTCCGACGCATCTAAGCTGAAACGCCCGTCCATATCGGATATGCTACCCGTAGAGGAACCTTTTACGACAACATTAGCGCCAATGATGGGTACGTTCGCCTGATCGGTAATGATACCTGTAATTTTACCATCCTGCTGGGTAATCCGGGGGTATTCATTTTTTTTGTAGATTATGATATGCTTATCATCAATCGTATAAGACAAGCCTTGTTTACCAAGAATATCATGTAATATTTGGTTGATGCTTTGTCTATCTGCTTTCACCGAGATTTTCTCATTAAGATTAATCTCATCATTCTTATACCAAAAAGAGTATTCACTCTGGTGCTTGATCTCTTCAAGCGCCTCCGAGATAGTAACATTGTGCAGATTCAATGATATTTCCGCTACTTGAGAGTAACCCGTTTTCGCGGATGCGCAAAATAAACTGAGCATACATAGTACAACAGATAGTCTCATGATGTTATATGTTTTTTTAAGGTTAACATTTGGCATATAATGCCTTGTGTGTGAAATTAATTTCATACTTTTGCGATGATTTAAAGTTTGTAATTGTGTTGCGATAATTCAGACTTGAGTCTTTAGAAACGGAAGATGTTGGTAGCATTTTCCGTTTTTTTCTATTCTCTCTTTTTTCTATTTCATAGGCATATCGATTTAACGTTTATAACTCATTTGGTTTATTTTTTCGAGATCGTGATTTGATCTCCTTCTATCTCATACTTTATAGGCCGATTAGCGGTCATGACCCGGAGGATTTGGTCTATATTCTCTCCTCGTACGAAATCACCGGTAAAAGCTGCATTCCTCAAATCATTTCCGAGGATATGGATTCTCACGTTGAAACTCCTTTCCAGTTGCTTGGCGATTTTCTCTAGTGGATAGTTGGTGAAATAGAATTTACCACAAACCCATGCCGTATAACTTTGCAATCTCACTTCTCGCTTGATAAAGCGATGTGAGGTTTTCATATATTTTATTTGCTGTCCCGGCATTATTTGGATGAGATTTTTAGTGTCAAGTCCGACACCGACTTTCCCTTCCGCTAAAGTCACCTCTATATCATTATCGTCATCATAGGCCTTCACATTGAATTTTGTTCCCAATACTTTCACCTTGACATTTTCAGCGCTTACGATAAAAGGATGCTCCTTGTCGTGCGATACCTCGAAGAATGCCTCGCCGTTTACCTTTACCTCCCTTTGTCCGGAGACGAATGCTGTCGGATAACTCAATGTCGTACCGGCGTTGAGGATCACTTTCGTACCGTCAGACAGGACTACGGAAGATCGCATTCCCATCGGATTCACCATCTCTATCATTTGGCAGTTCAGTTTCTTGTAACCTTCATGGAAAGAGATATAATTGGAGAGGCCGAACAAAAGCGTGACGGAGGCTGCGACCGCAGATATTCTCAACCAAAATCTTCTGCGCAAGCTGCGTTCGATACGGTTGTTGACCTCTAGGAAGATATCTTCCCTCATTTCGTCACCCATTTGCTTTATGATCTCTTTTCTTGTCTCCATATTTCGTCTTTCTTATAATGAGGAGTAAGGATCGGTGAAATTCGTTTAAAGGGAAAAGCGTTTTTTTTTAAAATACTTGAAATATATCCTAGATGTATAAGACATTCCTATAATTGTCGTGTAGAAAGTCATTTTCACCTAGTATTACTCCCCTCTGTATAGAAGATATACTTTAAGCGCTATAGGATATATACTTCAAGTGCCTTGGAATATATACTTCATTGGCAAATTTGACTTTATTGGAAAATGGATATTAATATGAGAACAAACGAAATATCAGGAAAATCCGATTTCAACCGTTTTATTAACTTCTCCACCGCAATCTTCATTTGCACTCGTACCGTACTCTCTTGGATGGATAGGATTTTAGCGACCTCCTTGGTACTTAATCCTTCCTCACGGATCATCAAGAATATTAGGCGACATTTTTCGGGAAGCTCATCAATTGCCAGATTAAAAAGTTCCCGCATTTCTTGCGATTCCAACATACCCTCAGGAGTAGCTTCTTCCTCTGGTTCAAATGAATATAACTGATCCATCTGGATTTTATTGACACTATTGCTTCTTGAAATATGACGAAGCGCTTCGTTGCGTACCGTTATATACAAGTAAGTATCTATATTGTCTATCTCTTTTAAGCGTGCTTTTGATTTCCAAATGGAAAAGAACACGTCGGACACGACCTCCTTGCAAGCCTCTTTCTCTCCAAGGCAATAATACGCAAAACGGAATACTTGATCGTAGTACAAATTGTAAAAGCGCTCAAATGCCCCTCTGCTGTCTGAGGAAACAGAGGATAACAAGTTCTTAATATTTTGTTTAGATACATTCATGCCCTTTTATGCTTAGAAAAAAAGCGGGTTGTCGCCCACACTTCGTAAGGTATCGCCAGAGACCTATGCACACGTAGACAAGCAACCCGCAGATATAGCGAGGGCTTGTGCCTTGTGTGCTGTTAAAACTGGCGATTTCAACGAAGTAAGGCACTTCCAAAATTTTCACGATACAAATATAAGGTTTTTATCACATTTAAATCTCTTTAAAGCGTACTATTGATTTCTGTGAGATCATTATCTTTGTACGAAACATATCAGTGAAATTATGGACGAGAAAGTGCTCGAGAAATTGAAAATCTTGGCCGAGTCGGCAAAATATGACGTATCCTGCGCTTCCAGCGGAACCTCCCGCTCGCATAAGAGCGGGTCTATAGGAAGTGCTGCCGGATGGGGTATTTGCCATAGTTTCGCTGAGGACGGACGGTGTATCTCGCTTTTAAAGATCATGCTGACGAATTATTGTATGTATGATTGCGCCTATTGCATCAACCGGCGAAGTAATGATTTGCCGAGAGCTACGCTTTCCGTTACCGAGTTGGTGAATCTCACGATCGAGTTTTACCGACGTAATTACATCGAGGGATTGTTTTTAAGCTCCGGCGTGGTTCGAAACCCGGATTATACGATGGAACGGTTGGTGAGAGCCATCAAGGATTTGCGCCTCGTGCATCACTTCAATGGATACATACATATGAAGAGTATCCCCGGAGCCAGCCAAGAATTGGTAAATGAGGCTGGGCTTTACGCCGATCGTTTAAGCGTGAATATAGAGATCCCGAATGAGGCGAGCTTGCGGACTCTAGCTCCGGAAAAGGATTTTAAAAGCGTATTTGCCCCTATGCGTTATATCCAACAAGGTGTATTGCAAAGCGCCGAGGAACGCAAGCGTTTCCGGTATGCCCCACGATTCGCTCCCGCCGGACAAAGCACGCAGATGATCGTTGGCGCTACGGCGGATACCGACAAGGATATACTTCGCCTGTCATCCGCTTTATATCAGCGGCCTACGATGAAGCGTGTTTACTATTCGGGATTCATTCCGGTAAATGCGTATGATAGCCGCCTACCCGCGCTTACCACGCCTCCACTGGTCCGTGAGAATCGCTTGTATCAAGCGGATTGGCTGTTGCGTTTTTACCAATTCAAGGTAGATGAGATTGTCAATGACGCATATCCGGATCTGGATCTAGACGTGGACCCGAAGTTGGCTTGGGCCCTGCGGCATCCGGAAGTCTTCCCGGTAGATATCAATAAAGCGGATTACGAGATGCTTCTCCGGGTTCCGGGAATTGGCGTGAAATCGGCAAAGATCATAATCGTTTCCCGGCGTTACGCAAATCTCGGTTCAGAGCAGTTGAAGAAAATAGGAGTGGTCATGAAAAAGGCTAGCTATTTTATTACTTGCCGGGAACTCCCGACGCAGACCGTGAATGAGGTCAGCCCCGAGACCGTCCGGCAACTATTGACGAGAAAGAGCGGAAAGAAAGTAGACGATCGGCAGCTTATACTGCCTTTTATAGATTAACGCCTGTTTTATAAGAAGGATTGATAATGATTATATTTGTTTACGACAAGACTTTTGAGGGACTGCTTACCGCTGTGTTCGATGCTTATTCCCGTCGGACTTTTCCGGATTTGTTAGTAACCGAGGGCGAACCGTTTCCATTGTTCTATGACGAGGCGATCCGGATCTATACAGACGACCGGAAAGCGGAACGGGTATGGAAAGGGCTTGAGAAGAAGATCTCCAAGTCTTCTCTTTCCGGGCTGACGGTAACTTGGTTGTCGGAATTACCGGAAGTAGACCTGTTGTTATTCAGATATATCCGCAAAGCGATCGACGCTCCAGCCACGATCGAGTTCAATCTTGGTGACCCGGCCATATTGGAAACGGCCAAGATCTGGAAGAAAGTAAACAACGAACGCTTGCGAGTGATGCAATTCTTTCGTTTCCAAAAAGCGGCGGATGGAACTTACTTTGCTGCCATCGCACCTATATATAACGTATTACCTTTGGTATTACCTTATGCGCAAGACCGTTTCGCTGATCAGCAATGGCTCATTTACGACTTAAAAAGAGAGTATGGATATTATTATGATCTTAACGATACGATAGAAGTCCGTTTCGAAGAGAAAGATTCACACTTATTGACCGGATTGCTCAGTGAGGATATCATGGATAAGGATGAGAAGCTTTTTCAAAGTATGTGGAAGGAGTATTTTAAGTCTATCGCTATCAAGGAGCGTTTAAACCTGCGGCTTCATCGCCAACATATGCCGACTCGTTTTTGGAAATATATGCCGGAGAAGAGATAATAGTATAATTGCTATTAATCAGGCTCACCCGATATTTATTGGGGACAGACTTAATTCAAAGGGATAAAACAAGAATCGCAGATGTCAGCTTAACGCGATGAATGGTATCTTTTTGATTGAAATACCTTCTTTTTCACGACACGGCTCTCTGGCTATAAAAGCCAACGAGCGTAAACGGGGAGCGCGAACAAGCTGCCACAACCGCTTTTTAACACGATAAGCGTCGCTTTTTAACGAATATATACGTATCAACCTACACATATAGCTGTATCAACTCACATATATAGCAGTGTTAACTCACACATATAGTTGCGTCAAGCTACACATATAGTCGCGTAAGCCTACACATATATAGGCATCGGCCCTCACATGCGGTAGCGTTTGGGCATTATTACCGCCTAACGACCGTAAAACATGAACTAGGGTGAGTTATTTCGGCTGAAACGGAAGGCCGTTTTTTAGCAAACAGCTATCAAACAGAGAATTGCTGTTTTTTTCTCTCGAATTTGGAAGCGAGACGCACTTAGGTACGGAATAATCGATTCTCCGGGACTTCAGATTACAAGTTGTCAAAAAGACAAATGGGTCACTTGTATCTATAGTTCCTCTGCCATTTCCCGATAACCATCGGGGGAGAGACGGTTAATGTATAATTTATGCCTTGTCAGGTGAATAACTTACGGCTGGGGGTAGCCGATACCCCCAATGATTATCGGGCGAGCCATTAATCAGCCAATTCCAGTTGTTTAACGAAAAAGGGATGAACTTAATGCCAAGTCCATCCCTTCTTATTACGATCAATATGTTTCTCTTATAGCTCGCGAATCCAGATATTACGGAAGCTGATCGGCTCGCTAGGATCGCCGTGGCTCTGCAGGATGATAGGGCCTGCGCCATGTTTCTTCACTTGTGGGAAACCGATCCACTCTGTCGTACCTAATATCGTCGTATGGTTCTGCAAAACCACGCCGTTCTGGATAACCGTTACGGTTGGATGCGTGCGATAAGAACCATCTTCCTTGAAAGTGGGGGCGGTATAAATGATATCGTACACGTTCCATTCGCCCGGTTTACGCATGGCGTTGGCCAAGGGAATGGATTGTTTGTAGATACTACCCGTCTGGCCGTTCACGTAAGTCGGGTTATTGTAGCAGTCTAGCACTTGAACCTCATACATACCTTGCAGGAAGATACCACTGTTACCTCTCGCCTGGCTCTCGCCGGTAATATTCGTCGGGACCTGCCACTCGATGTGCATCTGGAAATCGTTGAATTTCTGTTTGGTCTGGATATCACCTTTCTTCTTGTTTACGGTAAATACACCATCATGTACATCCCATTCAGCTGCACCGCCTTTTACGCTCTCCCATGCGGAAAGATCCTTGCCGTCAAATAAAACGATAGCATCGGAAGGAGCCGTGAAACCTCCACCTTTTAAGTCTGTACCCGGAGTGACAACAGGAGGAACCGGTTCGTAAAACTCGGACATCTCATGCGTGATACCGGCATAACCTGTAGGCATCTTGAACTCTTTTTTCTTGTCTTGAGCGACAATAGTAACGCAACCCGCTAAAGCGAAAGCCGCAACTGTAAGCAATCTTTTGTTCATGGTCTAAAATGATTTATTAGTTAGTTAACATTTCTTGCTGCAAATATACCGTTTTTTGCCGAAACAGATAACGATTTGTCAGAAATCTTATTGATTATGATCAAATAATCTTTTCTCGGCCAACTGCTCAAACTTGGTGTTCGGACGACCGTAATTGCAATACGGATAAATACTTATACCGCCTCTCGGAGTGAATATACCAGTAACTTCGATATATTTCGGATCCATTAATTTTATCAAGTCCTTCATGATAATATTCACGCAATCCTCATGAAACGCCCCATGGTTGCGGAAGCTGAATAAGTAAAGCTTCAAGCTCTTGCTCTCTACCATTTTCACGTCGGGGATATAATCGATATGAATCGTAGCGAAATCCGGTTGTCCGGTAATCGGGCAGAGACTGGTGAATTCCGGGCAATTAAACCGTACCCAATAATCATTTCCTTGATGCTTGTTCGTAAACGCCTCCAATACCTCCGGAGCGTAATCCTGTTTATATACGGTAGAGCCACCTAATAAGTGCAACTCTCCTTCTTGTTTTCTCTCGTCCATTTCTTTCATTTACTTTTGATTTTCTTCTTTCCTTTTCAGGTATTTCTCCAATCCGTCCTTGCGAAGTTTGCAAGCGGGGCAATGCCCACATCCCTCAGCCATAACGCCGTTATAGCAAGTCAATGTCTGCGTACGTACCAAATCAAATACACCCAATTCGTCCGACAATTCCCAGACTTCGCTCTTATCCCGGTCCATAAGCGGGGTATGAATTACGAATTGCTCATCCATCGCCAGATTTAATGTTACGTTAAGAGAACGCACGAACGTATCCCGGCAATCCGGATAACCACTATAATCAGCCTCGGAGACACCCGTTACCAAATGATAAATCCCCTTACCACGGGCTAAGATAGCGGCGAAAGTAAGGAATACCATATTACGGCCGGGCACAAACGTATTCGGATAGCTATCCTCCGGCTTCTCTTGATCCATCTCTATGCTCGCATTCGTAAGCGAGCAATTGGGATCTAACTGGCTGATAAGCGATACGTCCAATAACTGAAAAGGTACGTCCGCATCTGCGGCGATCTTTCGAGCGACCTCTATTTCCAAGGAATGTTTCTGTCCGTATGTGAAGCATACGGCCTCTACACGTGAAAAATGCTTCTTCGCCCAGAAAAGGCAAGTCGTGGAATCTTGTCCACCCGAGAAGCATACCAAAGCGGCATCTTGTTGTTTCATATCTTTCTTGTTTTTAATACGTGGTTTAGCAAGCACACGGAAAAGACATCTTTTCAGCCACAAAGATACGCTTTTTTTTAATTCTTTCGAGCGGCGATAAGCAACATCATCGGACGGCGAAGTTCGTCTCGCATCCCGGGAACCGTATCCAGCATCGATTCGTCCGGTTGAGGCTCCACCAGATGGGTGATACAGAAACCCGCCTTGATCAATCCGTTCACGTAAGTCGTAAGTGTCTTATGATATTTGGTTACATCCTCTCCCAGAAAGCAAGCATGCCGGATTCCTTCCTTAAAATAATGATCTACTGGCCAATGCGCAGGTTTCCCTTCCGAATCATAAATCCAATCTTGACTGCCATAAGCCGTGAAAATAGGATGCTCCACAGAGAAGACAAAAACGCCCTCTTCCGTTAAACATTTATATACACCTGTACAAACCGTATCGAATGACTCTAGATAATGGAATGTCAAAGAGCTGATCACGATGTCAAAAGCATTTGGAGTAAAATCGAAATCCTCGATCGCCATTCTTTTATATTCGATCAACGAAGAGGGGTTTATCTCCCGTGCCTTGTCCAACATTTTCTCGGAAAGATCAATGCCTAAAGCGAAGGTCGCCCCTCGCTCTATGGCATATCGACAATGCCAGCCAAAACCACACCCTAAATCCAATACACGCTTTCCGTTAAAATCAGGCAACATCTTCTTTAGCTCATGCCATTCTCCCGCTCCTCTCAGCCCTTGTACAGAGCGAGACATCTGGCTGTATTGACCGAAAAAGCGTTCATTATCATATTTATTTTCTTTCATACATTATATATTATAGGGATATCTTGGCCGAAGATACTTATTTTTCGTAGATACCGACATGATTTCCTTCGCTATCTTCTAAAACGGCGAAGTATCCTTTATTTTCCGCTTCAATCTTTGTCTTGGGTATAATAATTTTACCCCCTTTATCCAATACTTTAGATAAAGTGTCCTCGATATCTTGGCTATTAAAATGGATTAAGATACCATCCGGCGAAGGTTGATAACTAGGAGCGTAGAACAAAGCCCCAATCGCTTCTCCTTGCTCGATAAAACAGGCCATCTTCTCTGTCTCACATTCTGAAACCGATAATTTTAGTCCCAAAATAGTTTCATAGAAATCGATCGCTCGATAAAAGTCCACAGTTGGAATCTCGAAAAAAGCAATTAAATTGTTCATTTTGTTTTCTTTTTATAGTTACTGTTAATGTCCTCGCGAAGACATCACAAAAGTAGAGCGTATCGTATCTATAGGATAGAAGAAAAAGGACATCTTGATCACTTCGAGAAATAATCAGAATAAGGAGCGCATAAGGAAAGATACTCCGTGGGTGTATAGCCGGAAAACAGCTTAAACTCTTTTATCATATGTGACTGATCTGAAAACCCACATTCATAAGCTAATTGAGCGAATGAAATGGATGGATTCTGTTGTACCTTAAATAAAGCCCGTTGCATCCTAACGATACGAAGAAACTCTTTGGGCGTAGCTCCTACATAATCTAAGAAAATGCGGTTGAACTGTTTAGAACTTAGGCATGCGGTTTCAGATAACTCAGAAATATTAGTTTTCGCTTGTTCATTTATTTGATGGAGGACTGCGGATATTCGCTTTAAGTTATATTCATAGCCTTCAAACCTATAAAGACGGTGAATCAAAAACTGCTCGATCAAGCGGATGCAAGTTTCATGATCATCAGTCTCTATCACTTTTCTGGATAATATTGATAATTCCAAATCTGCTATAGCATCCACCGCTATAAGTTCTCCATAAAAGAACTTAAGGGGAAGTTGAAGGATGGCTCTTGCCGCGTACGGCTGAAAAACAACCGTGATCATTTCAATCTTTCCGGCCGACATCACATCTGAAAAGTTGAGGCATTGCCCACAGATGAACGCTTGAGGCTGCGATTCTTTTTTTCCTACTAATAAAAGCCTTTTACCCCTATGAAATACTAATTGTATGCAGCCCGTTGGTAAAGTTCGTTCAGATACAGAAACATCCGCACCATCTTCCAGTATCCAATAATATCTCACATAAGGAGTTAATATATGAATAGGCTTTATTATTTTAAATGACTGCATCTTATAGAATTTAATTTATCGGGGCAAAGGTAAATAACCCCTAATCAATTCTATAGTAAAAAAGAGACATTTCATATAATACTGCGACATTAAGCTTCAATCAACTATTTTTGGGTATATTCAAAACTGTAGTATGCTTGATTTCATTAAGCACAAAAGAGCTTTGCATCTTCACGATGCCATGAACCTTGGTTAATTTCTCGAACACAAATTGATTATAGGCATCTAAATCCTTAAGAACCACTTTGACAAAGAAATCATAAATACCTCCCGTCGAGTAACATTCCATTATTTCATCGATATTCCGTATTTCTTCTTTGAAGCGTTCGATATGCTCATCATCGTGTACAGCTAAAGATACATTACAGAAAATGATCAAGGGTAATCCTATTTTTTTATTGTCGACCAATGCCACATATCCTTTTATATATCCTTCGTTTTCTAAACGTTTGATTCGTTCGTAAATAGGAGTCTTGGAGATATGAAGTTTCTCAGAAAGCTCTTTTGCATTGATCTTTGCGTCCTTTTGCAAAGAATGAAGAATTTCAATATCTGTCTCATCAAGTAGTGCCATAGTTTTTTTTCCTGTTTTATTTGATTTAATATCCCCGAATTAGAATTATAGAATGCAAAACAGGACAAAAATAGGAAAATTATCGTATCTAAGCTTGACGTATAGGAAAACAATCTTCTTTAAATAACTTTGCAGCAAATAAAAATCTAATTCTAACACAATTATGTTTAAAAGTAAAGATCTTCTGTATCATAGTATCGCCATATTGACAGTCATTATATGGGGAACAACGTTTGTCTCCACAAAAATACTGATTAATACAGGATTATCACCGGTTGAGATATTGTTATATCGTTTCGTGCTTGCGTATTTTTGTATTTTGACTATAGCGCATCGACGGTTGTGGGCTAATTGCGTAAAAGATGAATTCTTATTGTTCTTGTCTGGATTATGTGGTGGTTCCCTATACTTCATAGCGGAGAATACGGCACTGGGCATCACATTGGCTTCCAACGTTTCATTATTGATCTGTACAGCACCGATCATTACAACGGTATTGTCTCACCTATTTTATAAAGAATCTCTTAGGAAAGGGTTGTTATATGGATCTTTAGTTGCCTTATTTGGAGTCGGATTAGTTGTTTTCAACGGCAGTGTTCTTTTAAAAGTAAATCCACTTGGTGATTTTCTCACTTTAGTTGCCGCTACGATGTGGGCTTTTTACTGTCTTATCCTAAAGCGTTTGAGTCGTTCTTATCCCACCTTGTTTATTACACGAAAAGTATTTTTTTATGGGATACTTTCTCTTTTCTTCTACTTTGCGATCTACCCTTTAAATATCAAACTAGAGTTATTGAAACTGCCAATCGTATATTTAAATATATTATTTCTGGGTGTCATCGCCTCAATGCTTTGTTATATCATGTGGAATACGGCAGTCAGAGCCCTCGGAGCATCAAAAACAGCCAATTATATTTATATTGTCCCTCTGGTCACCTTGATAACTTCTGCGATTTTTCTATCAGAAACTATTACGATAGCTTCTGGTATTGGCGCTTTAGCCATTATTAGTGGAGTTTATACCGCAGAGAGGTAAAAATAGAGAAGGGTTACTCATATGAGTAACCCTTTGATTTTCAGTGGTGCCACCAGGAATCGAACCGGGGACACAAGGATTTTCAGTCCTTTGCTCT